>Ga0209271_10000305_pt1 | contig 16863 bp, 19 predicted proteins | sample tdAd002_FD_187123 | JGI IMG/M metagenome (GOLD analysis project Ga0209271, IMG submission 187123) | Marine sediment microbial communities from the Atlantic coast under amendment with organic carbon and nitrate - tdAd00.2 (SPAdes)... | ecosystem: Environmental > Aquatic > Marine > Coastal >... | reverse complement strand
TCGCACCGCGCTCGATTTCGGCGTCAAGAACCTTGACGTGCGTGTTCGTGGGCCAGGCCCTGGACGCGAGTCTGCAGTGCGCGCCCTGAACGCCCTGGGTTTTCGTATTCAAAACATCGAGGACGTAACACCGATTCCTCACAACGGCTGTCGCCCGCCTAAGAAGCGGCGGGTATAGAGGCTTAAGTTAATGGCAAGATATTTAGGACCAAAATGTAAACTGTCCCGCCGCGAAGGCACGGATCTGTTTCTGAAGAGTGGGGTAAGACCACTCGAGTCGAAGTGCAAACTGGAAGTGCCGCCAGGTGGTGCCCCCCAGCGTCGTCCGCGTCTGTCGGACTACGGTTTGCAGCTTCGCGAAAAGCAGAAGCTCCGTCGCATGTACGGTGTGCTCGAACGTCAGTTTCGCAATTACTACAAGCGCGCCGCGCAGTTGAAAGGCTCGACGGGTGAAAACCTGTTGCGTCTTCTCGAGGGCCGGCTGGACAATGTCGTTTATCGCATGGGTTTCGCCTCGACGCGGGCAGAAGCACGTCAGCTCGTAAGCCACAAGAGCATCGAATTAAACGGCAAGCTTGTGAACATTCCGTCTGCCCAGGTTAGCGCAGGCGATTCTATTGGCATTCGTGAAAAAGCCCGCAAACAACTTCGTATTCAAAGTGCGATGGAGATTGCGGGTCAGGTTGGCCTGCCCGATTGGGTAGATGTCGACGCGAAGAAGATGTCGGGTGTTATCAAGGCGTTGCCGGATCGGGAAGACATTCTCCCCGATATCAATGAAAACCTCGTCGTCGAGTTGTACTCCAAGTAGTCAGGAAGGAATATTCCAATGCAGGAATCCGCACATGATTTTCTGAAGCCGCGCGTAGTTAAAGTAACGCCGGTTAACGATCTGTTGGCCAAAGTGGTCATCGAACCTTTTGAACGTGGCTTTGGCCATACATTAGGCAATGCTTTGCGCCGTATTTTGCTTTCGTCAATGCCGGGTGCCGCAATCACCGAGGCAGAAATCGAAGGTGTATTGCACGAGTACACGAGCATCGAAGGCGTTCAGGAGGATGTCGTCGAAATCCTCTTGAATCTCAAGGAGGTAGCGGTGCGCATGCACACGCGCGATACGGCCGAACTTCGTATTTCGAAGAAAGGCCCGGGCCCCGTGACTGGCGCCGACATCCAGTTGGATCACGATGTCGAGGTCATGAATCCCGAACTCGTTATCGCCAATTTGACCAAAGTCGGTGAACTCAACATGGTGCTTAAGGTAGAGCGAGGCCGTGGCTACCGTCCGGCTACGCTGCGCCCTGTATTCGAAGAGCAAGCGGGCCCAATCGGTCGGCTGCAGCTCGACGCGTCGTTCAGCCCGGTTCACCGTGTGACGTACAACGTCGAAGCGGCCCGTGTTGAACAGCGTACCGATCTGGACAAGCTGATCATCGACATCGAGACCAATGGCACGATCGATCCGGAAGAGGCTATCCGTCGCGCGGGCAGCATCCTCAAGGATCAGCTGTCAGTCTTCGTCGATCTCCAGGGCCAGGAAGACGGCCTTACGCTTCAGGCAGAAAATCAGGTCGATCCAATCCTGCTGCGTCCGGTCGATGAGCTTGAACTCACCGTTCGTTCTGCGAACTGCTTGAAAGCCGAGAACATCATGTACATCGGCGATCTTGTGCAGCGTACCGAGGTAGAGCTCCTCAGAACGCCGAATCTTGGCAAGAAGTCGCTGACCGAGATCAAGGAAGTCCTCGAAGGGCACGGCCTGGGCCTGGGCATGCGCCTCGAGAACTGGCCGCCGGCAAGTCTGCGACCCGAGCATGAGCTCGGTTTGCCGGCATAAGAACCTATTAGGAAAGACAAATGCGCCATAAAAAATCCGGTCGTCGACTGGGTCGTAACAGCTCCCATCGCAAAGCCATGTTTCGCAACATGGCCACATCGATGTTGAAGCACGAAACGATCAAGACGACGCTGCCCAAAGCTAAAGAGCTGCGCCGTGTGGTTGAGCCGCTGATTACTCTTGCGAAAGAGGACAGCGTTGCGAACCGCCGTCTGGCGTTCAATCGTCTGCGCGACAAGGAAGCTGTTGGCAAATTGTTTTCCGAGATCGGCCCCCGATTCAAGGAGCGGCCGGGTGGTTACCTGCGCATTCTCAAGACCGGCCCACGTCCGGGTGATGCAGCACCGATGGCCATTGTCATGCTGACGGAGCAGGCACCAGAGGCAGAAGCAGTAGCCGAATAGACCGATTGCAGGAGCTCGCTTGTAGGAGCCCGCCTGTAGGAGCCCGCCCCAGCGGGCGAAAAAAAACCGAGCTTTGCTCGGTTTTTTTATTGCATAGCCCGACAGATTAACCTTCCTGTGCGCTCACGTCGCCTTTCGGGCTCGCAATGACATCTTGCTTCTTGAGTTGATCGATCAGGTGAGCCACGTATTCTGGTGAATGTGTGTTCTTCGCGATGAGGCCATATACAGTTGGCACAACAAAAAGTGTGAGCAACACTGAAAACGTCACACCAAAAAACACGACAGCGCCGACTGATTGGCGTGATAACGCCCCCGCACCTGAGGCGAGCAGCAACGGCACGGCACCAAACGAGGTACACATGCTCGTCATCAGAACAGGCCGCAGTCGTGTCTTCGCAGACTGGATGACCGCCTCCCGGAAATCGGTGCCGCGGTCGCGAAGCTGGTTAGCGAACTCGACGATCAGAATGCCGTTCTTGGCGGCGAGGCCGATCAGCATGATTGCGCCGATCTGGCTGTAGATATTTATCGATGCACCGAATGTCTTGAGGCCGAACAGCGCGCCCGTAATGGCGAGTGGCACAGTCGTCATGATGATGAGCGGATGCCGGAAGCTCTCGAACTGCGCCGACAAGACAAGGTAGGCGATGACCAGGGCAAGGATGAACGTCGTGTAGATTGTATTGCCAGTGGACTTGAAGTCACGTGACTCACCATCGTAGTTGAGCCGGACAGACGGCGGCAGCTTGGTGTACACAATTTCCTCGAGGTCATTGAGTGCTTGCCCGAGCGAGTAGTTATTTGCCAACGTTCCGGTGATAGTGATTGAGCGCAAGCGATCGAATCGGCGCAGGTCTACAGGGCCGGCAACCTCGCTGAGCTGAACCAGGTTCGATAGCGGTATCAATTGGCCGGAACGCTCCGAACGTACATAAATCGAATCAAGGTCGCTTGGCGTTTGTCGCTGTTCATCGGCGCCTTGTAAAATCACTCGATACTCTTCGCCCTGATCGACAAACGTCGTGACGATCCGCGAGCCCAGGATGGTCTCGAGTGTGCGACCGACATTTGACAGCGATACGCCGAGGTCCGCTGCACGATCACGGTCGATCTGCACATCGATCTTCGGTTTGCGCTCTCGGTAGTCAGACTCGAGACTGGATAGTCCGGGTATTTTCTCCGCTTCCTGTATCACGATGTCTCGCCATTCCGCGAGCTCGTTGTAGTCGGTGCCGCCCAGTACGATCGCCAGCGGCCGGTCGGACTGGCCCAGACTCCAGGCACCCGGCGCAACCGCGAACGCTTGCACACCTGGCAAAGCCCGGAGCTGCTGATTCCAGCCCTGGACGATCTCGGCTGCTGATCGTTCACGCCTGTCCCACACCGCGAGCGGCACATACATCCTGCCGACATTGACATCGGCGCCGCCACCCCAGCTTCCTGAGCGGCTCAGCGCTCTGAGTACGTCACCTTTTTCCTTGTCCTTCAGGACAATTTGCTCGATCCGTTTGATATACCCGATCGTGTAGTCAAGGCTGGCCCCGTCGGGCGCTGTCAGCAAGACCATCCCAAAGCCCCGATCTTCACGCGGCATGTATTCGACTGGCAACATCCTGGCCAGGTTGAGGCTGGCCACAAAAATGAGGATCGCGGAACCGATGACGACGATGGGACGCCTGGCAGAACGGCGCAGCAGACGCTCATAGGCATTCGCCAGGCGCTGAAATCCACTATCGATAGCGCGCGCAAGCTTGCCGCGATGCAGTCGTCCGTCGTGAAACAGTTTCGAAGTCAGCATCGGCACTAATGTCAGCGCGATCAGGCTCGAAAAACACACAGCTGCGGCAAGAGAGACCCCGAATTCGCCAAAGACGAGACCGAGGTTTCCTGGCATAAACGAGATCGGCAGGATCACGGCCACGAGTACGAGTGTTGTCGCGATGACGGCGAACCCGATTTCCCGGCTGCCATTAGTCGCAGCAAGTAAGGTCGGTTCTCCACCCTCTATCCGCCTCACGATATTTTCAAGAACGACAATGGCGTCATCGACGACGAGACCGATCGCGAGAACAAAGCCGAGTAGTGTCAGCGTATTAATTGAGTAATTCAGCGAGGCCATGACGATGAAAGCGGCGATGATCGAAATCGGAATCGTGACGGCCGGGATGATCGTTGCGCGGATTGTGCCGATAAAACCAAAAATCACGATCAGCACCAGCAGCATGGCCAGTCCCAGAGCTTTTGCCACCTCGATCAAAGAGGCACGAATGAAGGTCGAAAAATCGACGTTGATCGCGAGTTGAATATCATCGGGTATGGTTGCTTGCAGATCCTCAATACGCTTGGTAACCGCACCGTTTACCTTCAGGATATTAGCCTGGGCCTGGGGAATGATGCCCATCCCAACACCAGGCGCGCCATCCGTTGCCGAGTAACTGCGTACGTTCTCGGGCGCCAGCTCGATATCAGCGACCTCGCCAAGTCGGATCAGATAGCCGTCCTGGCCCTCGGCGAGAACCAGTCCTTGAAAATCCTCAGCCGACCGGAAGCCCGTGTCGGTACGCAGCGTGAATTCGCGGGCGCTCGACTCGAGTCTGCCGGATGGTATCTGGACATTTTCCCGGCGCAGTGCGTCCTCGATATCGGAAACTGTAAGCCCCCTGGCAGCCAGGCGTTTTGGGTCGACCCAAATGCGCATCGCGGGACGTCGAATTCCGCCGCTGCGCACGCGCGCGACGCCCTCGACGACTGACAGTGCATCGACGATATATCGCTCGGCGAAATCGGATATATCCATTATGGATCGCGTTTGGCTGGACACGTTGATCCACATAGTTACTTCGGCGAATGCATCCTGCTTCGTGACCTGGGGTGGATCTGCTTCATCTGGAAGCATCGCAAGGACACTCGAGACACGGTCACGCACATCATTTGCAGCATCGTCTATGTCGTAATCGCCCGAGAATTCGAGTGAAATAGCCGAACGCTCGTCGTAACTTATCGAGGACATTTTCAGAATGCCGGAAATTCCAGCGAGCTGGTCTTCGAGAATCTGTGTCACGCGACGTTCGACGATGTCAGAGGCTGCGCCGCGATAGTCCGTGCTGATTGAAACGATTGGCCGTTGAATGTCCGGAAATTCCCGGATTGTCATGCTGCGTACGGACATCAATCCGACAATAATCAATATCAGCGAGATAACTGCCGCAAATACAGGACGTTTGACTGAGACGTCAGAAATAAGCATGACTACTCTCTAGGTACGATCAGGGGCCGCGGCGTCGCCCGCGGCAGCCTGGCCCGGGACATCTACTTTTGTCCCGTCGCGTACCTTGTGTGTTCCTTCCGTAATGACCGCTTCACCTTCCGTGAGCCCATCCGCGATGACAACAAATCCCGGAATGCGCCTTCCGAGCTTCACCGTTCTTTTTTTGGCAAGTCCGTCGGCCACCACAAAAACGTATTGCGAGTTGCCCTCCGGAACGATGGCCTGTTCGGGCGCGACCAACACGTCACCGCGATCACGTTGCAGATCCACTGACATAAACATGCCGGGCTTCAGCAAGCCCTCTTCGTTCGGAATTATGGCTCGCACCTGAACGGCGCGGGACACCGGATCCAGTCTGGTGTCGATGCTGATGACTATGCCGTTAAATACCTGATCAGGGTAAACCAGGCTATGAGCGATTATCGCCATGCCCTCCGATAAGACAGTTAGATAGGTCTCGGGTACCGAGAAATCCAGCTTGATCTTGCTGACATCGTCGAGAGTTGTGATGACAGTCGAATTGCTGACAAAGCTGCCTGGACTTACGCGTCGCAGGCCGACGCGGCCGGCAAACGGAGCGCGAATGACACTGTTAGCCAGCCGGGCTTTGGCGGCCTCGACCTGCGCCTCGTCCACACGTACCTGGGCCAGCAGCCCTTCGAGATTTGACGCAGAAATGGCCTGTGTGTCGGCGAGGGACAAGCTGCGTTCATAAAGGCTCCGGCTCTCCGACAACGAAGCTTCAGCCAGGGCCAACCCGGCAACAATTTCATTGTCTTCGAGTTGCACCAGGCGATCACCCTGATTAACAAACTGGCCTTCAGCAAACTCTATGCGCTCGATAAGGCTTGAAATGCGCGGTTGAATATCAATCGACTCATTGGCCCTGGCTGTGCCCAATGCCTGAATCTCATCGACCATGGGCCGCATTACAACCTGTTGCGTGACTACCTGGGCGGCACCGCCCCAGCCACCGCGTTGGCTTGCTACAGGCTCATCGTCACAGCCGGCAATCAGCACCAGCAGGGCGGGCAGAATCAACGGTCTTGCAGCGTGGGGCATCTCGTTCCAGTAATTCGGTTGTTGTTATCGGTAACGAAACAAACAGTTTAGCTCGAACATCGCCAAAAAGGCCATTTTTTTGCAAAATATCAGGTGTAACTATCTGTTTCTAAATGGAAAACCACAAATATTGGGTCTTGTGAGTCGTCTCACAGCTTGATTTGCCGTTCCCGACTAATCTATGGCTACTCGTTACGAGGACCAGAACCATTAGTAAGGAAAAAGCCTCTTTTAACCCTGATGACTGCGTCATCCTGTCGAGGGAAGCCTTCGACCCTGATGCGGTGTTTCTCGAAGACATCGTTGACGACGAGGTGCTGCCGTACTTGAGTCTCGCCGTTGATGGTCTAACCGAGCCGAAAGAAGGCCGAACCGGCAAGCTCGAGTTGCGTCCCGAAGATGTGGCCGCCAATGAGCCGGTGAAGCCGGATACGACAATGCCGGTGGCGACTCTGGATTCCGATCAGTTTGTCGAGGTCTATGGTTGGGAAACATCCTTGTGGAAAAGGATCAAGGGCTACTTGGGGTTCTAACATCTGCGCAAGCGGCCGCCGCCGGCATATTCATCACCTGCATGGCTCGCTGCGCTGCGCTTTACTTCCGGTAATGAACATCCCGTCAGCGGCCTTTCATCGACCATGTGCATCGCATAGACTGCCGCCATGATTTTCAAGGACAAAACCGTCATTATTACGGGCGGATCCGAGGGCGTTGGCGCGGCTGCGGCACGGAGGTTTGCTGAGGCCGGTGCGAACCTGATGCTGGTCGCCCGCAGCAAAAGAAATCTAGAATCCGTCGCCCAGGAATTGCGTGACAAGACACGCGTCGAAATATTTTCGATGGACGTGTCCAATGCAGAAGCCTGTGTCGACCTGTTCAAGAAAACCGAATTCGAATACGGCCGCGTCGACATCCTCGTCAACAACGCCGGTTTTCATCAGAGAGGGCCTGCTGAAAATATCGATGCGAAAGACCTTGGCAAGATGATCGACGTGAATCTCAAAGCACCAATCATGTTGAGTCGCATTGCGTTGCCCTACCTTCGTGAGGCAGGCGGTGGAGCGATTATCAATGTCGGATCTTTGGCGGGGCGGACTCCGGTGCCCAACAGCGCCACTTATTCAGCGAGCAAGTCCGGCCTTCGTGCATTCACCTATGCATTGTACGAAGAGCTGCGCGACAGTGGTATCAAAGTTGCGGTGGTGTCACCCGGGCCGATAGACACAGGGTTTATCATGTCGGATGTCGACGAGGTCTCGGACCTGACGTTCTCGCAACCAATCAGTACGGCCGACGAAGTAGCGCAGGCGATTCTCGATCTCTGCGGCAACAAGGAGCGAGAGAAATCGTTACCGGCAATCAGCGGATTCCTGACGCTGTTGACCTATCTGATGCCGTGGTTGGGTCCGCTCATGCGGCCTATGTTGGAGCGGAAGGGCGCCAGCGTAAAACGAAGGTTGAAGAGTAATCTGTAGAAGGGCTTCCTACAACGCCGCAAACGCGTCGCGCGTCAGATTCTCACAGCCGTCGGCCGTGACGCGTACGTTGTCTTCAATTCGTATACCACCAAACGGTCGCAGCCAGTCGACCCCATCCCAAAGCACATGACTTTCGGCCGGTGTGCCGCGTAGCTTCTCGAGCAGCATATCGATTGCGTAGATGCCGGGCTCAATCGTCAGCACCATGTTTTCATCAAGCACTCGCGTCAGCCGGAGAAACGGATGTCCGCTGGGCGGATCGATCACAGTGCCCGATTCGTTCTCCATAAATCCGCCGACATCATGAACCTGCACGCCGAGCAAATGACCTAATCCATGTGGGAAAAAAGTTGCTGTTACACCGGTTGCCAGCAGTGTGTCCGGGTCACCCGTCGCGATACCTGCATCGACAAGGACTTCGGCCAGCACACGATGTGTGTCGACATGCAGCGCGCTGTAGTCAACGCCCGAACGTATCTTCGAGACAATCGCAAACTGGGCCGCATCCATACGTTCGATGAGCTCCGCAAATCGGACGTCATTTAATGAATATGTCCGCGTGATATCGGAGGCATAGCCGTGCACCTGGGCGCCAGCGTCAATCAGAAAGGAATGAATCCGGTCCGGTGGCTGGCGATCGAAGTGCGTGTAGTGCAACACGGCACCATGTGAGTTGAGCGCAACAATGTTGCCGTAAGGCAACTCACTGTCCGTGTGGCTGACGGCCTTGCAGTAAGCACGATGAATCTCGAATTCTGACAAACCATTACGAAATGCAGACTCGGCAGCGACGTGACCGCGAGCACCGCGCCGTGATGCCAGTCGCATGCACGCGACCTCATAATCGGTTTTGACACCACGGGCGAAGTGCAGAATGTTGATCGCCGATGTCGGGTTGATGCGTTCAATGCCAAACGCATGCGCTGCATCCTCGACTTCGCCGATCAGAACGCATTTCTCGCTGTCCGCCGGCAGATGCTCCGCTACGTTATCAAGCGTGTGCACGATGCGAATGTCGAATTGATCTGTCCAATAACCTCTGGGCTGGTCCGGCACAGGATGCCAGTAGTCGTGCGGCAGATAGTAAATGAGGCGCGGTACTTCGCCCGGTGTGTAGACGATGTAGGACAGCGGCAGATTAGGTAGCGGTACCCAACTCAGAAAGTGAGCGTTCGCCTTGAACGGGTACTGAAAGTCATCGAGGAATGCCGTTTTCGGGCAGCCCGAAAATATGATGGCATGAGATGCCCCGGAGTTCTCCAACGCATGATCATGCCGCGCAGCGAGCTGCTGAACGTGCGCAGGATACAGCCTGCCGAGATCGCGGTTTTGGTCAGAATATTCGTTACTCATGGCTTGCATGATACCGTGTTTCAATCCCCCGACAATTCGATCTGGCTGTGGATACACGGGTGATGTGTATTGTCGAGTTCGCTTCTTGTAGGCATTATGGTCGCCCTTGCTCAGGAAGATGACAATGAACAAGCTACGACGAGCATATTGGACAGGACTGGCAATAACGATGATCGGAGGCAGTGTTGTGGCGGAATCCGAACCGGGATTTGACCGTGTCACAGGTCGGGCGTTTGTGTCTCGATCAGAAGTGATCGCCCCCCACGCAATGGCTGCAACCAGTCATCCGCTGGCTACGCAGATCGCCCTCGATATCCTCAAATCCGGCGGCAATGCAATCGACGCTGCGATTGCGGCAAACGCCGCGCTCGGTCTTATGGAACCTACCGGCAACGGAATAGGTGGTGACCTGTTTGCGATTGTTTGGGATGCCGAGAAAAAAGAACTCGTCGGTTTGAACGCCTCAGGCCGTGCGCCGGCGCTAATGACGCTCGAATATTTCAAAGACCGCGGTATCGAAAAAATTCCGCCTTACGGGCCGTTACCGGTGAGTGTGCCGGGCACTGTCGATGGCTGGTTCGAATTGCACAAGCGCTACGGCGAATTGCCGATGCAGAAAATCCTTGCGCCAACAATCGCCTACGCGCGCGGAGGCTTTCCGGTTACGGAGTACATCGCCAAGTATTTCAAGGTCTACGAGGGACGCCTTGCTCAATATCCGGGCTTTGCCGAAACCTATATGCCGGGCGGCCATGTGCCGAAAAAAGGTGAGGTGTTCAAGAATCCGCGGTTGGCAAACACTCTCGAAATGATCGCCGAGGGCGGGCGCGATGAATTTTACAAGGGTGATATCGCGCGACGCATCGACGCCTATATGACCGAGCAGGGCGGTCTTCTGCGCTACGAAGACCTTGCTGTGCATACGTCAGAGTGGGTTACGCCCGTTTCCACCAATTACCGCGGCTGGGAGGTGTACGAACTTCCACCAAATGGGCAGGGAATTGCTGCGCTGCAAATCCTGAACATCCTGGAAGGTTATGACATCAAGTCTATGGGCTTTGGCAGTGCAGAGTATCTGCATACCCTTGTTGAAGCGAAGAAACTCGCATTTGAAGACCGCGCCAAATACTACGCTGATATGGATTTTGTTGACGTTCCTGTCGCGACGCTGATTTCAAAGGAATACGCGAACGAGCGGCGCAAGCTGATTTCTCCGGAAAAAGCGTCGATGTCTCTTCCGGCCGGCGATGCGAAGCTCGAGAGCGGAGATACGATCTACCTGACCGTAGCCGATGACGCAGGCAACATGGTCAGCTTGATTCAGAGTAACTATCACGGCATGGGATCGGGAATGACGCCCGGCAACCTCGGTTTCATCCTGCAGGACCGTGCAGAACTGTTTGCCCTCGAGGAAGGCCACGCCAACGTGCTTGAGCCCGGCAAACGACCATTTCACACGATCATCCCGGCTTTCGTCATGAAAGATGGCAAGCCCCTGATCAGTTTTGGACTTATGGGCGGTGCGATGCAGCCGCAAGGCCACGCACAGATCATCGTCAATTTGCTGGACTTCGGCATGAACCTGCAGGAGGCGGGCGACGCGGCGAGGATCAATCATGTCGGCTCGTCGAAGCCGACGGGCCCGGTCATGACAGACGGTGGCGTGCTGCACCTTGAAAGTGAGTTCAGCCAGGCGACACGTGATGCGCTCGAGGCTTTGGGTCACACGCTTGGCGACAGCGATGGCAGTTTCGGTGGCTACCAGGCAATCATGTGGGACGAGGCCGAGGGCGTGTACTATGGCGCTTCCGAGGCACGCAAGGACGGACAGGCGGCAGGCTACTGACGCGCATGAGTCAGGATATTTACCTCACTGGAATCACCACAACTGGTACGCCACATATCGGCAACTATGTGGGTGCGATAAGGCCCGGGATCAATGCGAGCAAGGATCTCAGCACGCAGCATTTCTACTTCCTTGCTGATTATCACTCGCTTGCCAAGAACGAGGATCCGGACAGGATTGTTCGCTCAACGCTCGAGATTGCGGCCGCCTGGCTCGCACTCGGGCTCGATACCGAACATGCCTACTTTTATCGCCAGTCGGACGTTCCGGAAATCCTGGAATTGACCTGGGTTCTGACGGGAATGACCGCCAAGGGCCTGATGAATCGAGCGCACTCTTACAAAGCGGCCGTCGATACCAATGTCGAGAGTGGTGGCAAGGATCCGGACAAAGGCATCACGATGGCACTGTATAGCTACCCGATTCTTATGGCGGCCGACATCCTGATGTTCAAGTCGAACAAGGTGCCGGTCGGACGGGATCAGAAACAGCATGTCGAAATGGCACGCGACATCGCGCAGCGCTTCAACCATCACTACGGCGAGACTTTCGTACTGCCGGAAGCAGTCATTGGCGATACTACGGCCGTGCTGAAAGGGCTCGATGGCCGCAAGATGTCGAAGAGCTACAACAACACGATTCCATTATTTGCCGATGAGAAGCGTTTTAGAAAACTTATAATGAAAATAAAAACGAACAGTCTCGAACCCGGTGAACCAAAGGACACCACTGACAGCACACTGTTCGATATCTTCCAGGCGTTTGCGGCGCCAGAGGAAACTGCGGAGATTGCGAATCGGTATGCCGAAGGCATTGCCTGGGGAGAAATGAAACAGGTGCTGTTCGAGTACCTCAATGAGCACATCAAACCGGCTCGCGACGAATACGAGCGACTGATTGCCGATCCCGCGATTGTCGAGAGGGAACTCTTGAAGGGCGCCCAGCGCGCGCGGGAAATCGCAGCGCCCTACATGGACCAGATTCGGGACGCGATCGGCATTCGCAGCCTGGGTTGAGCAAGGTGATAGCATATTGATGGTCTCGGCCGAGGAAGCGCTTGATCGACTGCGAGAGGGCAATCGTCGTTTCGCCGCAAACACATCGTCTCAAGGCAATCGCCTGACGACCCAACCTGCCGAGTTGACCGATGGCCAGGAACCGTTTGCCATCGTTCTGGGTTGTTCTGACTCGCGCGTTCCGGCTGAAATTGTTTTCGATCAGGGCCTGGGGGATCTGTTCGTGATCCGTGTCGCCGGAAACATTGTTGCACCATCGCAGATCGGCAGCGTGGAGTTTGCGGCAGCAAAGTTCGGCACGCGACTTGTTGTGGTGCTTGGGCACTCCCGATGTGGAGCGATCGAGGAGACAGTACGGCATCTGCGGGAGCCGAGCGAGACTCGCTCACCCAATTTGCGTTTGATAGTCGACTTCGTGCAGCCCTCTGTGGAAAGTCTTTTGGCCGAAGGTCTTGGTGAAGATACAGATGCGCTCGTGGCGCAGGCGGTGCGGGCGAATGTCAAAGCGTCCGCCGAGCAAATGCGTCATGGTTCGGACATTCTCGAAAAGCTGGAGCGGGAAGAGGGTCTGCTTATCGTCGGTGCGGAGTATTCGCTGGAAACAGGACTCGTCGATTTTTTCGACGGAATTCCATAGCGCCACTCGATGGCTGAGACATTCGCACTGGAGACCGAGCGCCTGTCTTTGCGTCGGCTAACGCTCGATGATGCCGGGTTGATGTTAGCCATCTGGAATGATCCGGCGTTCGTCCGTCATGTCGGCGACCGCGGCATACGCACGAACGACGCGGCCCGTGAGGCAATGCAAAAGGGTGCCTTTCACCTCTATGAGAAATATGGCTATGGCCCGTACCGCGTCGCACTGAAAGACAGCGATCAGGCGATTGGACTTTGCGGGTTGTTCCGGCGCGACGGCCTGGACGAGCCGGACATTGGATACGCGGTTCTGCCGGATTATTGCGGCAACGGCTACGCATATGAAGCATCCTCTGCCGTTATCGACTATGCCCGGGACGACCTCAAGCTATCGAGCCTGATCGCGATTATTTCGCCCAAAAACGACGCATCGATCGGGCTGATCAGGAAATTGGGTCTCGGGTTTGAGAGAATGCACAACATGCCTGATGATGATCACGAAGTTTGTATCTATGGCATGGCTTTGAACGATCAGAGTGAGACCTGAATGGAGTTTCTTAAAAACGACGGCGCAAGAACCGGGCTGTTTTTCGGTGCGACATCGGGCGTGATTACAACAATTGGTCTGATTACGGGATTGAATGCCGGCACGCACTCGGTCGCAGCAGTTCTTGGCGGCATTTTTGTCATCGCCGTAGCCGATGCCATGTCCGATGCCCTTGGGATTCATCTTGCGGAGGAGGCGGATCCGAACGCAACGACACACCACATCTGGTCGGCCACCATATCGACGTTTCTCAACAAATTTTTCTTCGCGCTGAGTTTCGCAGTTCCGCTGTTGCTGCTGCCATTGGATCAGGCAGTAGCCGCGTCCCTGGTGTGGGGCATGTTCGTCATTATTGTGCTGAGCTATTTTCTTGCGCGTGTGCAAAAAGCGTCGCCGATTATGATCATCGGGGAGCACCTCGGCATTGCGGCGCTCGTCGTTGTATTTTCACACTTCATCGGAGTCTGGGTGAGCCATACGTTTACCTGAACCGGGAGCGATTGGAGAGACTGATGGCCGCAATACGATTCAAATCGAAAGTCGACCGTTGGATTCGGGTTCTCCTTATCGTCGTTATTGTTACGGAGATATGGGCTATTGGTTCGACTGCGATGCAGGCGGGCGATCCACTCTTCACGACCGGTATGATCGTGTTTGCTATTGCGGTGGTCGGATTGCTCGTGTGGTTGCTTGTTGGTACGCACTACACTGTCGACCGCGGCGTCATCAAGGTTGTCTCAGGGCCGTTTCGCTGGAAAGTGCCAATTGATCAGATAACAGCGGTAGAGGCGACGAAGAGCCCATTGTCATCGCCAGCGCTTTCACTCGATCGAATTCGCATTCGTTACGGCAAACGGCGACGCATCATGATTTCTCCGGCTGACAGAGCCGGATTTCTCAAGGCGATAGGTCATGAGCTCTCCAACTGACTGGCGATTGTTGCGGGATTTCGCGGCTGTTGATCTCGAGCGTTCGTTTGTTCTGTCCTGGGAAGTAGAGGCCGGAACGCTCCTTGTCGATGTTGATCTGTTTCTGACGTCCGAGCATCCATTATACGAAGAACCGCGCCCGGCCGAAAAAGTCTGCATTCGGCCAGCGGTGATTGAATTTCCACTCTGCGATCGAATAGAGTCGGATCGTTTAGCGGCAAATTCGGAACCGTCTGTGGTCGCACGGCAGCTTGGTCACGGTGCGATTGCCGGCCTGCGCAGACTCGCTGATGGACGTTATGAGATCAACGGTAATTTCGGTGTTGTAATTATCGATGCCGAGCGCCCGATATTGCGGCTGAAAAGCCTGTAAGGAGTTGTCACGATGAACGAGGAAGTTCGAGAAGAAGGACGCATCGATTACATTGAAATTCCTGTCACCGACCTCGAGAAGACCCGCGCCTTCTTCGAGAGTCTATTCGGTTGGACGTTTCAGGAATGGGGCCCGGACTACTTTAGTTTCAAAGACGGACGGCTTGATGGTGGGTTGCGTCGTTCTGAGGAGCCGGCCCCCGCAACGGGAGTTTTACTAGTGTTTTTTAGCGAAGATCTCGAGCGGGATCTCGGGCGGGCCAAAGAACTCGGTGCGACGATCAGCCAGGACATATTCGAGTTTCCCGGCGGGCGGCGATTCCATTTCACAGAGCCTTCGGGTACTGAATTTGCAATGTGGTCATTCACTTGAAAACCAGGAACAACAACGGAGTGTAGACAATGCACGAACAAATCGATCACCCATGCGTGCAACACAAGCTCGCCATCATTCGCGACATCGAAACCGGGCATAAGCGCTTTCGTGAGCTGGCCACCGAAATCACGAAGTTCCTGTGTTACGAGGCGCTAAAACACATCAAGACCAAAGAAATCGAGGTGCAGACACCGCTGGCCAAAGCGTCGTGTCACAAAATCGACACCGATCTCGTTGTCGTGCCGATATTGCGCGCCGGTGTCGGGATGCTCGAAGGAATACTGGAGCTGGTACCAACTGCACGTGTTGGGTTCGTCGGTTTGTACCGCGACGAGGAAACCAAACAACCGGTCAGTTACTACGAGCGTTTCCCGCCGCAAACGGATGGCGGCACCTGCATCATCATCGATCCGATGCTCGCGACCGGTGGTTCGACCATCGCTGCAATCGATCTTCTCAAGGAATCCGGAGCCGGGCAGATCGTCGTCATCTGCATTGTGACCTGTCAGGAAGGTCTTTCGCTCGTCGAGCAGGCGCACCCGGATGTGCCCATCTATACGGCATCGATTGACGATCAACTTGATGACAACAAGTATATCGTGCCCGGTCTGGGAGACGCCGGAGACCGGCTATTCGGCACCTCACACTAGAGACAAAGCGCCGGGGTCGGAGGTAGTATAGGGCAGCGACGGACCAAAGGGGTCTGGCATGGCTGTGAACAAGACCAAGGAAAGTAAAGCGAGCGTGATGGCTTTTCTTGGTGCTATCGAAGACAAACGCAAACGCTCCGATGCCCGGAAAATTGCGGCGATGATGCGCAAAGCAACAGGGCAACGGGCGAAGATGTGGGGCAGCAGCATCGTCGGATTCGGCAAGTACCATTACAAGTACGCAAGCGGTAGGGAAGGTGACTGGGCATTGGTCGGATTTTCTCCACGTAAACAAAACCTCGTCGTCTACATCATGCCGGGCTTCGCGGAGTTTCCGGCGTTGATGAAGAAGCTGGGCAAGTACAAGACAGGTAAGTCGTGTTTGTATCTAAATAAGCTGGACGATATCGACGAGGGCGTGCTCGAACAGTTGATCGGCAAGTCAGTCAAACTCATGCGCAAACGATACAAAGTCAAGTGATGAACTCATGAGCAACACGATTAAATCCAAGCGTCTTGAGGGCACAACACTCATCGTCGAAACCGACGAGGGTACCGAGACCTACGATTCAAAGTTTCTCGTCGCAGCACTATTGATTTTCATAGCGCGTGGAAGTGGCAGCATTGAACCGGAAGAGTCCACGAAAATGATCGACCTGATCGAGGATCGCTTTCATATGCAGGGTGCCGAGTCGCTGGCTCTTCTGACTCGAGCGATGACGGAGTTGGCAGAAAAACCCGAGATAGTTCAATTACTTATAGAGCTCGGCACGACATTGTCAGATGCTGAAAAAGAGGATATCGCCGTAATGGCGCTGAAGGTTATCGCTGCTGATGGCAGGCGCCAGGTAGCGGAGATGGAGAAGTTCAACCAAGCCGTTGAGGCGGTCGGTATTTCTCCTGAAATAGTACATCGCGCCTTTGATCGCTACTTCGCGGAGACGATGCCCGGCTCGTAATGCAGCGATGAGCGAAGCTGCATTGCGCAAGGAAGGCTGGGCCCTGCATCGAACCGCCGAAGCCGACATTGATGACCTGATGTCCTGGTTCCCGACGGAGGAAGACGTCATCAGATGGGGCGGTCCG
>Ga0209271_10000303_pt1 | contig 16924 bp, 18 predicted proteins | sample tdAd002_FD_187123 | JGI IMG/M metagenome (GOLD analysis project Ga0209271, IMG submission 187123) | Marine sediment microbial communities from the Atlantic coast under amendment with organic carbon and nitrate - tdAd00.2 (SPAdes)... | ecosystem: Environmental > Aquatic > Marine > Coastal >... | reverse complement strand
AAATCAGTCAATTCTTTAATTGAGGAAGTTGAAAGGTGTGGAAAGTTAGGAATACCATATCTTGTGACGCATCTTGGAAGTCATTTGGGAACAGGTGAGGAAGCAGGAATGAAGAGACTTGTAAAAGGATTAACAAAAGCTGGTAAAGTAAAAAACGATGTTATGATTTTATTGGAGAATACTGCTGGGCAAAAAAATTCTGTTGGATCTGATTTTGCACAACTGGGAGAAATTTTTAGACAATTAAAACCTGAAAAAAAGTTTGGAATTTGTTTAGATACATGTCATGCATTTGTATCTGGTTATGATTTAAGAACTGAGAAAAATGTCAAAGAAACGTTTAAGGAATTTGAAAAACATGTTGGAATGGAAAATCTAAAAATTTTACATCTTAATGATGCTAAAGGAGAAATAGGTTGTAATCTAGATAGACATTATCATATAGGTTTAGGAAATATTGGTAAAGAAGGAATGACTGCAGTAATTAAATTCATATCAAAGAAAAAAATTCCAATCGTTTTAGAAACTCCAATTGATGATACTAGAGACGATTTTGAAAATGTAAAAATTGTAAAGGAGTTAGCATAAAAAATATTATAAAAAATAAGAGAGATGATTAAATGAATTATGAAGATGTAATGAAACTGGCACTTGAACGAGGATTCTATTTTCCAAGTTGTGAAGTTTATGCTGATGCACAAGCTGGATTTTGGGAGTACGGTCCATCTGGTGTGGGATTGAAAAATAAATTTCTTGAATTATGGAGAAGAGAATTGATTAGAAGAGATGGAATGCTTGAGATAGATGGTTCACAAATAATGTCAACATCAGTTTTTGAAGCATCAGGACATTTAGGAAATTTTGCTGATCCTATCATAAAATGTACAAAGTGTAAAGCAACCTTTAGAGCAGATAGAACCATATCTGAAATTGCAAAAATCGAGATTCCTGAAAGTGCAGATTTGGAGGAATTTGATAATGCTATTAAAGAAAATGGCATTAAATGTCCAAAATGCAAAGGTGATTTTGAGAATACTAAAAAATTTAACATGATGTTTAGAGTAGGAATTGGTCCAGAAGAAGAGACTGCTTACCTAAGACCTGAAACATGTCAATCTATTTTCGTAGATTTTCCAAGACTGTTTAAAATAATGCGTGGAAAATTACCTCTTGGAATTGCTCAAGTTGGTAAAAGTTTTAGAAATGAGATAGCTCCAAGGCAGAGTTTACTTCGATTACGTGAATTTTATCAGGCAGAAATTGAAGTATTTTGTAATCCTAAAAAATTAGAAGAAGTTGAAAGATTTTCAGAAATTCAAGATACCGTAATAAGAGTTCAAACTGATTCTGAACCAATTTCTATGACCTGCAAAGAGGCTGTAGAATCAGGAGTAATTCCAAATAGATTTGTTGCATATTATTTGGGAATTTTAACTGAATTTTATGAAAAAACAGGAATTGATATTACAAAAAGTAGGTTTAGAAAACTTGGGGATAAAGAAAAAGCCTTTTACGCAGAAGTCGCTTTTGATTTTGAAGTTGAAACAACTATTGGTTGGTTAGAATTAGTGGCATGTAATTATAGATCAGATTATGATCTTTCCAGTCATGCTAAAAAAAGTAAAGAAAAATTTGAAGTGATGGATAATGACGAAAAAGTTCTTCCACATGTATTTGAAATATCAATGGGTATTGATCGAAGTTTGTATACAATTTTAGAACATAGTTTAAGAGATGATAAAGAAAATGAAAGGACAGTTTTGTCGCTTAAACCTTATCTTTCTCCAATTCATGTAGGAGTTTTATCTTTAGTAAAGAAGGACGGATTGAAAGAAAAAACAGATGAGATTTATCTTCAAGTAAAAAGAAAATTTGATGCATTCTTGGATCATTCTGGTGCAATAGGAAGAAGATATAGAAGATTGGATGAAGTTGGCTCGCCATTTGCAATAACTGTAGACCATCAAACTTTGGAAGATGATACTATCACTATACGGATGAGAGACAGTATGGAACAAAAAAGAATGAAAATTTCTGATTTAAACTCTATTCTCTCTGAATATACTTCATTTCCTTAATTCAATTAAAAAAAGTAAATTAAAATTTTAGGTACAATCTTCAGGCACAAAATCAGGCGCGGGGATGATATTTTTTAAAAATTAATAACCCATGATTTTTGGAGGGAACGTATGTCTGAGGCGATGGAGTTAGTTCCTGGAAAAAATGCTCAAATTTCTATAATTATTCCTACTTATAATGAGTCTAGAAATATTATTCAAATTCTAAAATCAATAGGTGAAAATTTACCAAAAAATCTTACCGCTGAGGCAATTGTTGTTGATGATAATTCTCCAGATTCTACAGGTAAGATTGTAGAGGAATATCTAAAAAATGTAAAGAAGATTGCAGGATACACGATGGATATTATCCACAGAACTTCCAAAAATGGTCTAAGTTCTGCAATTCTTAGCGGTATTCAACGAGCTAAAGGAGACACCATTGTTGTAATGGATAGTGATTTTTCTCATCCACCACAGATTATTCCAAAAATGATAGAATCATTAAAAAAATATCAATGCGATATGGTGATTGCTTCACGATATATCAGTGGAGGTAAAATAAACGGCTGGACTCTAAAAAGAAAAATAATGAGTAAAGTTGCAACTCTAATTGCAAAAAAAGGATTGGGGGTAAAAACAAAAGATCCCATGTCAGGATTTTTTGCATTTAAAAAAAATATTTTAAAAGGAATTAATTTTGACGCTATTGGTTACAAAATCCTATTAGAAATCCTGGTAAAGAAAAGTGGAATTGATGTAAAAGAAATTCCTTATACATTTGAAAATAGGAGTTTTGGTTCCAGTAAATTAGATAGATCAACCGTTACAGATTATTTCAAATCAGCATGGAAGTTGTACAAATTTGGAAAATCTAAAGAAAAAGAAGAAAGGCGTAATTCTGTAAGGTTTCTATCCAAAGCAAGTAGATTCTATACCGTAGGATTATCTGGTTTTGGAGTAAATTATTTAATTTCCTTGCTTTTTGCAGGCGGAATATCTGATTTATGGTATTTACATGCCACCTCGATTGGAATTATAGCATCAATTACCACCAATTTTCTGTTAAATAAAACTTGGACATTTGGTGATAGAGACTTTTCCAAGAAAAGAACATTGAAACAATATGGAAAATTTGTAACATTTAGTTCTCTTGGCGCACTGGTCCAACTAGGAATGGTATTTTACTTAGTTGATGAATATCAATTATCTTATCCTATTTCTTTGGTTCTTGCTGTTCTTTCAGCAGCCTTTGGAAATTACATTCTTAACAAAAAATTTACCTTCAAAGAGAAAGTTTGGGGATAAATAAAGAAAAACAAAAAGAGTGACGTTTCGCCTAAATCCTCTATTCAAATGAAGATGAAGATGGAGACGAAAGTCCGGTTTGAGTTGGTACAGATGGGAATTTTTCTCCAATCTGTTGTTCAGCAACAGCAGAAGCTTCTTGAAGAATCTTATCAGTTTCTTCACTTGAAGTATCAGTATCAAGGCTGAATGAGTCCCCTGCCAAGGAGTCCATCATTAATCCATTGAGTGTCTGAGTCATTGCATTCAATTCTGAGTCTGCTTCTGGCATGAATCTTCCAAGTGATGACTTCAATCCCTTCATTGTTGACATCGCTGGTCCAATTGCTACCATTGCATCGCCCAAGTCATGAATAGTTGTCAATCGTAATTGAACTTGTTCCAATGACATTCTTGCATTGCCGAGCATTTTTGTAACTTTACGAATTTCAGCTAATTCGTTTGACAAAACCTTACTTGTGCTAGTATCATGTTGCTGCATTGCAGTCACGATTCTCTTGAAGAGTTGCGCATCTCTTTCATGCAGTTTTCCTAACATCGAGTCCATCTTACTAATTTGGACTTGAAGTTTATTTACTGCGGTTTGAATTCGTGGTTTTAATGCACCTTGTGGTTGTACTGCATCACGTAATTTGCCAGTTACACTTTGGGTCTCTTGTCGAGCCCAAGTCTTGTCGAAGTTTGGCATGTTGGGTGATTTAGAAATTGATTCTTAATGAGGGGTGTGTATTTAGATCAACTTTAGACTAAATTTAGCTAACAAACTATATGCATGCTCAAGAAATTGACATCGATGGCCAGAATTGCCGTTTTTGATTCAGGATTAGGTTCTTTATCCATAATCAAATCAATACAAAAGGTCTGTAAAGCAGAAATATTCTATTTTGCTGACCAAAAAAATTTTCCATACGGAAATAAAACAAAAAAACAGTTAGAACAAATTGTAAAAGATTCTATTGAGCTACTTGAAAAAAAGTTTCATCCAGAGTTAATTGTAATTGGATCAAATACGCCTACAATACTACTTGAAATAACCAATAAAAAAATTATTGGAGTAAACCCACCAATCAAAGAAGCTGCCCATAAATCTAGTACTAACAATATTGCAGTACTTGCTACAAAAACAGTTGTGGAAAGTAAAAATTTATCAGAATATATAAAAAAATGTAAAATTTCAAAAAAAATTAAAGTCCATAAGATTAATGCTTCCAATCTTGTTCAATTAGTAGAATCTGGAAAATTTATTGAAAATAAAAAATATTGTAAAAAAATTATCATAAAATCTTTAAGAGATAATTTTTTAAAAAATAACATAGATGTTGCTACATTATCTAGTACTCATTTACCATTTTTGAAACCAATTTTAGAGTTGGAATTTCCTAATATTCAATTTATAGATCCTGCAGAAAGTGTTGCTGATAAAATTTTAAAAATGACTAAAAGAAAACAATCAAAGAGAAATTTATTGAAAATATTTTCATCTGATCAAACTAAAATATTTCAAAATAATTTAAACAATATTGGTATTAAAAACAAAATAAATTTTTTATCTATTTGATTTTTGATTTTCTATATCCATGACTGAATTTTTTATCATAAAGTTTTGAATATTCATAAGATTTTGAATCAATCACGTCACTGATAATTACAATAGCGGTTCTTGTAATTTTTTCATCTCTAATTTTTTTTACGATATCACCTAGTGTGCCTTTTACAATTTTTTGATCTTCCCAACTTGCCCTATAGACTACCGCGACTGGGGTAGATTTTTTGTAGCCACCAGCAAGGGATTCTTTTACTATATCAGAAAGTAGATGAACGCTTAGATAGAAAATTAGAGTTGCCTTGTGTTTTGCCAATTCTGCAATCTTTTCTCTTTTTGGAACCTTTGTTCTAGATTCTGCCCTAGTTACAATAATGGTCTGAGTTACGCCTGGAAGAGTAAGTTGAGTTTCTAATGCTGCTGCTGAGGCTAAAAATGCTGTCACACCAGGTACAACAATAGAGGAAATTCCTTTTTTCTGCAAGTTATCAATTTGCTCTTTTATTGCACCATAAATTGAGGGATCACCATCATGTAATCTTACAACTAGTTTGTCCTTTTTTGCATTTTTACACAAAATGTCAAAAATTTCTTCTCTTACCAATCCAGCAGCATCATAGAGTTTTCCTTTTTTGCAAAGCTTGAGAATTTTAGGAGGAATTAAAGAACCAGAATAAACTACAACATCTGCTTTTTGAATTAATTTTTTTGCTTTTACTGTGATTAGTTCTGGATCACCTGGTCCACACCCTACAAAGAAAACGTCAGACACGTTTTACCACCAATATTGAAAAATATTTTGTAGTTAATGTACCATCAGTAACTTCACCTAAAGTTAATTTTCTAATTATTTCGTTTTCAGTTCCAAGGTCTTGTCCAATTGCAAAAATAGAGTTATCAGGAAATCCAGCATCTTTTAGCAAATCTACTACTTGATCAAAATATCTACCATCTTTTAGGAAAACCATTGTTTCAGAATTTTTGGCAATTTCTTTAACAGTGCTTAGGTCATAACAAGATGGTATGATTGAAACTTTATCTGCTCCTTCTGCAATACTAATACCAATTTTTGATGCAAATGTAAAAATTGAAACTATTCCTGGAATTGCATTTATCTTCATAGTTGGATGGTTTATCTTAATTTCTTTATGCATGTACATCCATGTACTATACAAATATGGATCTCCTACTGTAAGATATACTACATTTTTTCCTGACAAAACTTTTTCTGCCATTATTTTGGCATTTTTTTTCCAAGTAGCTTCAAGTAATTCTTTATCTTTGGTCATAGGGAAAATTAATCGTACTATTTCTTGATTTTTAGATTTGTCAATTAAGGATGATACTACCGATAAAGCAATACTGGGTCTATCCTCTTTTGAAGCAGGGCACATTATAACATCAGCATTATGAATTGCATTAACAGCTTTAACCGTAAGTAATTCTGGATCACCAGGCCCTACTCCTATTCCTATTAATTCAGGCATGAAAAATATGATTTTCTTCCCAATTAAAAAGCTAGATTAGACTTTGGTTGCTGAAATAATAGTTACAGGATTTCTAGCAAGCATCATTGTTCCTTTAGTTGTTTTTTTACTCTTTGAAATGGTAACCTGAGTTATGTCAATAGAATTAAACTGTAATTTCTCAAGAATATCTAAAACTGAATACAGAGTTTCAATTAGAATAATTCCAATTACAATCCTTCCACCAGATTTTAGCTTATCTTGACATAATTCTACAATTTCTTTAGTATCTCCACCAGTACCTCCAATAAAAATAACATCAGCTATTCCTAATTCTAGGATTTTTTCTTTGGCATTACCAAAAATAACTGATACGTTAGAAACTCCAAATTTTTCAATATTTTTCTTTGTTAACTCTATGGCTTTAGAATCATAATCAATGGCAATTACTTTCCCAGTATTTTCTACTTGAATTGCAGCTTCGATAGTTATAGAACCACTTCCACATCCAATATCAAATACAGTTTGTCCGGGAGTTAATCTTGCCTTACTTAATTGAATAGTTCTTACTTCTTCTTTTGTAATTGGTACTTTTTCAGTTCGTTCAAAAAATTCATCTGGAATTCCAGGAGTTTTATAATTCCACATACATTATCTTCCTTTTGTTTTTCTTGTAAAACTAAAGATTAATTCCATTGGAGGCACTTCCTGCATGAACTAGTGTGTAAGTCACAATCCAAATAAACAAGTACAAGAAAATATAGCTTCCAATACCTTGTGTAACAATTTTTTTCCTATCAGCAGATGGTAGTTGTAGTTTCATTCCTTTGGCAATAACAATGGTCCCGGCAAAAATGATAACCATAAAACCAATTGAAGCCCAACGTCGTTCCTCTCCTTCTATATCTTCAAAGATAAAGGTAGCAGTAGTACCTGCAATAATGGCAAGACTGACTCTTAACCAGAATAATTTGTTTAATTTTCTATCTTTTTCACTTTTTTCAGCTAGGTTTGTTGTAGGTTCAGTTGGAGGAATAACCGGTGGTGCATTTGATTCAGTTTCTGGAGTTTCCTCTGGTTTATTCTCAACAATTTCTTCTTTAGAATCTTCAGGCTGGGAAGTAGGTTCTGAGGTTTTCTTTTTGTGTTTTGCCAAGTAAATTTCTAGTGTGTCTCAAGTAATCCTCGTTTAATATCTTTGGTAAGAAAATAAGCATAAAGAATAGCAACAATATAATTTCCCATACAGAATATTTTACTATGACACTTGCAGGCATAGAGCTAAATTATCTTGTAAATAAAATTTCAGAAGAAGTTCAAGGCTACTATGTGAGTAATATCTGGGGCATTACCAAAGACAGCATATTATTCAAATTGCACCATCCAGAAAAATCTGATATTTTTATGATGATTTCAACCTCTGGGGTTTGGTTAACATCGGTAAAAATTGATCAGATTGAACCCAATAGATTATTGAAAAGATTACGAAGTGATCTTCTAAGATTCAAAATAACAAAAATTGAACAAATAGGATCTGAAAGAATTGCATATTTTACATTTGCAGGATTTGACAAGGAATTTGTAATTATTGGTGAATTTTTTGGAGAGGGGAATATTTTGTTATGTAATGATGAAATGAAAATTCTTGCCTTGCAACATTCTATAGATGTAAGACATAGAAAACTAGGGGTTGGAATGACATATGCAACTCCACCAACAAGTGGATTAGATGTTTTTAATATTTCAGAGTTAGATTTTGAAGATCTTAGAAAATCAGAATTAATTTCTGGAAAATGGTTTGGTCGTACTTTGGGTTTACCAAAAAAGTATGTGGAAGGAATTTTTGAGTTGGCAGACGTTAATTCTAAAAAAATTGGAAAAGATCTGAATGATGATGAAATCAAAAAAATCTTTCACACAACTAGTACAATTGTAACGAACGTAACCAAAGGTAATCATGAACCTATAATTATTCGAAATGAAACATCAGAAGTACTACCTATCAAATTAGGAAAATCAGATGAAGAAATTTCTTCAGTAAATAGTTTCATGGAAGGGTTGGATACTGTTTTTACTGAAAATATCGTAGCAAAGGGTAGATCAATTCAAACCAGTGAATCTGATAAAAAAATTAAGGAACTTGAAACTCAAATTTCTGAACAAGAAAAGGCAATAGAAACAGTCAAGGAAAAATCAAAATATGTAACAAACTTGGCAAATTCCCTTTACGTTATGGTATCAAATGGAATAGTTTCGATAGAAGATCCCAATGCTCAGAGTATTCTAGAAGAAAATAATGCAAAATTATCTAAAGAAAAAGGAATTTCTTTGATTGTAATTAAAGATGAAAAAATAAAAATTAATCCAGAAGCATCGCTACAATCAATTGCATCAGTACTTTTTAACGAAGCAAAACGTCAATCTGGTGCAATCAAGTCAATAGATCAAATTAAAAATAAAACAAAGAAAAAACTTGAGAAACTAAAAAACAAAACAGAAGCTTCAACACAGGAAATTATAGTTTCTGAAGTTAGGAAAAAAAATTGGTATGAAAGGTATAGATGGTTTTTTACATCAGATGGTATGCTTGCAATAGGAGGAAGAGACGCTCCATCAAATTCAGCAGTTGTTAGAAAACATCTTGGAAAAAATGATAAAATTTTTCATGGGGACATTTTTGGATCTCCATTTTTCATACTAAAAGATGCAGAAAATCCTCCTACAATCAGTATGAATGAGGTTGCTCATGCTACTGTATGCTTTAGTAGAGCTTGGAGAGAAGGAATGCATGGATTAAATGCATTTTGGGTAAATCCTGAGCAAGTAAAAAAATCAGCTCCTAGTGGACAATTTCTTCCAAAGGGTTCGTTTACTATTGAAGGGAAAAGAAATTTTGTGAATATACCATCATTGAAGTTAGCGGTGGGAATTATTCCTCAAGACGATCATTACCTCTTAACTTCTGGCCCTCCAGAAACTATTAAGAAAAATTCTCTTTGTTATGCAATTATTGAACCTCATGGCTTAGAAATGGTTGAAGTGGCCAAAAAAATTAAAATAGAATTTTCAAAACTTGAAGAAGAAATTACAAAACAAATCAACCTAGATGATTTTGTGCGTGCTCTTCCAGCTGGACAAAGTCAAATTAAAGAAGTGAGTTATGGAGATGCCTCCTGAAAAAGCAAATGAGCCAACATTTTTTGTTGATGCTATGTTAGGAAATATCGCAAAAAAATTGAGGCTAATGGGGTATGATTCAATGTATTTTTCAGATATTAACGATGATGAATTGATACAATTAGCAAAAAAGGATGAACGAATTATTATTTCCAGAGACGGGGATTTGATAAGAAAATCCCTAAAAAATGGGATAAAGTCAATTCTTGTAAAAAATTCTACAGAAATTGAACAATTTCATGATATAATAAAAAAATCAAATTTAAAAATAATCGAAATAAATGGTGATATAGCAAGATGTCCAAATTGCAATTCTAAAACCCAATCAATTGATAAAAAAAATATTCTTCAAAAAATTCCTATCAAAGTTTTAGAGTATAATGATAGATTTTGGGAGTGTAAGAGTTGTAATCAAATTTTTTGGGAAGGGACACATATAAAAAATCTGCAAAAATTTGTTGGTGAGTTAAATGAAAGATAATATCAACATCTCAGAAAAAGATGGTGAAATTCTTGTAAAAACTGCGAGGGTTATTGTTACTGATTTTCTAAAGAATGGATCAAAAACAGAATTAGGAAAAAAATTTCAAGAAGATTTTTCGTTTCATTCGGGGGTTTTTGTCACCTTGAATAATCCATTAGGACTGCGTGGTTGTATAGGATATCCGTTGCCTGATAAAAAATTGTTTAATGCTCTTGAAGAGGCAGCCATATCGGCAGCTACCGAGGATCCAAGATTTCCTCCAGTAAAATTTGAAGAACTTGATTCAATAACTTTTGAAGTAACTGTTCTTACACCACCTACAAAAATTGAAGTAAATGACTCTCAGGATTATTTATCTAAAATTAAAATCGGACAAGATGGACTAATTGTCAAATATGGCTACAATTCAGGATTACTTTTGCCACAGGTTCCAGTTGAATATGGCTGGAATGAGAAGGAATTTCTTGAATACACCTGTGAAAAAGCTGGATTACCGAAAGAATATTGGCAAAAGAAAGACGTTGAAATTCTAAAATTTGAGGGTATTGTCTTTAAAGAAAAAGATCCCAATGGAGAGATTATTCAAGAAAAGTTATTGGATTAGAAGATTCAGTATCAAGTAGTATTTTCTTTCCATTTTCAAGTGAGGAGAATTCTTCTTCAGTTATTGTAACAAGTGGAATATTTGCTAATGCACATCCCGTTGCAACAGTGAGGTCAACTTTTTTGCAGATCATTGCAAATGGTGCAGAATTATTAGATTTTATGGAGTAAATCGTGTACGCTCCTACACTACTACCAATGCCATATGGAAATACCAAAATGGTATCTTTGAGTGATTTTTTAAATAGATCATGATGTTCATCGTTTATAATTCCAGTTTTTTTATCTACAGTTCCAAGAAAGTTAATTGGATTTTGAGATTTTAAAATTGTACCATTAACTTTTCCTTTTACTAGAATTTTTTTCATTTGGTTTCATCTTCGATAATTTCAGATAATGATTTGAGATTTACATCAACACCATTAGAATTTTTAAGGTAATAAGCCCCTTTGATGCTGTTGGTTGTTACTCCATCAACTTCTTCTTTTTTAATTAATGGAGTTAGGCAAGTACAACAATCTGAAAGGATTTCACATCCTGCCTGTTCTAGTTTGTTTGTATGTCCTAATTTTGTTGCTTGTTCTTTAACAGTTCTGGGACAAAATATCATGCATCTTTTTTTAAACGAACGTCCTTTGAGCTTTACAGCTAAATCAGAGATTTCTTCTAATCCTAATTGAGGACTTCCAAGTGTGATTAAATCACCTTTTTCGCATGTATTTAATTCATCATAAACTTTATTCATTTCATTTTCATCAAAATCAACTTTTTCAGTTTCTGAATCATCCTCATCAAAATTGAATTTTGCACAAGTTCCAGATGTGCCCATGCCTCCGCAAAGTGATTTGCAGCTACGTGTATCCATTTGTCCTATGCCAGAGATATTTACTGATTCATCACCCACCTTTCCAGCAAAAAATCCTAGCATTCCATAAGTCAATTCATTTGGATTGTCAATCTTCATTCGTATTGTGAGTTTGGGTGAGGTTTCTTTTCGAAGTGAAGAATACGGACTTTTACCAGTTATGGCACTTGCTAAGGCACTAAATGCGCTTTCTTTGTTGGTTTTTAAATTATCAAACGAGTTAGCATGAATTGCTGCATTACTTTCAGCAAATGATACTTGGGTTCCTTCTTTTGGGATATCAAAAATTTCGTATGGAATGCACGAAAATGAAGGAATAACTCCCATTGTTTCATATGATTGTTTTATGGATAGTTGCTTTGAGATAAAATTATCATCTAAATTATAATTTGAGACATTATCAATATCAAATCCCATAGGATTAAGACTAGTCTTCACCTTTACTCTTGCATCCTTGCTAATACTAGAGAGGAATTCTTCACCTGCATCCCCGATTGTATTATAATTAACTCCAGAAAGATGGGCCCATTCTATAGGAACAAGTTTTTCTGCATCAGTTGCTTCACCTGTTGCAACTAAAATTCTGTAAGCTGTCTGCATGGTTTCACCTTGTTCACCTTTTAATGCAGATTCTTCTTCTCGGGTTAGTTCCATTAATAGTGGTTGATTATTACAGATATAATACTTGTACGTAAAAAATCAGATAGAAATGAAAAAAATTCTTCAAGGAATGATGAATACAATGAATTCGGTTAAACCTCCAAGAATGACTGCTCTTAGAGAACTACACGAAGCAGAAACAGGTGGACCATTTAGTATTCTTATTGGGACAATTCTATCTGCACGTACAAAAGATGAAAGTACAACAAAAGTTGTTAAAATATTATTTTCTGAATACAAAAATGCAAAAGATTTAGCAAATGCAAAGTTAAAAGATATTGAAAAAATTATCAGGCCCATTGGATTTTATCACGTCAAAGCTAAAAGAATTATTGAAGTTGCAAAAATTATTGATTCTAAATATAAAGGCAAAGTTCCAGATAATCTTGAAAAATTAGTTGAACTTCCCGGGGTAGGTAGAAAAACAGCAAATTGTGTTTTAGTTTACGCCTATGACAAACCAGCAATACCAGTAGATATCCATGTTCACAGAATTTCAAATAGATTAGGATTAGTTGAAACAAAAAATCCAGAAGAGACTGAACTGGAATTGATGAGAAAAATTCCTAAAAAATTTTGGCTTGAAATAAATGATACATTTGTAATGTATGGTCAGAATATTTGCAAGCCTATTTCTCCAATGTGTGATGTTTGTAAGATTAAAAAAATTTGTAAATATTACAAATCTAAGAGCGTTTCTTAGTCAAAAAGAGGACACCTACCAGAATTCCTATAGCTGCAGCCAGAAAAAATGGGAAAAATGCAAATACATTTTCTGAGGGGTCTCCAGAAAGAAATTCAACTATCATGCTTCCAGAATTTGCTGCCGGTGGATCAGTAGAACCTTCCATTCCAAAAACAGAATAAGAATCGATTTCGAATGAACCAATATTTAGATTAGAAACCGTAATTCTTGCTCCATTGTTTACGGTCAATCCTCCTCGTTCTGTATATGAGATTATGATTTTTGTGGCAGGATACCAACCTCTTTCAAGGTCGCTTTGTACAACTACATATCCTTCTCTTTCAGTATTTACTGCAACCCAAAATTTTTCATGAGGAGGGGCACCCATGCCTATTTCTACAAATTTGTCAGAGTTTTTATCATAAAATTTGAAAACACCATTTCCATCTGGATTCCCATATACAAGATTATTATCAATGGTTAATTGCCAGCTTATTGCATGATCATTTTCTAGATCAACAATTATGGCATCTCGTGAAATTTTGTTAAACTCGTTAAACGGAATTTCTATTGTGTCAATAATAATAGAAGGATTCTTGGCTTCTTGTGCAAATGCAGGCGTACTTAGAATTCCAAAGGTAAAAAGTAATACTAGTAAATATTTCATGAATCAAATCACTCTTGAGTGAATAAATAGCTAATCAACAAATGGATGAGGATGATCCAAAATTACTTTTGCTACCTCAGGTCTTAAGATGAATTCTGATGGTGCTTGACCGTTTTGAATCATTTCTCTTAGTTTTGTTCCACTGATTTGCTCTTTGGCATCATCATCATGTGGACATGTTTTTGGATTTGTATAGGTTAGACATTTCTTACAATAGAAAAATGCTGGGAAAAATACTGGAGATATTTCTAATTCTGGGTAATCATCAAATATTTTTTGGGCTGCAAAAGGATCATAGAATTTTCCTACTCCTGCATGATCTCGTCCTATTATGATGTGTGTGCATCCATAGTTCTGCCTCATTATTGCGTGATGGATTGCCTCCTTTGGACCGGCATATTTCATTTCAGTGTGTAAGGTTCCAAGTTTACATCTATTTTCTTGATAGTAATTTTCAATCATAGTTTCATAGCATTTTATAATTACTTCATCTACAAAGTCTCCTGATTTTTTCTTTCCAATAATTGGATTGACAAAGACTCCATCTCTGGTTGTAATGGAAGTTTTTTGAAGCATCTCATGGGCTACATGTGGTGGGTTTCGTGTTTGAAATGCACAAATTGTTTTCCATCCAGCTTGAGCAAAAGCCTCTCGAGTTTGTAAAGGAGTTAATCTATTCTTTCTAAGTTCAGTTTCCTCAGGTCTTTGAATATAATCTATCTTACCGCCAACAAGAAAATCTTTCATGCCCATAGTTTTTGCAACACCTGGATGAGAAGTATCATTTGTTCCGTACACTCCCTGAGTAGTTTTTTCTTTATCAAAGGAATAAGTCTCCTCAACATGTAATACTGCTACACCTAATCCTTGATGATTTTGTAATAAAACATCACCTGCCTCTTTCATTTTTGCAGCTGTAGATTCGTCCACATCTAAAACAATAGGAATGGTCCAAGCTAAGCCATTTGACAATCTTCCTTTGGATACAACATTTTCAAAATCTTCTTTCCCTAGAAACCCTTCTAGAGGGCTAAAAATTCCATCTGCAATATTTTCAACATCATTTGCAAGATCTTCTGAAATTGATATTGAAAATAATCCAGAGGTATCAATTTTATTAATTCGATTTACTAGTATTCCACCGTGTGGTTTGATTACTTCATCACTCATAATTATACTCCATCAGGTGAATGTAATCCACATTCTTTGGTATCATCATTTTCCCACCACCAGCGACCCGCTCTTAAACCTTCACCATCTTTTACAGCTCTAGTACATGGGGCACAACCAATACTTGGATATCCCTGATCGATAAGCGGATGAATAGGGACATTATTCTCTTTAATGTAATTCTGAACTTGTTCCCAACTCCAATCTAGTAATGGATTGACTTTAACAATTCCATCGTATTTTTCATCAATTTCAAGCATTTTTGAATTTTCTCGAGTTAAGGTCTGATCTCGTCTAATTCCAGTAATCCACCCATCCAAAGTATCAAGCATTTTTCGTAATGGTTTTACTTTTCTAATTCCACAACAAAGTCTTCTGTTCTCAAGACTGTCATAAAAGAGGTTGATGCCTTTAGTCTCGACCATTTCTTTAACCTCTTGTGCATCTGGAAACATTACCTCAAAAATTACATTATATTTTTTTGAGAGTGTATCCATGATATCGTAAGTTTCTTGTGGTAATCTTCCAGTATCTAAAGTGAAAAATCGAAATTTGGGATTAATTTTTGTCATCATATCAATTAGAAGTGAATCCTCAGCTCCAAAGCTTGAAGCTTTTGCAACTTTTGGGTGTAAGTTATCTGAAGCCCAGTTTAAAGCATCTTCAGCAGTTTTTAGAGTAGGATTAATCTCATCAAGTTCTCTTTGAGTGAATTTTACCACAATACCATTCATCGTTTGTTGTTTTATATTGATTACCCGTGGATTTTATCCTAAATTATAAACAAGTAAATTTCAAAATAAAAAAGATGAAAGAAGTTTCTTATGTTGTAGTTTTTCCTACAGTGTTTTCTAAAAATAAAATTCCTCAATTGATTTCAAATATTAAAAAAATTCTAAAGGTTAGAAATCAAGAATTCAAATCAATAAAACGAGATGGAGATGTTATTCTTGTAAATTCAAGTGATCCTGTTTTTTCTTCATCAGCAATCAATTTACTGTTTGGAATTGAAAAAGTAGCCATTGCTAGACAAGTAAAAAATGATTTTAAAACAATTGTATCAGAAATTACTTCTTTAGGTGGAAATTTACTCCTAAAAGGGGAAAAATTTCTCGTAAAAGTTGAAGGAACATCAAAAGGATTTTTTCCAAAGGATATTGAGATTGCAGCAACATCATCCATAATTGAAAAAAAATCTAACTTAGGAGCAAAACCTGGAACGGAGGAAAATTATGATAAGTTGCTTTATACTTATTTGACAAAAAATAATGCATACATTTGTATTTTTATAGATAAAGGACAAGGTGGAATTTCGTTTAATTCACAAAAACAAAATACCATATGCAGTGTTTATGATGAAATATCAGCTGTTTCATGTTTTGAAACAATAAAACAAGGTTTTGATTCAAAAATAATTGTTTGTTATAGAAAAGATTCAGAGTTGATGAATCTTGTTAAGATGATTAATCAAATAATTCCTAGACTAGCAAAAGAAAAAGTTTCTCTAGACTTTTTTAAAATAAAAATAAATCCAACTGGAGTAAAAAATTATCAAACTTTCATAAGTTCAGTAATTGAAATTTTAATTCACGAATCTAAATCAAACAAATTAGGTAATGTCTCTTTATCATTATCTCCTCTGGCCTTTTCACAAGATTTTATTGAATATTCAATGAACAAAGTATTTCAAAATAATAAATTGCCAATTATGCCTCTTAGTGGGGTTGATGTCAAACTGTTTGAGGAAGCAAAAGAGATTGGATTAGAAAAGCAAATTGCAAAAATGAATAAAATGATTCTCATGAATTCAAAGGAAATTCCCAAAATAACAGGAAAAGATGTAAAATCTGCCCTAAATACAAAGAAAACAGTAGATGTAGTAATTGGGCCAAATAATGTGCATGATATTCTAGATTCTTTGGAATAAAATCATTGAGAATTTAAACAGCATCTATAGATTTCTTTACATGCATAAAATTGGGGAATTTATCTACCCATGGGGTAGTGGTCATTATTCTCGCATGATAAGATTTCATGAGGCTTTCATTGATTTAATGAAAGAAGATTTTGAGGCTCATTTTTCAAGCAAAGACCATGTTTACCATAAATTATTAGAGAAATTTCCGGATCAACAAGATAAAATTCACAATATTTTGATGCCAACCCCAATTGATGGAAAATTTGGACCAAGCATCATAAAATCAATGTTGAATTTTTTATTACCAATCGCACAAAATCC
>Ga0209271_10000301_pt1 | contig 17149 bp, 15 predicted proteins | sample tdAd002_FD_187123 | JGI IMG/M metagenome (GOLD analysis project Ga0209271, IMG submission 187123) | Marine sediment microbial communities from the Atlantic coast under amendment with organic carbon and nitrate - tdAd00.2 (SPAdes)... | ecosystem: Environmental > Aquatic > Marine > Coastal >... | reverse complement strand
TAATTGTGAGACTGGTATAGCAAATGAAACAAGTCACGATGAATCTTTCAGATTTTGGCAAGCGATTTAGCGGTTACTCCGGTATTACCCATTTAATGGATGATTTGGCCGAGGGCCTGGCCCAACCTGGTGTGGTGATGCTGGGCGGTGGTAATCCAGCTGAAATCCCCGGCGTCATGTCTGTATTTGAAGATGTGATCGAGAAGCTGCATAAATCCGGTAAGCTGATCGCTTCGCTTGCCAATTATGATGCTCCACAGGGTAAAACTGTGTTTCTCGAGACCCTGGCCGAGTTTTTTCAACACCAATACGGCTGGCAGATCAGTAGCAAGAATATCGCACTAACCCATGGTAGCCAGAGTTCTTTTTTCATCCTCTTTAACTCATTTGCCGGTAAATCCGCAGGCATGCGCAAACGCGTGCTGATACCGCTGGTTCCGGAATACATTGGTTACTGTGACGTTGGCATTGAGGATGACTTGATTACCAGTCAGGAAGCCAGGATTAGTTCACTGGAAGACGGATTTTTCAAATACCAGGTTGATTTTGAAAACTTGCAGGTAGACGAGTCTGTCGGCCTGGTCTGTGTTTCGCGACCCACAAATCCCAGCGGCAACGTTTTGACAGACGACGAGTGTCGGCAACTTGATCAGATCACGCGTCAGCATGGGGTACCCCTGTTAATCGATAGCGCGTATGGCACGCCGTTTCCTAATATCATTTTCAGTAAGGTTAATCCGTTCTGGAACGAAAATTGTATCGTCTGTATGAGTTTATCCAAGTTAGGGCTTCCCGGCGCACGCACAGGCATAGTGATCGCGAACGAAGATGTGATTCGATATTTTTCGAACATGACGGCAATAACCAGCCTCGCACCAGCGGGCATAGGAGCTGAAATCGTCAACCAGCTGATTACCGACAATGCATTGTTGCCGCTGTGCCACGACCTGATTCAACCTTTCTACAAACGGCGCTGTGAACTCGCGCTGGCCTTGTTACGCGCGGCTATTGGAGACTCCAGGTTACATATCCATAAGCCGGAAGGTTCGATGTTCCTGTGGTTGTGGTTCGAAGGTCTAGGTATAGGCACCAGCGAACTTTATCGGCGACTGAAGAAAAAAGGTTTACTGGTAGTGCCGGGAAAATATTTTTTCCCCGGTCAGGTCAAGACTTCTGCTCATGCCGAGAGCTGTGTGCGCATGAACTACGTGCAAAGCGAACAGGAGTTGGCTAAAGGAATTGAAATACTGGCACAGGAGTTAAAAGCCTGCTGGTAACTGGAAGCGAGGAGATAGTTTACTTCGAGGTGTGCGTGAAAACGCCATCCCAGTCGTCACCCGGTGGCTCGCTGCGGTAAAACGCGATTCGATCGAGGTATACCTGGTACAGAAAGCGGTTCGGATAGTCGCGGTTTAAATTGAAGAAATCTACTTCCGCCTTGTCCAGTGACTGGGCGCGGAAGTTCAGCAGCGCCTGTTTATAGGCGGTAAGTTCAGAGAGCACCTCTTTGTCGAGATCGTTTTTGTGGCCTATCGGTTCAAATATTGCCACTGGTTCATTCTTACCTTTAACTCGTACCAGGTCGAGTTCGCGAAATGCGAATTCCGGTATTTCCGTCCTGGTGGTTTCGCTGACAATGATGTTAACGCCATAATTTTTGGTTAGCCCTTCCAGGCGGGAGCCAAGATTAACCGCGTCACCGAGCACCGTATAGGCCATGCGAAACTCTGACCCCATGTTGCCGACATTCATGTTGCCAGTGTTGAGACCGATACCAATATTTACCTCGGGCCAGCCACGCTGTCTGAATTCCGCTTGCATGATCTTAAGCTCATCCATCATTTCCATTGCCGCATAAAGGGCATGTCGGGCGTGCTCCGAATCAGCCAGCGGCGCACCCCAAAATGACATAATTGCGTCACCCATGTACTTATCGATAGTACCGCGATTTTTGTGAATAACCCGGGTCATCGGGGTAAGCAACGCATTCATCAACTGGGTTAGCTGTTTAGGGTCCATGCCCTCCGAAATTGTTGTAAATCCGCGCACGTCAGAGAACAGTACGGTCATTTCTCGATTTTCACCATCCAGCGAGTACTCTTCGGGTGATTCAGACATTTCATCAACCAGTTCAGGTGGTATGTAGTGACCAAACAGGTTGGCAAGCTGGCGCTTACCGCGTGACTCGATGAAATAGCCGTAAGTCATGTGGAGCATGAAGATTAATACGATTAGCAACAAGGGGCTGGCCAGAGGCAGGATCAGGTTGCTATGCCACGCGAAGAAGGTTCCGGCTAGCACCACTCCTGTCAGACACACTGTTCCAGCCGCCGCGAGTAGCGGTGAAAGCAATGGTAGTAATAAAGCCATGCTAACGGCTATCACCACCAGTAATACAAATTCGTAACCTATGGTCCAGGCTGGTTTGTGATTGATTCGATCATCAAGAATACCGGAAATTATGTTGGCGTGAACTTCAACCCCCGGATAAGTATTCTGTACCGGAGTCGAGCGCAGATCGAGCAGACCCGGCGCCGTAGTGCCTACCAGGACGATCTTGTCCCTGATCAGGGCAGGGTCGACTTTGCCTTTGAGTACCTTATGTGCAGGAATATAAGTAAAGCTGCCTTGCCGGCCACGATACGGGACGAATACCGCACCATTGGCGTCGACTGGTATGCGATAGTTCTCGAGATTAACGGACTCGAGCGCGTAGTATTCTGTGCTGCCTTTCGATCCCTCGGTTTCAACTACCAACTCGATTCCAGTTGCATCGAGATGGCTCTGCGCGGTTGCCAGCGCGAGTGAGGAAAACAGGTATCCCTGGTATGCCTGCACCAGTGGCACACGACGGAATACGCCGTCGGCATCGACAAAAGGGTTGTCGAAGTAGCCACCGGATTTGGCCGATGCCTGCAGTATTTCGAGATTTCCCCCATAGCCTAAAGCCTCGCTTATCGGCAGACGTTTGCTCCATTGCACATCCATCTTCATCAGTGCTGGCGGCAATAAACCTGTTACTCCGGTTTCGGCTTCCTGCAAATTGGATTTAAAGTAATAACCCAGTACGACATTTTTACCGATCAGGCTATCGGCGAATATTTCGTCATGCATCAGGTTGGGGCGAATCCTTTCGAGTTCGCGCCGATACCCGGAATTGTTTTTAAGTGTGGTTCGAGCCAGTAGCTCAAATTGCTCCAGTCCGGAACTCTTATCCCTTTCGGCAAACACGATATCGAAACCGACTACATCGGCCTGGTAAAGTCCAAAAAGGTTTTCAACAATAGTCGCCAACTTGTCCCGTCCCCAGGGCCAACGGCCAACTTCAGCCAGCGAGTTTTCGTCGATATCGACTATTACAACGCGTTCGTCCAGTGTGTTCGGGAGGGTGAAATTGAGTCGAGCATCATAGGTCCAGTTTTCCAGTTGGATGAGAAATGGGTACTTGTGCAGACCGGTGGTGTCAATCAGCAGAACCAACAGGATGAAGGCGCTAAGCGCCAGCCTGACTGCGCGCTGAAGTTGCATTACGTGCTCCCGGGATTAAGATCGGATGAGCAGTCGATTGAAAATTACTTCAGGTAAAATTCCATTTTCACGCCAGCAACCTCGATAATGTCGTGGCTTTTGAGTTCGTGAGCGTTAGAACCAATTGGCGAACCACCAACTTTTGGTACGCTGTTATTGGGACCGCCGTCCACATGAATCAGAAAGAATCCCTGAGGACGCCGTGTAATTGCTGCGACCTGCACCCCGGGCTGACCAATTGTGGTCAAGGCTTTGGTGAGTATTAATTCTTTGCCCGCGTTAGCACCGCTTAATAATTGCAGGCATGCTTCTTTATTTGCCATCGGTGAGGCAGCCGTGGTCGCAGCCTCGGAAGCAATCGCGGCCGATATTTTCTGCACCGATTTATCTATTTCCCTGCCGCCGGCTTCCTCGGGCATTCCAGCCTCACCGGGGCGAATAATCATGGTTTGCTCGAAGTCCTGTTCGCCGCCGCCGGTGCTGTTTTGATAAGTTATCTGGTACTTACCAAGCGTGATATTGTCACCGTTTTCAAGTGCATGTTTCTTTACCAACTTACCATTTACGTAGGTGCCGTTGGTACTGCCAAGATCTTCCAGGAAGGAATCTTCGAGTATGGTAATTACCTGTGCATGCCTGCCGCTAACCGACAGGTTGTCGATCTGTATATCATTCCCAGGCTTGCGGCCAATAGTGGTTGTTTCATTGACCAGCTCGAACTCAGTTTCTTCGCCCGTGCTTGATGTTGTGATCAGTTTTGCGACCATATTGTTATCCAGCCCTAGAGTATGTTTCTACTGGGAGCAATCCGTTATTCATCGAACCAAGCAACGAATTTTTTAAACCAGCCTTTTTGGGACGAAAAATCGTCGTCAATCCGGCATAGCATTACCGAAATATTGTCCTTTCCGCCTTTCTTGTTTGCCTTTGTAATCAATTGCTTGGCAGCTTCTTCTAGATTAGCACTAAATTGCATAATAGTTAAGTATATATCTTCATCTTCAACTAAATCGGTTAGTCCATCTGAACATAGCAGGTATATATCATTTTTCAGAACTATATCTTCCTGAATGTCGGGCATAACGATTGGATCGATGCCCAAAGCACGGGTAACGAGGTTTTTATTCATCGAATTTCGAGCTTCTTCCGGGGTATAAAAACCACGATCGATCAACTCCTGAAGAAGCGAGTGATCCCTGGTGATTTGTTCGAATTTGTTCGCGCGCAGTCGATAGCAGCGCGAATCTCCGATATGTGCGAGAGAAAATGAATTATTGTAAAACTGCAACACCACTATTGTAGTGCCCATACCTTTGTGTTCTGCATTGGCTTCGGCTGTCCGGTATACCAGTTGGTTAGCGGTGACAACGGCATCCTGAATACAAATGGATTCCTTCGAGAATCCGCTGGTTTCGTCAATTTCTCCAGCGTCTATCTGGGGCAGGCGTTGTTGCAATTCGCTGATAATGGTGTCGACGGTCATGCTGCTGGCAATTTCACCTCCACGGTGGCCGCCCATACCATCAGCAAGCACCACCAGACCTAGTGCGCTATCGAAGCCGATTGAATCTTCATTTTTACGGCGCACGATGCCCTTATCGGTTAGCCCTATGATAGTAATTTTGGTTTGCAAATTCATTTAACAGTCAGGCTAAGTCTTCAGGAAAACTTTTAATGCGTTGGCAAATTCAATCCCTGTCTGGTATCGCTGATCGACCTCCTTGATCAGCGACTTGTTTACTACCGCCGCCAGAGCTTCCGGAATTTCGGCGCGAATAGTTCGTACATCAACTGCTTCTTCGTTAGTGATCTTAAACATCAGGCTCGCCATGGAATCGGCTTTAAATGGTAACGACCCCGAAAGCATCTGGTAAAGCATGACGCCTAGCGAAAACAGGTCCGAGCGGCCATCGACTTTTTTACCCGCCAGTTGCTCCGGGGACATGTAAGATGGCGTGCCCAGTACCGTGCCGGTTTTGGTTTTACTCGAGTCGGTAATGCGGGCTATTCCAAAATCGGTAAGTTTAACCGTATCCGATGCCGCTTCATACATGATATTAGCGGGTTTGATATCGCGATGTACGACGTTTTGCTTATGCGCATAGTCGAGACCTTCAGCAGCGCGTGCGACGATGCTCAATACCCTGGGCATTTCCATCAGGTTATCGGGCTTGCAGTAACGCATGAGATCATGTCCTTTGAGAAATTCCATCGCAATGTAAGCAAGGTCATGTTCTTCGCCGGCGTCGTATATGGTAACAATGTTGGGATGATTCAGGCGACCCGCGGTTTCCGCTTCGCGAAAGAACCGCTGCTTAACTTCATCAATCTCGTCTTCGTCAAACTCCTGTGCCAGCGCCATGGTTTTGATCGCCACGACCCTGCTGATCTTGGGATCTTTACCGAGGTAAACAATGCCCATCGCACCCTTGCCGAGCTCCTTCTCAACTTCGTAACGTCCTAGCATCGGTTTTTCGATTCCGGCCTGCTGATCCAGCGCCAGGGTTCCGGCAGCATTGCTGCCGCCCAGCATGATGGTGTCTTCCATTTTCTGGGCGCGATTCATGCGCGTTTCGATATCGCGAAATTTCTTGTCGTGCCCGGACATGTACTGGTACACCGAGGTCGCTTTATTGAACTGGCGCTTACGTTCGAAATCAAGTGCCAGGTTGTACATCGCCTCCAGCACCTGTTCGTCTACCGGGCTACACTTGCGGAACTTCTCGAACGCCATGTCGAGCTGTCCCTGAGTCTGGAAGGCAATGCCTAGCATACGATTGCTTTCCGTAGATTCCTCATCCGACCTGGCTTTGCCGCGTTCGGTCACGAGGAAACGTTTTGTCGTGATCAGCAGGTAGCCAATCGCCAGTAGCGCACCTGGAGTCATTAGCTGAATCCACATTGTGTTGTTGGTCATCAGGGTATAATGGCTCGCCACAAGTGCCAGCAGTAACACCAGTGTAATGACAAATGCGACCCCGGCTTTGAGCCGCGGCATCAACAGCATAAGATAAAGCATGACCACCAGAAAGGTACCCATTCTGGCCCAGAAACCCCATTCAGGCTCAATGAAAAAATCTTCGTTCAGGATGCTCGATACCGAATGCGCCAGGGTCAATACCGGTGCCATCGAAGCATCGATCGGAGTTATTTGCGTCGTCCCAACCCCGGTTGCTGTGGGTCCGATTAAAACAACCTTATCCCGGTATTTCTCGAATGGAATCTTGCCGGTGAAAACGTCGTAATAGGAATCAACCTGGAATGCTGGAGAGCCCTGCTGATTCGAATAAAAAAAGGTATTCATTTGCAGCTGGGAGTCGGTTTTGATGGTTAGCGAGCCGAGCTCGACGCTTTGCGCCAGGTTGACTTTTATATCGCTGGTGTCGAGATTTAGACTCCGGGCAGCTATTTGCAATGATAATGATGGGAAGAAACGATCATAGTATTGCAACACCAGTGGCTCAGAACGGACCCCGCCATCAAGGTCGGGCAAAGTATTCAGGTGACCTATTGCCGCTGCATAACGACCTATCTCGGCAATGGGAGGTATTGCATCTTCGGTCGGCACCGGAAACAACCCGTTCTCCTGTGCTGAAATGCGGTCTCGAATCTGATTTATGGAATTCTTTAGCACGTAATCCGGTAGCTCGGTGTCCGGATTACCCCTGGGCATCCCCAGGTAAAAAACCATCGCCAGCACCACGTTTTTGGCATTCGCCAGGCTCTCCGCTAACTTGGCATCTGTATTTAATGCCTGTTCGGCTTCGAAAAGACTCGATTTCAAAGTCTCAATGTCCTGGCTGAGACGGGTGTTTACACTGGATTGAAGATAAAACTCCAGTATTTCGGTTATCGATTGATCTTTCCCCTCAAACTCCAGCATTGCACCCAGTGTGTCGATATCAGCCGGGACATCGTTAAAACTGGCGTTAGAGAAAAAATCGATCAGCTCGCGAATATACAGGGTACCCGGATCGATTTGTGGTTCGAGAAAGAAAACAGTTTGACCGATAACCTTAGCGCCGCCCTGGGTAAGGCGATTGATCAGTTCCGCGTGCAGATCTCGCGGCCATGGCCAGCGACCCAGGTTGTTTATGCTTTCATCGTCGATGGCGATAACGGCAATCTTCTCGGAAGGCGAACGGTCAGTGGATCTGACGCCCCAGTCATAGAAAGCCCGTTCGAGGCTTTGAAACGGAGCCGCACTCGAAAAGATCACAACCACGATGGTAATCAGTAGCCCGGCGAACCAGTCGCTACTCCAAAAACGGGTTTTCATACCGTCTCCATAGTTTTCATTCTTATTGGTGCCCCGCGGATTGGTGCGGTTATTCGCAGGGCCTTGAACTGGATAAAGTAGTTATCCAAATCGTATAATATTCAATTGCTTATGCGATCACCATGAACTGGTTAACAGCTTGACACCTCCCCAGCGTTCGATTTTATCGCGGTGGCATTCAACTATAAGGTTGTATGTGCATTTTTACCAGTGCCGAGGCCTAAAAAACTTTGCCGGGCAGGCCGATTTGTAAAGCCACGGGATTCACCTGGAATCAGGTTTTCATGAATGCACTGACTCCAGTCTTTCGCCAGCGGGCCGGCCTAAAAATATATGCCAGAGTTGCTCGACAGAATAGATCGCCTCAACGAAATCGACATCACCCTGTCTGCGCAGAGCGATACCCCGAAATTGCGCGAGTTGATCGTGGCGGGTGCAAAATTGCCCACTAATGCGGAGGCATAGTCGCTATATATTTTTGCGGGAAGGGGAGCTCGGTTTTGAAATAATTTCCTGCGATTCGCTCGCTATCCAGATAGTTGGAGCCCGGGGTAATGAAATCATTTTCCCAGCAATTCCATTAATCGTCGGTGGTGTAGAAAATCATAGCAACGTGTTCACGCATTGTGTGTTAGCAGAGGAAACCGTCGGTATCGAGGAAGCCTGTCACGAGGACGGTTTGGATTTTACCGGCACCGGCGAGAGTCATGGTTATCACTGCACTGCTATATCCGAAGCACTAACCGCTAACGATAGACCCTGTAAAAAGGGTAAAAAGTTATCCGAGGGTCTGAAGATTATGAGTTTGATGGCAAAGCAAGATCACATTGACCCCAATATTTTTGTAATTTTTATCAAGGAGCGCGTCTACAAGGATTGCGCAGAAGAGTTTCCGGGCTCGAAACAGATCGATGAAGCCCTGATTCCAGGCTATTCGGTGAGCGCCTGGTCAGGCGGATTCCATGTCGCTGGGTTCGGCCGTGTCGATACCGTCTCTCAACACGTAAGTTTGGATATCCTTTTCGTTTAACAGGAACGAGGCAGCCGAACTGCGGCGACCCGTATCACAGTAGATCACGTATTTTTTCTGTGCATCGAGGGAATTGGCCTTCATACGCAGGAAGATCAGAGGGATATTAATACTGCCCTTGATATGTTTGGCCTTGTGTTCTGTCGGTAGTCGCACATCGAACCAGACCGCCCCATCATCCACCAGTTTCTTGCCTTCATCGTAATCAACCCAGTTAAGCAGCGGTTCGTTGAGCAGTGAATTAAAATCTTCCTTGTTGAGCCGCATCAAGTGTCCGTCTGTAAGCATGGTAATGGTCGCATTACGTTTGCTTTCGGCAATCAATGCTTCCTCGCCAAAACTGTCGCCTACCGACAGCGTCGCCAGTTTTACGCCGTTCGGGTTAGCTGGCGTTGAACGAGTCACCAGGCAACGCCCTTCCTTGATTATGTAAAAATAGTCACCCTCGGAATCCTGTTCTATTACCTTTTCACCTGGACTGAAACCTACCGACTCCATACGCATGAACATCGCCTGGATATTTGCCGGGGGGATGCGGTGAAAGGCCCGGGTTTGTAATATCCGGGTCATCCAGTCTGTTTCGTCATCTTCTTCATCGACGCCTTCGACGGTATAGCTTCCGGTTTGGTCCCAGGTCAGCATGATGTCGAGCATGTCACTGTTTATTCTGGTAACTACTGAGGCCGATTTGGCACGTGCTGATAGCGGTCTGGGGAATCCATGTACGAGTGGTTGCAGGCTTGCTGGAGATCCTGCCTTGATCACCTTGACAACTTTTTTATCATCAATCAGTTCGATTTCGCCCTTTAAGACATAAACATGAACTTTCTCCGTGTCACCTTTTTTGAGCACATAGTGGCCAGCCTGTATCGAGGTGGCGGAGATTTTTTTGATTAATTCTTGAGCGTTTTCAGGATTCAGAGAATTGATCGGTGAAAAAGACTTTATTTGTTTGGGATCAATTTCAAGGCTCATGTCTTATTCAGGAATCTTTCGCAAGTGGCGTCAATAAAAGCGTATTTTGGCGCTTGGTCCCCGATAAAGCAACTCTTGTGGTCAAAAATTCGAAGCTGCGTCACATACTCTTTAGCCCCTATCCTGACTGGCTGGTTATATCGACGTAGAGCTTGAGTTTCTGCCCGGGTTGCAGATATTTGCCAACTCGATTCCAGCGTTTTATATCGGCCACGCGGATGTTGAATCGATTGGCTATAAGGTATAGCGAATCACCTTTTCTGACCGTGTACCTGAGCGCATGCAGCGCATTGCTCGGTCGCGTTTGATTGACGCTGACAGTTTGGCTAACACCTTTACGGGTCCAGACTACCAGCTTCTGACCAACGCTAAGCGTATCGATTGGGGCGATACCATTCCACTTGGCTAGCGCCTGGGTAGTGACACCATAGTTCCTCGATATGCTCCATAGACTTTGCCCCGAGCGCACGATGTGAATTCGCTTGTTGCCAGTACGGTTGGTATTCTGGATGCTGGTGATGCGCGAGTTTTTGCTCAGAGTATAGGTATTCAATGATTTGGTGGCAGTAGGTACCATCAGGTACTTGCCGGCACGGATCTGGTTGCCGCGGATACTGTTGACTTCCCTTATCAACGCTACGGTACTGCGATATTTTCTCGAAATATGACTAAGGGTTTCACCGTTTTTAATCTTGTGGCGTACCCAGTTAATACGTTTACTTGGGGGTACCTGAGCCACGCCGATTTTAAATTGTTCGGCTTTCTCGCGCGGTAACAGCAACCGGTGCGGACCCTTGGGTGCGGTTGCCCAGCGATTAAAAGCCGGATTCAGCTGGTAGAGTTCGTTTATCGAAATACCGGCGAGTTCAGCCGCCAGGGCCAGGTCGATTTGGCCGTCCAGTTCGACGACTTCATAACTTACCTGGTTGGTTACCGGAACCAGGTCGAGCTGGTATTTTTCAGGTTTGGCAAACAGCTCCCGAAGCGCGAACATCTTGGGTACATAAGAACGGGTTTCCTTACGAATTTTTGTCAGATGCCAGAAATCAGTCTGACGCTTCTTTTTCCGGTTATAGCGTACCGCGCTGCGAATTTTCCCGGGTCCCGCATTGTAGGCGGCCAGGGCCAGTTCCCAGTCGCCGTCAAATTGTTGCGCCAGGCTATCGAGATATGAGATTGCTGCATGGGTCGATTCAATGATGTCGCGACGACCGTCATACCACCAGTTTTGTTTCAGGCCGAGGAAACGCCCGGTGGAAGGAATAATTTGCCACATGCCGGAGGCACGTCCGTGGGAGTAGGCGAAGGCCTGGTAGGCAGACTCAACGATAGGTAGCAATGCCAGTTCGGTGGGCAGGTTCCGCCTCTCAAGTTCATCGAGTACAAAAGGTAAAATCGGGCGCGCACGTTCCATTACGCGTTGCAGGTAACCAGGGTGGTCCAGAAACCATTTCAGTTCGGCTTTCACGCGTGCGTTGTCAACCGGGACCAGCTGCATGCCCTCCTGTAATCGAAACCAGGCATTATTTTTTCTATTAGCCGCCAGCAGAGCTGCTTCGCTTGCAGCCAATGCTTCGGCTTCTTCACGCAACTTTTGTTGCAGTCCCTGCTCGGCAAGCTCTGCCTGAATTTCGATTTCCAGGTTGAGCGGTGTATCGCGATCTTGCTCAAAATCGAAGTAGTCCGGCGAAGCGTAGAAATCCAGTTCCAGTAACGCATGTCTCGTTGGAGTTGGGGAAGCATCTGTATAGCTCGCAGATGGCGTTATCAGGTCTACGACTGGAGCAGTTTCGGCTGAAGAAGTGTTGCCATCCGGCGTAACCGTAACGTCCGCCTGTGCCATGTTGTCGGTAGCGGAATCGGGTTTCAGACTTGAGCAGCCCGTCACCACCAGCGCTATCAGGAGCGCGGCCAGAGTATTCCGGTCCCCATAAAGGGGCTTTTGCTTGAGAAACATTAGTATCGATCGTGCTATGTAGCTAGAATAAGTCAATTGTACCTTCCGAATCATAAGTTTCAAATGAGATTTTTCCGACAAACCACTGAAAGCAAAGGATTTGCCAATATCAATGATTGGTATTTTAGCAGAACAGGAGAATATCTGTTCAAAGAGCTCGAAGAAAAAATTAGTCCATTGCTGGCTACTACCTTTGGTTACTACTCGTTACAGATCGGTTGCGCCGGGTTAGCCGCGCAATTGCAGCAAGGCTGTCGTGTAAAACATCAGTTCACCCTTGGTGAAATTGATTCGCAGGCGCAAATTCGGGCGAACCCGTCGATGTTGCCAATTGCATCCGATAGCGTTGATCTGGTTATTCTGATGCACCACCTCTCGAATACCAGCGAACCGCACTCGATGTTGCGCGAAGCGTTTCGCATTTTGATCCCCGAGGGTAAACTGATAATTATTGATTTCAATCCAATGTCATTATGGGGATTACGTCATTTTTTCCAGTCCTGGCTAGAACATGTTCCGTTCAAAGGTCATCTCTATACTGCAAAACGTATCGACGACTGGATGCGGCTACTCGGCTTTGATCAGTACCGCCAATTAAGAGTCGGCTATTTACCACCTATTCAGAAACCTTCGATAACGCGTCATTTATCCTGGCTGGAAAAAGGTACCAGAAACTGGTTGCCAATATTTGGCGCGCTCAACTTGCTGGTTTATAGCAAGAGTATTTCACCGTTAACACCGGTGCGTCATCGATGGGTAACGCGCAAGATATTGCCCGGCAAGATTGTCCGCCCGAGTGTCGGGCGAGATATGAAATATGGCCGTTAACCAGTTATGAGCCTTAAAGTTGTCATGTATACCGACGGGGCCTGCCGCGGTAATCCGGGGCCCGGCGGTTGGGGAGTTGTGCTGCGCTTCCAGGGAAATCATAAAACCCTGCAGGGATACGCTGCGGAAACTACTAATAATCGCATGGAATTAACCGCGGTAATCGAAGGGCTAAAAGCGCTAAAGCGATCCTGCCAGGTTGAATTGTTTACCGATTCCAAATACGTAATGCAGGGACTAACCGAGTGGCTTGCCAGGTGGAAAAGCAATGGCTGGAAGACAGCCGCAAAAAAGCCGGTGAAAAATATCGATCTCTGGCAGCAACTGGAAGCTGAAGTAGCACAGCATGAAATTGACTGGAACTGGGTAAAGGGTCATGCCGGTATCGCGGACAACGAATTGGCTGATCAACTCGCAAATGCGGCTATAGATGCGAAGATGCAGGCATGAGACAGATAGTACTGGATACAGAAACGACCGGGCTCGAGGTTAGCCAGGGTCATCGAATCATCGAAATTGGTTGTATCGAACTGGTAAACCGGCGGGTTACCGGAAATCATTGGCACTACTATATCAATCCTGACCGTGCAGTGGATAGCGGTGCGTTCGAGGTACACGGCATAAGTAACGAGTTTTTGCAGGACAAACATCGATTTGCCGAGCTCGCCGAGGAATTCCACAGTTATGTCGCCGGTGCCGAACTGGTAATCCACAATGCCCCCTTTGATGTTGGCTTCCTCGACAATGAACTGGCATTACTCGAACCGCCGATTGCATCGTTAAAGGAAAGCTGCGGCATTCTCGATACCTTACTGTTGGCACGCCAGAAGCACCCCGGTCAAAAAAATAACCTCGATGCTTTGTGTAAGCGGTACGGTATTGATAACAGCAACCGTAGCCTGCACGGCGCGTTGCTGGATGCGCGTATTCTGGCAGATGTTTATCTGGCGATGACCGGTGGGCAAACCAGCCTCGGGCTGGACGCGGAGCAGGGGCTGGGAACTGGGCACGAACAGTGCGATTTACAGCGCATAGAGTCGGGGCTGCAGCTTCCGCTATGGCTGCCTGATACAGCCTCGCAGCAGGCCAACCAGGACTACATCGAGTTTCTCGCGACACAGCACGACGACCCCGCCTGGAACTAAAAGGGTACTATCCGGGTTTGAGGATGCGTGCCTGATCGCGTTTCCAGTCACGATCTTTGATGCTGGCACGTTTGTCGTGTGCTTTCTTACCCCTGGCGATGCCGAGTTTCAGCTTTGCGCGACCTCGACTCCAGTAAGCAGCCAGCGCTATCAGGGTAAAGCCCTTGCGTTCCACCATGCCCACCAGGCGATCGATTTCGTTACGGTGAGCAAGCAGTTTGCGGTTTCGGGTCGGGTTCGGTGTGACATGTGTGGAGGCGCTATTGAGTGGGCTGATATGCGCGCCGGTTAACCATATTTCACCGTTTTTAACCGCCACGTAGCTTTCTTTCAGCTGCAGGCTGCCATTGCGCATGCTTTTGACTTCCCATCCATCGAGCACTAATCCAACCTCGATTTCATCCTCGATGAAATAGTCGTGTCGCGCAACGCGGTTTAACGCGATAGTGTTGTCGGAAGATTTACTTTTTTTCTTGCCCATTTTTAGGGAATCTCTGCTGGGTACGGCTAGCGGGGCTTATTCTCGGGTTAATTCCCGCACATGACAAGCGAATCCGACTAATAGCGCCTTGAAACCTCACCGGCCTTCGCTATACACTCTCGCTCTTGCAATGGTGACCTGTTTCGGTCCCTTCGTGACAATTATCTGTAAATCCCGCCAGGCCCGGAAGGGAGCAACGGTAGCAGGGACATTGGGTGCGGGGGTGTGCTGGATCAGGTCGCCGCCATTTTCTGAATTGAATGCCGAACCCCCACAAGATCTGAATGAGTTACCAGGTACTAGCGCGTAAATGGCGTCCGGCTAATTTCAAGCAAATGGTCGGTCAGGAACACGTGTTACAGGCGCTGATGAACGCGCTTGACAGTAACCGCCTGCACCATGCCTATCTGTTCACTGGAACCCGGGGTGTTGGTAAAACGACGATTGCACGGATATTTGCAAAGTCCCTGAACTGCGAACAGGGGATTAGCTCGCAACCTTGTGGCAGTTGCGCTTCCTGTGCCGAGATCGATGAGGGTCGCAGTGTTGATTTAATCGAAATTGATGCGGCCTCTCGTACCGGGGTCGATGACATGCGCGAACTGCTCGACAATGTGCAATACGCGCCAACCCGGGGTCGCTTCAAGATTTATCTGATCGATGAAGTTCACATGTTGTCCAAACATAGCTTCAATGCGTTGCTCAAAACCCTGGAAGAGCCACCCCCGCATATTAAATTTTTGCTGGCTACCACCGATCCACAAAAAGTCCCGGTAACGGTGTTATCGCGATGTCTGCAATTCAATTTGAAACGCATGTCAAGGGCCCAGATCCTGTCGCAACTGCAGTTTCTGACCGAACAGGAAAAGGTGACAGCCGAGGTGTCAGCGTTAAGCCTGCTTGCCAGCGCTGCCGACGGCAGTATGCGTGATGCGCTTAGTTTGCTTGACCAGGCGATTGGCTATGGTGGGGGTTCGGTGCAGCAGGATGCCGTCGAGTCGATGCTGGGTTCGATATCACGCGATTACCTGGTGCGGCTTTTTGACGCCTTATCCGATCAGCTGCCGCCAACCCTGCTGCATGAGGCGCGCCTGGTCATCGAGCATAATCCGGATTATCAGCGGGTTTGCGCGGAGTTGATCGGATTGCTGCAACAGGTCGCACTGTATCAGAGTGATCCGAAACTGGTAAACGACGATGAGTTCGGCGAGGAACTGTTGCGGAAATACAGTAGTTGCTGGTCGGCTGAGGAAATTCAACTCTATTATCAGATTCTTTTGCAGGGACGTCAGGATCTGCTGATCTGCCCTGACGAGGCTTCCGGTTTCGAGATGTTGATGTTGCGCTTACTGGCATTTTCCCCTCAAGCAGAGGGTGAGAAAGAGAATGTCGAGTCGCTAGAGGTAAAAAAAAAGCCTGAAGCAAAACCGGCCCAGGCAGAAACGTCAGGCGGCCAGCTAAAGCCCGGTGCCGAGGCACCGACGGGAGATCCGCCAACTTCCAGGCCGGATGTGCAGTTAGATGTTCAAGCCGGTACCGATGTTCCTGCTGATCTACCCCTCGACTGGCATGGACTTGCCTACGAGTTAGGTCTGACAGGACTGGCTCAGGAAATAGTTGCAAACAGCCAGTTTAAATCTTATCGGGACGGCAGTTTAAGACTGGAGTTGCTCGCGGAAATACATGAGCTCGCAACCGACCTGATCAAGACAGAAATTAGGCAGGCCCTGGAACAAAAACTTGAGGTATCATTGCAACTGGAATTAGTCGCGGCGGTATCCCTCGCGGAGCAAACGCCATTGCAGGCAAAAGAGCTGCGTCAACAGCAGGAGCGGCTTGCAGCGATTGATGCAATCAGGGAAGAAAAGATGGTAAAGAAACTACAGCATGCATTTGCCGCCGAACTCGATGAGGCAAGTGTGGTTAAGATTGAAAACAACAGTTAAACAGTTAGTGGTGAGGTAAGCTGATGAAAGGTGCGCTCGGAGATATGATGAAAAAGGCGCAGGAAATGCAGGAGAACATGCAAAAGGCGCAAGCTGAACTTGCCAACAAGGAGGTGACCGGTGAAGCCGGCGGTGGCATGGTTTCGATAAATATGCGGGGCACGCATGAGGTTAACCGTGTCACTATCGATCCCAGCCTGATTGACGAAGACATGGAAATGCTCGAGGATCTGGTGGCCGCGGCGATCAACGACGCGGTGCAAAAGGTTGAAAAATCAAACCAGGCAGCGATGCAGGAAATGACGGCCGGATTAAATTTGCCTCCCGGTTTCAAATTACCGTTCTAATCGATGTCGTCATCCAGTCTGGACGAGTTAATTACGTCGCTAAAATGCCTGCCGGGTGTTGGGCTAAAGTCCGCCCAACGCATGGCTTTGCATTTACTCGAGCGTGACCGGGAAGGTGCCAGGCGCATTGCAGCAGCAATGTCGACTGCTCTGGACAGCGTAAAACATTGCCAGCAGTGCCGTAATTTTTCGGATACCGACCTATGTGAAATCTGTAGCGATAGCGGGCGCGACCAGAGCACATTGTGTGTGGTCGAGACCCCTGCCGATGTGTTCGCGGTTGAGTCATCGGCGGCTTATCGCGGGCGATATTTTGTCTTGTTAGGACGCCTTTCTCCGCTTGATGGTTTTGGGCCGGGTCAATTGGGACTCGATGAGCTCGAACAGCAGCTAAGCAAGGGAAAGACCAGTGAAATCATTCTTGCAACCAGCGCGACCGTGGAAGGTGATATAACCGCTCAATACATCGCCGATTTTGCCGCCCGTTATGATGTCAAAAGCAGCCGACTGGCGCGGGGCATACCACTCGGTGGCGAACTTGAATTTGTCGATAGTGGTACCTTGTCGAGAGCCCTGTCGGGGCGTCAGCAAATTGATTAGAAATTACCGCAAGCGGAGACAGCCATATGTCTG
>Ga0209271_10000299_pt1 | contig 17176 bp, 17 predicted proteins | sample tdAd002_FD_187123 | JGI IMG/M metagenome (GOLD analysis project Ga0209271, IMG submission 187123) | Marine sediment microbial communities from the Atlantic coast under amendment with organic carbon and nitrate - tdAd00.2 (SPAdes)... | ecosystem: Environmental > Aquatic > Marine > Coastal >... | reverse complement strand
AGTGCGGTGCAGCTGAGGCCCAGCATTACCGGGAAAAGAACTAGTCGGAACTTGAGCATGGTGATCCTTATAGCAAAGTAGGTGCCGTATTCTCACAAAATCGTGATCGGAGCACAATAAAGTTCTATGAAACATGTGGTTGGCAAGATTTGCGACAAAAGTGCTCGTCGAATTGATCCCGTGCCCTGGTTTATCGGGCTACTTGTGCCTGTCTCTGCCGTAGCTGCCAACCGAGAAGTACTATGATACCGGCAGCAAAGCATACTAACGGGAGGGTGTAGCGATTGAGCGCTTGCCAACCCAGGGTGTGATGCAAATAACCTGACGAAAGCGCGGTAAATGCAGTAGCGGAAAACACCATAAACTCGTTGATGCCCTGGATCACGCCTTTCTCGGCGGGCAAGTACACTTCGGTCAACAACGTGGTGCCACCGATGTAGAGAAAATTCCAGCCGATCCCGAGCAGTACGAGACCGAAAAGGAAATGCGCATACAGTTGCCCGTTGAGCGCAACTAACGCACAGCCAACCAGCGCCAGCGCGCCGATGAACATAATTTTGAGCACGCCAAAGCGATGTATCAGGCTACCGGTAAAAAACGATGGTGCGAACATGCCGACGATATGCCATTGAATGACGATTGCGGTATCGCCAAATGCCATGCCGCTATGATTCATCGCCAGCGGTGTCGCGGTCATTAACAAGTTCATCGTGCCGTAGGCAATCATTGCGCACAGTACGGCAACTAAGAAAACGGGTCGCGTCAATACGAACCTGGCCGGGCGCCTGTGTCCTTCTTTTTCCTCAATGGAGGGCATCGGAATTCGTATAAACAACTGAATGATAATGACACCGGCACAGAACAGCGCGATAAACGCGTAAGATGCGGAGAACAGGGCCCCGGGAATCAATTCGCGGGTTAAGCTTGCCGTATTGGGACCAATGAACGCAGCCACCAGGCCACCTGCCAGCACCCATGAGATAGCCCGGCTCCTGTAGGGTTTATCGACTATCTCCGCGGCGGCAAAACGATAGTACTGTGAAAATCCATTAGCGATGCCAAACAGGGCGGAACCCGTGCAGAAAAGCGTGAAACTGTCATGGTAAATACCCAGCGCCGAGGTTGAGCCGCCTATCAGGCCGGCAGTTCCACCGAGTGCAAAACCAACGCGTCGACCGTAGTGTTTCATCAGCAGCGACGCCGGGATCATGGTCATCATGATGCAAAGATAGGCAAGACCGAGCGGCAGGGTGGACAGCGTCGGAGTAGGCGCCAGCACCACGCCAACCAGGGCCGACGTCGCCATGGTCAGTGACGTACAGGACAACATTAGTCCCTGGCAGGTAGCGAGCAATAGCAGGTTTCGCTTAAACATGGGGCCTTGTAGCGCTATCAGGTTCGGGAACGCTAAATGAAATTTTCAATGGTATTCGAGCAGGAACAAGCGTACCGGTTGGTTCACAGTCGTGCCAATCGCTGCATCGACCAAAAGCGAAACTCTGGTTATCAGGGCTTTGCGGCAATTAGTCCACTGTCCGCAAGGGTTCTGACCGTCAACTGTATCAGGTCTTCTATGATTTTTTTGGGTTTTGCTTCGGCCAGCGATCCTGACTGTAATGACCAGATCATTTCCCCGGACGCGGTGTCGTATAACCTGGTTTCCAGCAGCAGTAATTTCTCGTTCGCGTAATAGCCCTTGTTTGTCTCCTGCAAGGCACTATCGTAGTAGCCGGAATCGGCGCGCTGGTAATCATAGTTTTCTGGTAACTGGTAGGTTTCCTTTTCTTTTACACCCGCCACGCGCGTGATCAGTACGGCGTCCACTGGCTGCCCTTCAATCGCCTTCTCGACAATCTCTCGCCGCAGATTGATGCTGGAGGTGAGCAGGTTACGGCTCGGTATGGCCCTGATCTTGTTAGCCGCGAGTACCTCGACAAATGTATTTTCGAAAGTGTAGCGTCGTTCTGCATTCTCGCTGACACCGATGATCAGGATATTATCTACCTTGTTGGTATAGCTTTCCCTGCGCCACTCGACGATTGGCGGGCTACTAGCACAGGCGGTTAGCGCAAGTGCCGTGAGGGCGAGGATGATCGTGTGCAGTGACCTGGTAGGCTTCATTGATGGCTTCCGAGTTGTCCAGGTGACTAGGTTATGGCATTGTCGATCGATGATCAACGCCGCCAGGCCCGCTAATTGACTTTCGACCCGTCAGGGATCAAAACGCTGGCAGCGGCGGCTTTGATTTTTTGGTAATAACGGGTAGCCGTGATGCGCGATAGTGGTGAACTGCATTCGAAAATTACCCAGGCCACGGTCCAGACCGAAACCGATGCGTTGACCGGGCCAGGCAGACCGATGTCGTTTATCACATCGGGAAGCGGATTAAGCAACAACAGCCTGGAAAACTGTCGGCACATGATTTATCCAGACCGACTGGTTGCCGACGTACAGGCAGTGCAGGAGAGAGGGGTTTTCCGTGTAATTTTGCAGCTGCCAGGTTTAGGAGCATTTTGGCACTATTGTTGCTATTCTTTTTACAGCAAGAGCTAATCAGGACGAAATATTGATACTTACTACTCAGGGGTATAACAGTCGAGCATGACATCGTTGCTGCGCCAGTTCATGATCATCAGTATTGTCGGTATGACGCTAACCTTGCTGACGCTGATTTACTTTCACATCGAATTAGGTGAAGAGTATCTGCGCGAACATCTCGATTCACACAACAAGAACCTGTCGGTGGTATTGCGTAATTCGCTGCTGGCAAGCGGGCTGGAAGATGCACTGATTGATGGCGGTAGTGCCCTGCCGCCCTCAATGATCGCGATGATCGATTCGAATCTGGAGCAGGAATTGCGCTGGGTACCGGTGGTCAAGGTGAAGATTTATGGTCGGGATTCGACGGTGCTGTTTTCTACCAGAACCGAGGAAATAGGTGCCAGTGCGGCGGGCAACGAAGGTGTGCAAAAGGCTCTCGCTGGAATGGCCGTTTCTGGCCGGGTACATCCGAATAATCTGAATGAATTCGATAATATTATTGAAATCGAGGATTTACACCAACAGTACATTCCCATCAAGGCGCGTCAGTCAGGTGAAATAATTGGTGTATTTGAAACTTATTTGAACGTGTACGAAGTCGTCAAGGGCGTAGAGGCCAGGCAACGCGTCATGTTCTGGTTGATAGCCGGAATTATCGGCCTGTTTTATCTCGCCCTGGCAATTACTTTTCTAAGAACCCATCGGCTGCTGCAAAGCGAAAGTCGGCAGCGGCAAGCACACCTCAGCGAACTCAATCAGACACACGCAGGCCTGGAGCAACGTGTGGAAGAGCGTACCGCCGAACTGGCTCATGCTAAAAATTTCCTGCAATCGATCATTGATGGTATTGCTAATCCAATTCTCGTGATCAGGCCCGATTTCACGATTGCGTTGATGAACCGTCAGGCGCAGAGTCTAATTCCAGCTGATCAGAAAGAGGAGAACTACAAGTACTGTTACCAGGTATCGCGTCGACTGGATGAGCCATGTTCAGAACCTGATCACCCTTGTTCATTTGCCGAAGTGATGCAAAAGGGCAGTTCGGCCAGGGTCAGGCACACGCATTACGATGCGGATAACAAGCCGATTTTCGTCGATCTATTAACCACCCCCCTGTATTCGGCCGAGGGTGAGTTTGAAGGGGTGATCGAGGTTGAACACGATGTTACTCAAATCGTTGAAATGCAGGCGGGTCTGGTCGAGAGCGAAGCCCGTTTGCAGGCAATCATGGACCACGTGCCGGATGCCATTTTAACCTGTGATTCCAGCTTTTCTATCGTCAGCAGCAACCAGTCCGCAAGCCGCCTGTTCCAGGGCGACGAGCCTGATCTGGTTGGCAGGAACCTCACCGAGTTTTTCTCAAATGAAGATGTGCTGAATTCTTTTAAAGCCGACATCGCGACTGAACAACAGACCAATCTGAAACGCGACGATGCTAGCGAATTTCCAGCGGATGTCTGGATTGGACCGCTCGACGGTGGCACTGGAGATTCCAGTTATATTGTCGTGGTGCGTGATGTTAGCAGCTGGATACAGGCACAGCATGAGCTCGATACTACTCGAGAGCAGTATTTCCACCGGGACAAGATGGTGGCTATCGGGCAACTAGCCGCTGGTATCCTGCACGAGGTGGGTAATCCGATCGCAGCAATCGCCGGTGCCGCCGCCGAATTCAAACAAACCTTTGGTGGTGACGGGAAAGACGACGATGTGAACAAAAACATCGAACTTATTGACGAGCAGATTACCAGGCTCGGCAAAATAACGCGTGAGATTGCGGATTTTGCATCACCCAGGCCACGCGAACGGGAGTTGCTCGATCTCAATGGTCTGTTACGCAGCACTACGCAGTTGTTGACCTATGATCAAAGATTCAGTTCGATAGGTATTGATCTCAGGCTCGACAAGAATCTTCCCGCTATTGTCGGTGTTGCGGATCAGCTCACCCAGGTGTTCATGAATCTATTGATCAATGCGATGGATGCATGCTCGGGCAATGAAGCTGGTGAAGACTGTATCGTTTTAACGAGTGAGCTCGATGGAGACAGGGTCAAGGTTTGTGTCCAGGATTTCGGCACTGGCATGGCAAAGGAAACGCTCGAGCATGTGATGGAACTATTTTACACCACCAAACCGATCGGCAAGGGGAGTGGGATGGGACTGTCACTTTGCGACACCATAATACGCGCGCATGGCGGGACCTTGAATATCAAAAGTGAGGTGGGTAAAGGCACCCGGGTGTATATTATTTTGCCAATCGACCTGATTGAGCAGGATTCAACTAAAGATAAAGCGATCGTCGAAGTATAAAACGACTCACAGCCTGGCACGCTAAGTGCTGCATTATTAACAGTCTGGGCGAATCGCGGTCAATTTTATTGCAAGCCAATGTCGATATTTAACGAAACATTATTTTTGTATATAGCCTGTACCTGTTACAGCATAAGCTTCGTTGTTACGTACCTCGGCCACATTCGCTTTCAGCAGCGGGTTGTAATCTTCAGCGGCCTGGGTGGCTTGCTAAGCCACAGCGTCAGTCTCGCAATGCGGTGGAGTCGCATAGATCATGGGCCGTTTATAAACCTGTATGAAATACTGAGCAGTAACCTGTGGAGCCTGCAGTTGGTCTTTTTGTTGTTTTTGATGCTGGCCGTGCAGTATCGGCCGATGGGCCGCTACCTGGTCCCGCTGTTAGCGATGCTGATGATCTGGCTGTTGATCACCACGCCCAAAGATACCTATTTGCCAGCTACTTACGACACGATCTGGCTTTATTTTCATGTTTTTTCGGGAAAGTTTTTTCTAGGCCTGCTTATGCTGGCGAGCGGCATGGCAATATTTGAGTGGGCACAGTCAAAGTCCAGTGGCGAAAATATCGTGGCACTCGCTGCAAGGTCGCTGAGTTATCGACTGCTGGCCTTTGCCTTCTGTTTCGAATCGCTGATGTTGCTGTTTGGCGCGATCTGGGCACAGGATGCCTGGGGTCGTTACTGGGCCTGGGATCCTCTTGAAACCTGGGCATTCATGACCTGGTTGAGCGTCATATTCGTATTGCACTGGCGCCTGAACTACTCGCGCCGGGGTATCTATGCGGGGCTGGTCGCCGGATGTTTTGTGCTTGCCTTCCTGACCTTTTTTGGAGTGCCGTTTATATCGACGGCACCGCATAAGGGCATGATTTGACAATTACCGCGTCAATGAAGAGGAAGTCAGATCGCAAAGGTCGCTATATCATGGTCTCCCTGCTGCTGATAATTGCCATTGCAATTTCCGGCTGGATGCTGAATGCCTGGATGACACAATCGGTAGGGCTGCCCGTGTTGCCAGACTCTTATGATAACGGCAATGCGGCTTTGCAACAGATGTACACCACGGCCGTTCGACATATGCAATTGGCTGAACACGAACAGGCTTTGAGTATCTGGCACCAGTTACTGTTGACCAACCCGGAGATACCCGAAGTCAAGGTGAACATGGGGTTTAGCCTGTTTGAACTGGGTAAATTTGTGACGGCCAGAGATTTCTTTATCGCGGCGATGGAGCAAAATGCGTATCAGGCCAATGCCTATTACGGGCTGGCTATAAGCAGTGAAAAATTGGGAGATCTGCAGGGAGCCATTGGAGCGATGCGAAGTTTTCTACATCTGGCCGATGACAATACCGATGAAAAGTTTTTGCGCAGGGCGAGAGCGGCCCTGTGGGAATGGGAGTCGCAATTAGCGCCAAAGTCAGCCGAGTAAAATTCGGCGAGTAGAGAGGATTGCGTAACTATGACAGTGTCATACTAGACGGGTCGGGACTGCGGAGATATATCTGCATCTCAATAAATCGAAGGCTGGTCTCTATGGTCGTCGCCTGCGGAGGGACGTTACATGTCTGCTGGAATCAGCGAGTCAACGATATGTCCAAAAGAGACGACAGCACCTTCATAACCGGCCGCATGATGTTGCAACATGACGAAGAAATGGGCGACCTCACGAAAACCCAGTTCGTCCCTGCCGCGGGCGGCCCATTCGTCGATGCTGGCCTCTGCCTGCTGTAATATCCGGTCTACTCGCGACTGATCGACCTGTTTAGTGTGCAGCAGGACTTCCCGGTAAAGCGCCTTATTTGACAGCTCAGGATTTTCGGCACTGACTGCTAAATATGAATCCAGCAAACGCCTTATAACGCGTTTCGCAAAGTACTTTTCTTTAAGAGCTAAAAACATTTGAAGTCAGCGCGCTAAGAAGTCGGTAATGGAGCAGTGTTCTACCAAAATTGTCCCCCTCGGTACCAGGACTCAGAATTACAGCCAAAAGTGGAAAAAATAATTAACTACTATACGAGCAAGGATCGGGCCAATTTGATCAAGGCGAGCTTGAAAAAGCCGTACCGGGAAACTAACCCAGTAAAAACAACAGGATGTTAATCAGGAAATATGAATCGGGGGTGCCAAAAGGACGGCACAAATAACCAGTACTGGAAATGCCGGTTCTCGATTATAAGAAAAAAGTCATGCTTCGCTTCTCATATTCGGGAAGCGTTGGCGACAACCGCGGCTGCGCAAACGCAGTACTAGTGCTGATACAAACCCGTTCTGTGCTTTGAATGTTCTTTTTAAACTGTCTACGGCTCGGTTACATTTTTATACGGGAGACTCCGCCGAAACTACCGATCCACAGGGTTTCATTTTGTTGGGTATCCATGGAAAAAACGGTGTTCGAAAACAGACCCTCATGGGTGGTGAGACTATTGCTGAATCGACCGTTGCTGAATTGCGATAAACCATTGCTGGTACCAACCCATAATGTTCCCCGGGAGTCTTCATGCAGCATGAATACATGGTTTGAAGACAGTCCGTCCCTGACCGTGTAATTAATAAACCTTTCACCATCAAAACGGGCCAGACCACCGCCCCAGGTGCCGATCCAGACTATGCCATCTTTATCGACTTCCAGCGACACGATGTAATTTGGGTTGTACGCGGTATCGACTTGTTGCAGGCCCATCTCGACCTTCTGGCGGGCATGGTGACTGGACATGGTGGCCGGATCGGTGTTGAAGGTATTGTCGTTCTTGACCAGATCGTAGTCCGCGCCCTGACCGTCTGCGTGGTTCCAGTGAGCCCACTGGTTGTCATGAAATCGTGCCAGGCCGCCCTCGGTTGCCAGCCATATCTCACCATTTTTACCCAGATCGAGACCGTACACCCAGTCGTTGGGCAGACCCCCATTGGTATTTTCGACCGTGTAGGTTTCCCAGGCTGCGGGGTCTGCAAGGCGCCCACCTTTGACTCGATTAGCTCCGGACCAGGTAGCGATCCACAGGTCATCGTTGGGCATTACCATGACATCGTAGACAAATGCATCGGCGAGACCGTCGGGTACATTGAAAATCTCGAACTTGTCCTTGATCTCATCATAGACCGCCAGGCCGCCACCGTAGGTACCTACCAGCATCTTGTCTTCAGTCCAGCGACTGACGTGGAAAATGCCGTTCGCCAGCAAGCCATTGCGAAAATCGAACAGTCGGTAGTCATCGGCTTCGGGATCATAGCGGATGACTCCGCCCGAGGTACCCACCCAGACTTTATCCGTTTCCGCATATATCGATTTGACGTTACGATTGCCGACCCGAAAATGCGTAAAATTCGATTTGTTCTGCGCCGCCTGGGTAATGACAGGGGATGGACTGGCGGATGCTTCCGTGGTGGTACTCAAGACTGCGACTTCTGCCAGTGCGGCGCCCTGGTTGATGCCGAACCAGTAGGCTCCCATGATTAATCCGGCAACGATCACAACAGGTATAACCAGTTCGATCACAACAGGTATAACTAGTTTTTTAAAGCTCATTCAGTACCTTACTTTCAGTTAGCAGTTAGTTCTTTTAAACAAGTCAGGATTTTTTCAGCCCCAGCCGCGTCACGCCGCCCCGGGTTCCAATCCAGATGTCGCCGTCCGGCGCGATGGCGATCGCGTAAACGTCGTTACCTGGCAACCCATTGTGAACACTCCAGCTGTTCCAGTTTTGTCCGTCGAAGCGCGACAGGCCCCGGTTGGTACCAAACCAGTAAGCACCAGCAGGATCCTGCGCGATCGCGTAAACAATATTGCCCGCCAGTCCATCTTTTTCCATCAGGTTGGACCAGCTTCCGTCCTGGTAGCGCGTAACACCACCACCCCAGGTGCCAGCCCAGATAGTGTCTTCGTGATCTGCCAGAATGCTGAAAATATATCCCGGGTTGTAAGTCGGTTTACCGCCAGCGAGAATGCCCAGGTCATGCCTGGAACGTGTGCCCAGGCCAGTATTGCGACTGAAAGGCAGGGCCTCGGGATTGTCACTACCGAGCCCGTCCTTGTGACTCCATGAAATCCAGTTAGCGCCATCGTAACGGCTAACCCCGCCCTCGGTACCAAACCAGACCACGCCCTTACTATCGACGCTAATCCCGTAAACCCATTCGTTGATCAATTCCTTGACGTAGGTTTTGAATTCATCGGTGTCGCGATTTAGATAATTGGCGCCGGCCCAGGTGCCAACCCACAGACCACCGTCTTGCCCATTGGCAAACGCATAGATCCAGTAATCGGCGAGCCCGTGCATCGGAAAATAGGTTTTCCAGTCACCATCTTTATAACGCGTCATACCACCGGCATTGGTGCCGAACCATTTGTACCCGTCGGGATCTATGCCGATGCCGAAAATGTACTCGTTGGCCAGGCCATGTTCACGGGTAAAGGTGTTGACCAGTTGGTGGCTATGCAGGTCGATTTCATTGACCCCGAGCGAAGTACCCACCCATAGGCGATTGGTCGCAGCTTCGATTGCCAGCGAACGCACGTAAACTGTGTTGCCAACGTTGAATGTATCGAGCACTTCAGGCAGTGGTTGCGCTACAATCGCGATGGATGCAGTGGTTGGTTCGGCGTGAACTTCGCTGCTAGCCGGCGCGGGGTCTGTATCGTCGGAACAGGCGAGCAGGCCCAGTATCAACAGGTATAAAGCTCCCCGCCAGTGGTGTCTCACAAAGACAAAGTCCTGATGAAGGCAATGACATCATAGATCTTTTGATCGGTTAAAATTCCCTGATAAGCCGGGCAGGCATTCTTACCCGCTTTAATGCGTTTGAGCAAACTCTGGTCCGACTGGAGTAAACCTTCCCTGCGTTTGAAATCGGGGGTTCCCGCCATTGAGCCTTTGCCGTTAGGGCCATGGCACATCGCGCAACGTTGCTTATATACGGACTGTCCCTTGCTGACGTCGGAAGATTGCGCTGTAGCTGGCAGCATCAGTGTCAACAGCAATATAGGCCACAGGGGTTTTAAGTGCATCACAGTATCTCTATTCTTTCGCATTTATTTTCGCATCCCAATGCGCTGATTGTTGCGCATCTATTGGTAAACCGAGCTGCCCGTATTTGTAGGCATCTCGCAGCCGGCGTATCGAAACTCCGTCACCTGATTCGGCGGCCTTCAGGTACGAATTAGCAGCGGTCGCGGGATTGCTGTCAAAACCCAGTTGACCGTTTTCCAGCGCGAAGGCATAGGCACGAATTGCCGGCAAATAGTCAAGTTGCGCCGATTGCAAAATCAACTCCCCCGCCCTGGTCGGATTCTTTTCTGTTCCTTCGCCTTTGGCATACATATTTCCGAGCCCATATAAACCTGCGGGATCTTTACTATCGGCGGCTTGCTGATACCAGTGAAAGGCGGCATCGTTGTTTTCTGACTGATCATAAATGTAGGCCAGCGTGACCTGGGCGGGTGGATAACCAGCGGCGGCTGACTTTTCCAGTAACTGGATGCTTGCGATCAGATTTCCCTTGCGATACTCGGCGATACCTTTATCGCCATCGGTCCTGGCATCTGCCCACGCCGGTGTGGTTAAGGTTAAAAGCATAACTAGCGTCCACCCAATGCCGGTGACGATCCAGCTATCATCCGCGAACCTCAATTTTCTATTCTCAGTTTTTCATCAAGTTTTCGATATAAACTCGAAACCCCGATACCCAGGCGGTCAGCGGCCACCTTGCGATCGCCGTCGGCTTTACGGATCGCCGACTTGATTATGGTCTTTTCATAGTTACGTAGTTGTTGCTTGAGATTGTCTTGTTCGCTGATCATTTCATTGGTGGCGTTATCGAGGGTAGATCTGACACCGTGCGGCAAATCGGTAACGTCGATGTAACCGTTTTCGGCCAGGATTAATGATCTGGCAATCACATTCTGCAATTCACGTACGTTACCAGGCCAGTTGTAAGTCAATAAGGTTTGCATCGCTTCGGGCCGGATTTCGATTGAATTTGCCAATCCCATTTTAAGACTTTCCTTGTGAATAAAATGCCTGATCAATTCCGGCAGGTCTTCCTTTCTTTGTTTGAGTGAGGGCAGGGGAATGTGAAAAACATTGAGCCGGAAATACAGGTCTTCACGAAATAGTCCTGTCTCGACCATCTGTGGCAGGTCTTTATTAGTCGCTGCGATGATGCGTACATCTATTTTTCTGGCTTGCTCACTACCGAGGGCACGTACGTTTTGATCTTCAATCACATGCAGTAGCTTGACCTGAAGATTGAGCGGTAACTCACCGATTTCATCGAGAAAAATAGTGCCCTGGTCCGCTTCGACAAACAATCCGCGTTTTGCTCTGCTGGCGCCGGTGAATGCGCCCTTGGTATGGCCAAAGAATTCACTTTCAAGCAGGTTTTCGGGTATCGCCCCGCAGTTGACGGGAATGAACGAGTGGTTGCTACGCTGGCTATTTTGATGAATATTTTGAGCGATAACGCCTTTACCCGACCCGCTCGCACCGGTGATCAAAACCGTACTACTGGTTGGCGCAACCTTGATCATCAGGCGTTCAACCACCTGCATTGCCGGTGATGCCATCGCCCCGGTTTCGCTACTCTGGCTCTTCACCAGTTCGCGCAAAACCCTGTTCTCTGACTTGAGATGAATGACATCGGCGAGTTGCTCAAGCCGGTTTACCAGATCTTCGCTACGCAGTGGTTTAATCATGTAATCATAAGCTCCGGCGCGCATGGCTTCGATAGCCGTATTGACCGAGGCATAAGCCGTCATCATCAGAAAAATCGTATCGATACCCTGGAGGCGGGCTTTTCCAACCACGTCTATCCCGGTGATATCCGGCATGCGAATGTCACACAACGCAACATCGATATCCCCCTTGCCAAGGCGCGCCAATGCATCTTCCCCATTGGCTGCGGTCATAACCGTGTGACCCGCGTCGGCGGCTACTTTCGACAGTATCTGCCGAATCGCTGGTTCGTCATCGATGATTAATACTTGTAGAGAAGGCATATCAGTTAACCATTCAAAGTGTAGTTGAGTGTCGCTGAATCAATTAGCCTGGCTGATTCAAAAACACTTTCGATATTATTTTGATCCCATCGAATAATCCCGCTTATGCGTTTGGTGATGGTTCCCTGCGGTGAAACGATGAAGGTATCGGGATAGGTCTCGATCCCGAGCAATTCAGCTGCAAGTCGCAAATCCGTATCCTGAAAAATCGGAAATCGAATTTTATGCTGCAACAGAAACTCCCTGACCAGGTTGATGTCGTCGTCAACCGAAATTCCAATTACCGCATATCGCTCCTGATCGAGACTGTCGTTTAACTGCTGTAAATCAGGCATCTCGCTGCGGCAGGGGGTGCACCAGGTCGCCCAGAAGTTGATGAGCAGGGTTTTGTTGCTGAAATCGATCTTCTCGCCACGAACATTTTCTAGCTGTTTCAGTGCCGACAACGGAAAAGCCTGCCCGACCGCGGGAAGTTTGATGCTGTTATCGCTGCAACCGGACAAGCCCTGCAACAGCAGCCCGATACAGACCAATTTAGAGGTGTAACCGTTACGCTGGATGCTGAAGTTTGATCTAAGGAAGCTCATAACGCATTTCGATTGCAATTCAGGTGCCAGACTTTGGTAAACCGGTTAACAGCGTTAATTTTCGTAAAAAAAAGCTGGAAATAAGGCGCTTAAGCAGAGTCGGTCGATATAAATTGCTACTCCTGGTTAGTGGTTTAGTGGAAATTACTCGTCAAGATATCTCATAAATGAGAATTTAGTTATGATTTATCTCATAAATGGGAATTTATTTCATGTTTAATGGATAAAAAGCTTCGTCGATATAACTGATGATCTGATGAATTTCATTATCGCTGAGTACGCTTTTCCAGGCCGGCATCGAGGTGTTAACGAGACCATTCCTGATACGTTGCAGCAGCAATTCACGTGTCATGTACGCCATAAAGTCGACAGCTGTCAGATTTCTTGGCCTGGATTCAAGAAAACTGCCTATCCAGTTCTCGCCACTGCCATCCGCGGCATGGCAAAAGGCACAGTTCTGTTGCCATAGATGCTTGCCCTTGCTGGCTTGCTCGGATAAATGATCCAGACCGGGCGGCCTGTCATGTTTGGCGTAAATGCTGGCTGACGATATGGCATCGACGACCGTGTGTGAGTAATTGTTACGCGGGTATGACACCGATTGCTTGCTCCAGATTTCACCTTCATCCGTGACTACCGCGCGATCATGACAACTGATACAGCTGCTCAGGTAGAGCTGCTTGCCGCTGATTTGCGCAGCGCTTAATTCTGTCCACGGCTTGTCGAGAGCTATCTTGCCAGTCGCGAATGGAAACGCGAGGCGGTAGCGATCATGGTCGGGCCACCCGTTGGCGACGGTATGATAGTAGGTATTCTTGCGTTGCTGGTAGATGAACTCAGCACGCACGAAATCGACCACCGCGGCAATTTCCGGCGCTTGCAGCACGCGTGCAAATCCATGCATCGCGGTGCCCTGTTTGCCATTGGTGACTATATCGATCATGTACTGCCGGGATAATGCTTCCGGCTCGGTGATGGTGAAATCGCGCGGTGAAGGTTGCAGATAAGTGCTGCTCAGGGTGTTCGCATCGCCGGAATATCCATGGCAGAAGTAACAACGATAGTTGTAAATCTCGCGACCCTGCTCATGCAGTTCCTCGGTAGCTGTCTGATTATTGGCTGCTGCGGGCGTAGCCGCGTACAAACCAAGGCTCAGAAACAGGTAGCGGAATATTGACAGTCTATTTCTCATGCTACTGGTTGATGAATTTGTTAAACACGAACTCGCTGACATCGGCGATCTGTTGAGCATCGAAAACCTTGTCCCATGCAGGCATTTCTGTACGTAATTTGCCTTTGCTGATTGACTCATAAAGGACGGGCCGGTTCAGCGAGGCACGTGATGCGGTATGTAAAAAGTTGCGTGGCTTGGGGTTGATGAAATATGCCCTGGGGCCGCGCCCATCGCCTTCCATACCATGACAGGTAGAACAATTATCCCGATACAACTGTGCTCCACGAATCAAATCACCCCGCAGTCCATCGGGCAATGGCAGTCGCATGTGGGTGCTAAGTTTGACGCCTGGCGCGGTATGTTGATGTTGCGAATGGTCATGGTCTGAATTGCCACTTTTCCGGGCGAGCTTTGATTCCGGCATGAAGGCGTCAATCACATAGTCAACGACAGTCGCAATTTGTTGGTCGGTCAAGCGTTTCTTCCACCCGGTCATCGCAGTTTCAGGACGACCGTAACTGACCGAATGAATCATATGATCGCGAGATAACGATGCCTGAACTTCCGTATTGGTGAAATCAACTGGTTTGGGTGATAGTCCAGCCGCTGCCCAGATTGCGCCTTTGCCACTGTCGCCATGGCAGACGGAGCAGTACTCGGCGTAAATCTTGCTGCCCGTGGTGGCGGTTTTTACGCTTGCGGGGAGCATGAATCTGGTTCTGACAAGGTTTGCCAGGGCTTCAATTTCGGCTTCGGACAGACGCGACTTCCAGCCGCTCATCGCTGTTCCCTGCACGCCTTCGCTAATCGCGAGCCGAATTCTCTGCGCACTCAGCTCAATCGCGGACTGTGGGCTGGTGAAGTCCCGGGGTGGCGGCACCATGCCCTGTTTGGCAAGACTGTCACCATCCCCCTTGTCTCCATGGCAGACCGAGCAGTAATTCTGATACAGCGCCTGGCTATCGATTTCCTGTGCCCGGGCGACAGAAACCGCAACCCAGGCTGCCGATACTACCAAAAACAAAATTGCCTTCATCGCAAGCTACTCTGATGTTAGATATGAAATGGACTGAAAACAGGTTGCTGAATATTCAGAGCAACATTAATGCCATAACCTGCAGAATGCCGCTCGGCGCCAATCTGGCACATCTCTTGCTCCCTGTGTTTTAAGTTCCCTACTGCAGAATTTTCCCTTATGCCCACTATGCCCCGAATCCCTTCGCGTAGCTTTGCTGGTTTGTTGCTTGTTTTACTAGCCGCCTGCGCCGCTCCTGGGCCACAACTGAGGGATATTGAGATACCGGTGTTTCCGTCACCGCCCGAACCGGCGCGGATTATCTACGAACGTTCTCTGACCAGCAGTGCCGACGTTGTGACTGAATCCAATGAATCGTCATTGAAGCGTTTCATTACGGGTGAACAGAAAACCGGTATCGGATTGGGCAAACCCTTTGGCGTTAGAGTGCACCAGGGTCGTGTTTTCGTCAGTGATACACTCAGGCGCGAGGTCATTGCGTTTGATGTGCGGGAAGGAAAATTCTTTGAAATTGGTACCCAGAGCCCCGGCGAATTAGCTAAACCGATTGGCCTGGACGTCGACAGTGCGGGCAATCTCTACGTCTGTGATAATGTGCTAAAGCAAGTGTTAGTGTTCGACCGCGATGGCACTTACCTGCGCCGTATTGGCGAGCCGGAGATGTTTGATCGCCCTGCCGGTTTGGCCGTAAATCCCGATGGAAATCAAGTGTTTGTAGTCGATACCGGCGGGGTTAACAGTGATCGGCACCAGGTGCAGGTACTGGATACAAAAACAGGTCGTTTACTACGTACTATCTCCCGGCGCGGCGATGCAGATGGTGAATTGAATCTGCCGCGTGACGCTGCCATCGGCGCCGATGGAAATCTGTATGTCGTTGATGGCGGAAATTTTCGCGTACAGGTGTTCACTCAACAGGGTGACTTTGTCAGCAACTTCGGCGCGGTGGGTCGGCAGGCTGGTCAGTTTTCCCGACCCAAAGGTATCGACGTCGATCGAGATGGCAACGTTTATGTTGTCGATACAGCCTTCGGTAATTTTCAAATCTTCAATTCAAGTGGGCAATTACTGTTGGCGGTTGGCAAACGTAGCTCGACTCCGGGACCAGCCAATTTCATGTTACCCGCAGGTCTGGCCGTTGATGAAGACGGCAGAATTTATATGGTAGACCAGTACTTCCGCAAGGTAGACGTATTCCGTCCTGTGTCATTGACTGCTGACCAGGGGTGGCTGGTTTCGAAACCGAGTCCCTAGCATTAAACGCTGTCTATTGTGCCCTGGTGGTTCGTCACGCTATTCTCAAAATTGAGAATGGAATTTTGCGTAAAACTGGCGTGATCATGATTAATACAATCCCTGCCTATGAATTTTAATACTGGCTCGAAATTTGCGGCATTGCAATTATTTCCCTAATTCAGGTTAAGCATCATGAATCAGAAATCCTTCTTGCACACGCCATATATCGACCTACCGTTGTTGTTCTTGCTGTTGATTTCGGGGTGTACCGAATCAGTCAGCGATACCCAGGTCAGGCAAGATCCCGCTACTCAGGTCGAGTCCCTGGCAAAATCCGCTGATAAGTTGTCAGCCGAAACACCAAAACATAATCAGGGGCTGGTCAAATCGGTCGCGATGGCTGGTGGGTACACCTATATAGAGGTGGATGTCAGTGGTGAAACTTTGTGGCTGGCAACGACGCCAACCCAACTGCAGGTCGGTGACAGGATTGCGTGGCAAAACTATGCGGTGATGAGCAATTTCTCAAGTAAGGCGCTGAACCGGGTTTTCGATCGGATTTTATTCGTCGGTCGCGTGTTTAATGAAACATCGGTGGCAAGCCATTCGCGCCGAGGTATCGTGGCAGAGTCCATGCATGCAGCCGGTTATAGTTTTATTCGCATTGATAAAAACGGTAGCAGTATCTGGCTGGCTGCGCCCGAGACCCGCGTCGACGTCGGGCAATTGATCGAGTGGCAAGGTGGAACCTTAATGCGCAACTTTACCAGCCGTTCGTTAAATCGGGAGTTCGTTGAAATTACTTTCGTCTCCGCGATACGGGCAACCTGATCGCCGCCTGATTTAAAAACACCGAAACCCGTTCTCTCTAAATCGAGAATTTTCTGTTTTTAATTCCTAATAATGGGAATTAATTCCCGAATCAACATTCAATTTATTTCGTTGCGACCTGGATCCGTTTTTTATTATCGATTCAAGTGATTGATATTTATGAAGTTAATTTTATAGAAAGGCGCCGGCGAAAGAACGGAGGAAATTTGGCATGAATGCTGCTTTTCAATGATCGACCTTGCTAATTAATTTTTTTAACCAGGCACAGATCATGAATATTTTAATTTCACAATTACTGTCAATAGGCAGCGCGATCCTCGTTTTGCTCCTGGGTATGACCGTCATTGCCTTCGGCATGTTTGCCTGGAGCGATGCGCATGCAGATGTCGCTAACACGACACACAACCTGGGTTCAAACGGACCTGGGCCAAATACTTTCAGTGGCACTGCAGAAATTTGCGTGTTCTGC
>Ga0209271_10000298_pt1 | contig 17211 bp, 10 predicted proteins | sample tdAd002_FD_187123 | JGI IMG/M metagenome (GOLD analysis project Ga0209271, IMG submission 187123) | Marine sediment microbial communities from the Atlantic coast under amendment with organic carbon and nitrate - tdAd00.2 (SPAdes)... | ecosystem: Environmental > Aquatic > Marine > Coastal >... | reverse complement strand
CTCAGGAATAGGGTGATTTACGCTAGAAAAAGTCTGTCTAAGGATGGCACCTTAGACCAGGAAATAATTTAGTAAGACTAGATAAATATCAAGCCAGAGTTCATCTAACTGATTGATTTAAAAGGGGTGGTGGGCCCGGTAGGACTTGAACCTACGACCAATGGATTATGAGTCCACTGCTCTAACCAGCTGAGCTACAGGCCCCCTTAGACTAACTTTTCCAACTGTACTACTTGTACCTGTAAATTATGAGTCCACTGCTCTAACCAGCTGAGCTACAGGCCCCCTGACTTGTCTTTTTCTCGCCATATCGCGTTGGTCGCGATGCGCGCTTGGTCACATACCAATATGTATGCTCCCGGCGCGCGCATCACTCCCGCCTTGTCTGGCGAGAAAAATCCTGCGTCAGTGTTCAAATGCAGAACGTACTACTATGTTTTCGGCAGATGCCTGGTCGCATGGCATTAAGCTACGCTCCCGGCGCGTTTGCCGAATCCGCCTTGCCTGCCGGCAAAAATCCTGCGCCAGACTCTTAACTTATGTGTTTGTCATTCCGGCGAAAGCCGGAATCCAGTCTGACTATCGTGCCCGTAGAGCACGCTTCATATCTACGCAGGCGGGAATCTTATACTGCTGTACTTATTTTGCAATATGCTCCGTTTGCATAGTAACAACTTTTTACTGGATCTCGCCGGTCCGACGCATCGGGTCAAGCCGCGGGATGACAATTGGGGCCGCGGGGTGACAGAAATGTTGTGTCGTGATAGCGGTTTAGTCGGCGTCGATGAAGCTGCGTAGTTGTTCTGAGCGGCTCGGGTGACGCAGTTTGCGCAGGGCCTTGGCTTCGATCTGACGTATGCGTTCGCGCGTGACGTCGAACTGCTTGCCGACTTCTTCGAGCGTGTGGTCGGTGTTCATGTCGATACCGAAACGCATGCGCAGCACCTTGGCTTCGCGCGGCGTCAGGCTCGACAGGATTTCACGGGTCGATTCGGACAGTCCGGCGTTGGTCGCCGTGTCTGCCGGCAGCAACACGTTGGTATCTTCGATAAAATCACCGAGGTTCGAATCTTCATCGTCACCGATTGGCGTTGCCATCGAAATCGGTTCCTTGGAAATCTTCAATACCTTGCGCACCTTGTCTTCAGGCAGGTCCATGCGTTCTGCCAGCTCTTCGGGCTGTGGGTCACGACCGAGTTCCTGCAGCATCTGGCGCGAAATTCGATTCAGCTTGTTGATGGTTTCGATCATGTGCACCGGAATCCGGATGGTGCGGGCCTGGTCCGCGATCGAGCGTGTGATCGCCTGGCGAATCCACCAGGTGGCATAGGTTGAAAACTTGTAGCCCCGGCGGTACTCGAATTTATCCACCGCTTTCATCAGACCGATGTTGCCTTCCTGGATCAGGTCGAGGAATTGCAGGCCACGATTGGTGTATTTCTTCGCGATCGAAATAACCAGGCGCAGGTTGGCCTCGATCATTTCCTTCTTCGCGCGTCGCGCCTTGGCTTCACCAATCGACATCTTGCGATTGATTTCCTTGATCTCGTGAATCGACAGGTTGGACGCTTTCTCGATGTTCTTCAGCCGCTTCTGGTAACGCTGAATCTCATCCTTGCAGGCTTCCAGGGTTTTGGAATATTTTTCGCCTGCCTTCAGGTGGTTGTTGATCCAGTTCAGATTGGTTTCGTTGGCCTTGAAGGTCTCGATGAAGGTTTTGCGCGGCATGTTCGCCTGCTTCACGCAGATATCGAGAATGGTGCGCTCGTTGGTACGGATGCGATTGATGATGTCTTTCAGGTTCGCACCGAGCCGGTCAATAAATAGTGGCAGCAGCTTGATTTCCATCAGATCATTGACCGCGCGATTCATATTGCGCTCATATCCCTTGACGTCATCCTTGGCGATACAGTTCATCGCACGGTTAAAAGCCCGTTCGATAGTGGTAAAGCGCTTGTTGGCTTCTTCCGGGTCGGGACCGGTATCTTCGACCTCGGCGTCTTCATCGTCGTCACTGACCTGTGCGGCAGCCGGTAACGGAATCGAGTTCGGGTCTTCGTTGGGATCGACAAAGCCCACCATCAAGTCGCTGAGCTTGGCTTCCTCTTCGCGCACTTCGTTATAGCGATCAAAAATCATGCGCATCGTATCGGGATAGCGTGCCAGTGAGCTGATCGCCTGGTTGAGGCCATTCTCGATGCGGCGTGCAATCTTGATTTCGCCTTCACGGGTTAACAGTTCGACCGTACCCATTTCGCGCATATACATGCGCACCGGGTCGGTGGTGCGTCCAAACTCGCTATCCAGCGAGGCTAGTGCCGCTGCCGCTTCTTCGGCAGCGTCCTCGTCTGGCTCGGTTTCGGTATCGCTGAGAATATCGGTAGCTTCGGCAGGCGCAGATTCATGGACTTTGATGCCCATGTCGTTAATCATGCGGATAATATCTTCAATCTGCTCCGGTTCGACGATGCCTTCAGGCAAATGATCGTTTACTTCGGTATAAGTCAGAAAGCCCTGTTCTTTGCCTTTGGCAATGAGTTCTTTGAGCCGGGATTGCTGATCTTGATCCATGTTGCCTCGAATTTGGTAATGTTGCAGGTGAACCACCCAGTATATAAGACTTTTTTTGGTTTTTCCAAGCTAACGACTGACTTAAATTTGATTTGTGAACAATTTTTTGTGTTCCAGCTTTTCCGACTCCGATAGCGCTTCACCGGACTGCAATTTCGTTATCAGCAGTTTTTGACGGTGGTCAATATACTGTTTTTGCAGACTTTGTAAACAATCGGCAAACATCAGGTCGAGACTCTCGTCATTTTCGATCGGGGGTTCCATTGCTGCGAGCTTGTACAGGTGGGCCTCGTGGTCGTCGTCCTTGAAGCGATCGAGCAGGTTCTGGGTCGTAATACCAGGCTCCTCGTGGATGCGGTCGAGGATTTTAAGCAACAGGTCAACCCCGGGAATATTGCTCTCGGCAAGTTCGTCGTGAGTGCCGGTGGCCAGCGCCAGGGAGGGCTTGGTCAGTAGCAGGTTGATTGCGAGACGGGTAGGGGTCCAATGCTGTTCCGGCTGCCTGCTGCGGGTCTGCTGTCGCGGCTTGTCTTCACCCAGCAGGCGCAGCATGCGCCCATCGATCTTCTGCCCCAGGCGGTGCTCGACTTCGGCCAGAATCTGATCTTTCAGGCTTTGTAACGGAATCTGGGTAAAGTAGGGGCGCAGGCGGTCCAGGAACTGGGCGCGGCCTTCGAGCGTGCCGATATTGCATTCGGCAAGCAGGGTTTCGAACAGGTACTCGGTCAGGGTGGAAGCCGATACCACCTGCTGATTAAAAGCCTCCTGGCCGAATTCGTTAATAAAGCTATCCGGGTCCTGACCTTCAGGCAGGAACAGGAACCGCGCGAGGCGGCCTTCCTTGAGTGACGCGAGGCACTGTTCGAGCGAGCGCCAGGCGGCTTTTTTACCGGCAGCGTCACCATCGAAACAGAACACCAGGTTCTTGCAGACCCGAAACAGGGATTCGATTTGTCGATTGTTGATCGCGGTGCCCAGGGTCGCCACCGAGGTTGCCACGCCGTGTTCGGCGAGCGCCACGACATCCATGTAGCCCTCGGTGATGTAGATGCGGTCGATGTTGGTTACCGCTTTTTTCATTTCATACAGCCCGTAGATTTCATCGCTCTTATGAAACAGTGGCGATTCGGGAGAGTTCAGATACTTGGGATTGTCTTCGGGGTTGATCACCCGGCCACCGAAGGCGATGGTGCGTCCGCGACGGTCGCGGATCGGAAACATCAGGCGATGGCGGAAACGATCGTATTGCTTGCCGTCCTCTTTTTTTACCAGCATGCCGGTATCGACGAGGAGCTTTTCATCGCCGCTGAGGTTGTTCCAGCCCGGTGGCGCATAGCCGATGGCAAAGGTCTTGGCGGTCTGACCGCTGATGCCACGATTTTTGAGATAATCGATCGCTGCCGGAGTTTGCTTGAGCTGTGCCTCGAAAGACTGCGAGCTTTGCTCCATCACCTGGTACATCGCTTCGAGTCCCACGGCAGGTTTGGCGGGTGCGCTGCCCTGTTCATAGGGCACATCGAGACCTAGCGATTGCGCCAGCGATTCGATCGCTTCGACAAATTCCATATGGTCGTAATCCATCAGGAAGCCGACGGCGTTGCCGGACTTCTGGCAGCCGAAACAATGGTAAAACTGTTTGCCGGAGCTGACCGAGAAGGAAGGGGATTTTTCGCCGTGGAAAGGGCAGCAGGCCCAGTATTCGCGGCCTTTCTTTTTTAACGGTACGCGACTGTCGATGACCTCGACGATATCGACGCGGTTGAGCAAGTCATCGATGAAGTTACGTGGAATCCTGCCGGCCATCCGGTTTACACCGCTAGCTGCATTTTATGTGCGCTCGCGAGAACTACGCTGCGGTAGCGTAAACAGGTATTTTTGCACATGTGCTCAGGCCGCGTTGCTTTGCAGGGTTTCCAGTAGCGAGTCGAACTCGGCCGCTTTCGGCTTGACCATCCAGATCTTGCGCTGAAAGTGGTTGAAGTTTTCCATAATATACTGGCCCCATTCACTACTGGTTTCCTCGACATACTCGGTGATAGCGGCCTGCAGGTAGACGCGGTGACTTTCCATCGATTCATCGACGATACGATGGATGTCGATGAGTTCCTTGTTAATCCGGTCAAAAAAGTTACGGTCGAGATCGAGTACATAAGCGATGCCGCCGGTCATGCCGGCGCCGAAATTGTAACCGGTGTTACCGAGAATTGTAACAATACCACCGGTCATGTATTCACAACCGTGGTCGCCAACACCTTCGACGATGGCATGTGCACCCGAATTACGCACCGCAAAACGTTCACCGGCGAGCCCGGCTGCGAGCAGCTTGCCACCGGTTGCGCCGTAGAGGCAGGTATTGCCGATTATGGTCGCGTCCTGTGATTTGAAATGGCTGTTACGTGGCGGGGTGATGACGATTTTGCCACCGGCCATGCCCTTGCCGACGTAGTCGTTGGCGTCACCCTCGAGATACATGTTCAGCCCGCCGGCATTCCAGACACCGAAGCTCTGTCCGGCAGTACCGTTTAGACGCAACGTAAATGGTGTATCCGACAGACCATGATTGCCATGGATACGCGCGATCTCACCGGAGAGTCGGGCACCAATCGAGCGATGGGTATTGTTAATCGAGTATTCGAACTCTCCACCGCTGGAATTTTTAATTGCGTCCATGCAATCGGTTACCATTTGTTCGGCGAGTTCGCCCTTGTCCCAGGGCTCGTTACGTTCCGCGCTGCAATAGCGTGGTAGTTCGGGGTCAACTCCCCCATCGGACAGGATCGGTTCGAGATTCAGATTTTGCTGAGCGGCGGTATTGCCGTCGATGATTTCAAGTAACCCGGTTTGGCCTATCAGGTCTTCGAGCTTGCGAACGCCAAGCGTGGCCAGGATTTCTCGCGTCTCTTCGGCGATGAAACGAAAATAGTTTTTCACCTTTTCGGTGGTGCCAACGTAATGCTGTTGGCGCAGCAGGTCGTTTTGCGTTGCGACGCCAGTGGCGCAGTTGTTTAAATGGCATATACGCAGATACTTGCAGCCCATCGCCACCATCGGGCCGGTGCCGAAGCCAAAGCTTTCGGCGCCGAGGATCGCTGCCTTGACGACGTCGAGCCCGGTTTTGAGGCCACCATCGGTCTGGATACGAACCTTGCTGCGCAATTTGTTGGCGCGTAATACCTGGTGAGTTTCGGACAGACCCAGTTCCCAGGGTGAACCGGCGTATTTAACCGAAGTCAGCGGGCTGGCCCCGGTGCCGCCGTCATAACCGGCAATCGTAATCAGATCGGCGTAAGCCTTGGCGACACCGGCGGCGATGGTGCCGACGCCTGCCTCGGCTACCAGTTTTACTGAAACCAGCGCCTGTGGGTTGACCTGTTTCAGATCGAAGATCAACTGCGCCAGGTCTTCGATGGAGTAAATATCATGGTGTGGCGGTGGCGAAATCAACGTGATGCCGGGCTCCGAGTTGCGCAGTCGCGCGATCAGCTCGTTGACCTTGTTCCCCGGCAGTTGTCCACCTTCACCGGGTTTGGCGCCCTGGGCAACCTTGATCTGCAACACCTCGGCGTTGACCAGGTAATGTGGGGTCACGCCAAAACGGCCCGACGCTACCTGTTTGATCTTGGACATCTTGTCAGTGCCATAGCGCGCTGGATCTTCGCCACCTTCGCCCGAGTTAGAGCGTCCACCGAGCTGATTCATAGCCTGCGCGAGGGTTTCGTGCGCTTCCGGCGACAACGCACCGAGCGACATGCCGGCGGAGTCGAAACGGGCCAGGATGCTGGTAGCGGGTTCGACCTCGTCAAGGTTGATCGGCTGCTGCGGTTTAAGTCCCATCAGATCGCGTAATGCGGTCGCCGGACGGTCATTGACGATGGCGCTGTATTGCTTCCATTGCGCGTAGTCACCGCTGTTGACTGCCTGCTGCAGGCTGTGCACGACGTCCGGGTTGTAGGCGTGGTACTCGCCGCCATGGACATATTTCAGTAAACCGCCCTGGGTGATGGTCTTGCGCGGGTTCCAGGCAAACTTGTTGAGCGCTATTTGATCGGCTTCGAGTTCGTCAAAGTTGCTACCGTCGATACGGCAGGTGGTGCCGGGAAAACACAGCTCAACCACATCTCGATGCAGCCCGACAATTTCAAACAGTTGCGCGCCGCGATAGCTGGCAATGGTCGAAATCCCCATCTTGGAAATGATCTTGTATAAGCCCTTGATGATGCCGCGACGGTAGTTTGAACCGGTATCCGGGCATGCCAGTTCGGGTAATTCACCGCTGCGAGTCATGCCGACAATGCTGGCGTAGGCGAGGTAAGGATAAATTGCGGTTGCGCCAAAGCCGAGCAGTACTGCCATCTGGTGCGAATCACGGGCGCAGCCGGTTTCAACCACAATGTTGGTGTCGCAGCGTCCGCCGGTATTGCTGAGGCGGTGGTGTACCGCACCGGTGGCCAGCGCCGCATGCACTAACAGTTGCTCGCACGGGATGTCCTTGTCGCTCAGTACGACGATGACCATCCCGCGACGTGACGCTTTTTCGGCCTGATCCTGGATATCGATTATCGCCTGCTTGAGCGACATCTTCGTCGGGTCGTAGCCGAGGGAGATTATTTCATGTGCATAACCCTTGTTGTGCCAGGCCAGCAGATCAACATATTTCTGTTCGGACAGGATCGGTGAACTGACGATCAGGCGGTCGGCGTGTTCGGCGGCTTCATTGAACAGGTTGTGTTCGCGTCCGAAACATGTTTCCAGCGACATCACGATCTTTTCGCGCAGCGGGTCGATCGGAGGGTTGGTGACCTGCGCGAATTGCTGGCGAAAACTGTCGCACAATGAACGGTGATGGTTCGATAACACCGGCAGCGGGGTATCGTCTCCCATCGAGCCGGTCGCTTCCTGCGAGTCCTGCGCCAGCACCTTGAGAATCTGATCACGTTCCTCGAAGCTCACCTGAAACAGTTTTTCCAGCCGGGTTAAGGTCTCTTTGTTCATTGCCAGGGCCGAGAACGGGGAACTGACCGGGTCCGCGCTCAGGCGGATGAGTCGGTCGCGCATCCAGATTTCGTAGGGATGGCGATTCTGTAATTGGTTATCGATATCGTCCGACATCAGTAACTTGCTGGTTTTGGTATCGACGGCAATCATTGCGCCGGGTTTGAGGCGCCCCTTGGCGATGACGTCTTCCGGTGCGTAATCCCAGATACCGATTTCGGATCCGAGCGTGATGTGCCGGTCCTTGGTCATTACCCAGCGCCCGGGTCGCAAGCCGTTGCGGTCCATCACACAGCAGGCGTGGCGGCCGTCGGTGAGCACGATGCCGGCCGGCCCGTCCCAGGGCTCCATGTGCATCGATGAAAATTCATAAAACGCGTGTAACGCCGGTTCCATATCGTCCACGTTTTGCCACGCGGGTGGAATCAGCAGGCGTATCGCGCGAAACAGATCCATGTCGCCGGAAAGCAGGAAGTCGAGCATGTTATCCAGCGAACTCGAATCCGAGCCGGTCATGTTGACGATCGGTCGAATCGATTCGATGTCCGGCAGCAGTTCGGACTTGAACTTGTAGGCGCGCGCGTTAGCCCAGTTACGATTTCCCTGAATCGTATTGATTTCACCGTTGTGTGCCAGATAGCGGAATGGCTGGGCGAGTTTCCATTGCGGCCAGGTATTGGTCGAAAAGCGCTGGTGGAATACGCAGATTGCCGATTCCAGCGCGGGATCGCTCAGGTCCGGGTAAAATATCGGTAGATTCTCCGGCGTGATCAGGCCTTTGTAGGACAGCACGTCGTTGGACAGGCTGGAGATATAGTAGTACTCCTCGATGCGACGATTGTCCTGCGCTTCAAAAGCCTTGCCGGCCGCGCGCCGCGCGAGATAAAGCGAACGATTAAATTCGGCACGGGAAAGATGGTCTGGCGCGTTGACGTAGACGTGGTAGATCGCGGGCATAGAGCCTAGCGCTTCTTCGCCGCAGGCCGACGGGTCGATCGGCATTTCTCGCCAACCGGCGACCTCTAACCCCTGAGTGGTAATCTTTTCTGTAATTATTGCCTGAGAAACTTCGCTTTCATCGTCGAAGGGTGATATGAACACCAGTCCCACGGCGTAGCGCCGTGCACAGTGAATACCGAGTTCGCCGGCTTTTAAGCGCAGAAAAGCGTCGGGCTTTTTTAGCAACAGGCCGCAGCCATCACCGGATTTTCCGTCTGCCGCGACCGCGCCGCGATGGGTCAGTCGTGCGAGTGCCTCGATCGAGGTTTTTACCAGCCAGTGACTGGGTTTATCGTCGATGTTGGCGATAAGCCCGAAACCGCAACTGTCCTTCTCGAAGCCCGGTTGATAAAGACCTGTTAATTTGTTTGGTTCGCTCATTACATCCAGTTCGTGATTGCGCCTTCGTGTTGTCGTCAGCCAATGCCAATGCGCCATAAAAAAGCATTATTTTACGGACGCAAAAGGCCGACCATTATACCCGCGCCGACTGGATAGATAAAATTTGACCTAGTGGATGGCTTTGGAATGCACCCTTATGGTGCGATCAGTCAGGCGGTCAGCGTTTGTAGTAATTTATCATGGCTGTACGCATCGGTAATGAAGGCTTCGCCGAGCGCGCGCAACAATACCAGTTTAATCTTGCCATCGACGTTCTTTTTGTCGATCGCCATGGTATCGAGAAATTGCTCGACCGTCATTTCCGGGGGTGGATTTATCGGCAGTCCGGCCTGTTTTAATAAAGCAATGCCGCGTTGTCTGACTTGCTCGTCGATCGAGCCTTCTCGAATCGACAAATCAATCGCCATTATCATGCCCGCGGCGACAGCTTCGCCGTGCAACCAGTTGCCATAGCCCATCGTGGTTTCGATGGCGTGACCGAAGCTGTGGCCCAGGTTCAAAATCGCGCGTAATCCGCCCTCGCGTTCGTCAAGTTCAACCACGCGGGCCTTGTTTTGACAGGAAACCAGCACCGCCTGCGCGAGCAGATCATTGTCACCTGCCAGCAGTCCATCGATGTTATTCTCCAGCCAGTCAAAAAAACCGGCATCGCAAATCAATCCATACTTGATAACCTCGGCGAGGCCGGCGCTTAATTCACGTGGGGGCAGGGTGTGCAGGCTGTCGATATCGGCGACCACGCACTGCGGCTGGTAAAACGCACCAATCATGTTTTTACCGAGCGGGTGGTTAACGCCGGTCTTGCCGCCGACCGAGGAATCGACCTGCGACAGCAGTGTGGTCGGGATCTGGATGAAATTTACCCCGCGTTGGTAGATGCTCGCGGCAAAGCCGGCAATATCACCGATCACGCCACCGCCAAGCGCAATGATCGTGCTACGGCGATCGTGACGATTGGTCAGCAGTAAATCCAGGATGGTTTCCACCGATGCCATGGTTTTGTGCTGTTCGCCATCGGCGAGAATGACCTTGTCCTGGCGGATCTGTTTGCTATCTAGCGCCTCTTGCACGGTTTCGAGATAAAGTGGCGCAACCGTGTCATTAGACACGATCAGCGCAGACTGGCCATGAATATGTCGCGTAATCAGTTCCGCCCGGCCGAGTAATCCGGTGCCGATGTAAATCGGATAACTGCGTTCGCCCAGATCCACGTTAAGAGTGTGATTGATGTGCATTCTTATATCAGGCTTTCAGGTAACTGGTCGATGATATCAGCTGCGAGTCGTCGCGCCACGCGCTTGTCGGTTTTAACCGCAAGATCAGCCAGATCAAGGTAAATGGGGCGACGTTCCGCGAGCAGGGTTTCGAGACGCTCGCGCGGATTCTCGGTTTGCAGCAATGGCCGCTTCTTGTCACGCCGCAGGCGGTGCATTTGCTGGTTAACTGAAGTGTCGAGGAAAATGATGTAGCCTTTCTGTTTAAGTAGTTGTCGATTCTCTTCGCGCAGAATCGAACCGCCGCCAGTCGCGATAACCCGGTCGTTTGCTCCCAGCAATTCGTTAAGCGCGTTGCTTTCGCGGTCACGAAAACCCTGCTCACCCTCGACATCAAAAATACGCGCGATATCAACCCCGGTGCGCTTTTCGATGAAGTGGTCGCTGTCCTGGAATTCGCGGTGCAAGCGCCGGGCAATAATGTTGCCGATAGTTGATTTACCGGAACCCATGGGACCGATGAGGATGATATTACGATGGCTCATGCGGCTATGATACCTCAAACAAAAAAAAGGCAGCCACCAGGGCTGCCCTTTTTTTAGCTGTAATATCGTAATTAACGGATATCGAGGTTCGAACCCTGCAGGATTTTTGGAGTTACGAAAATCAGCAGTTCTGTGCGGTCATCTATCACTGACGTCGTTTTGAACAGATTACCGAGTATCGGTATATCGCTGAAAAATGGCACCCGGGTAACCTGGTCGGCCTGGACGGTTTCATAAATACCACCGAGTACCACGGTCTGACCATTGTCGACCAGTAACTGCGACTGAACTTCGCGGGTATCGATGCTCGGTGCGGACAGTCCGGCACCAAATGATACCTGTTCACCCACAGTATCCTTGTGTACGTCGAGATCCATGATGACGCGGTCGTCAGGCGTAATCTGTGGCGTAACTTCAAGTGACAGCACCGCCTTTCTGAACTTCAGGGTGGCGTCACCATCATCGAGTTCCAGGTAAGGAATTTCCACACCCTGTTCGATTCTGGCGGTATGTGAATCGGCGGTGATTACGCGCGGACTGGAGACCACTTCACCACGGCCTTCGATCTGTGCCGCCGAAAGTTCCATCTCGAGCAGGGTGCCGAGAGGCAACTTGGCCAGGGCCAGGGCGAAACTACCAGCCGGGTTCTGTACCGGCAGGTTGACGTTAAGTCCCTCTCCCCCCAGGCTGAAATTGTCGTTGATCAGATTTTGAGCGCCGCCCAGGGTACCCGAGGTGACCTTGGTCACGCCGTCGGTGTCTATGCCAGCGCCGTGGCTATCGTTGCTGACACCAAAGCGTACCCCCAGTTCCTTACTGAAGTCGTCGTTGGCGACGACCACGCGTGATTCGATCAATACCTGGCGTACCGCTATATCCAGCTCAGCGAGCAGGGTACGAACGTTCGCGAGACTGGAGTTGATATCCTTGACCAGCAGGGTATTGGTGCGTTCATCGACGCTTACCGAGCCACGTGGCGACAGGATCGCATTATCCGCCCGTTTCAGCAGATCGGCCATATCGGCCGCTTTGGCGTAGTTAACCTTGATAAACTCGGTGCGCAGAGGTTCGAGTTCTTCTACCTGCGCGCGGGCCTCGAGTTCGAGTTTTTCACGCGCGGCAATTTCATCGGTGGGCGCGATCAGAATTACATTACCTGCCTTGCGTTGATCCAGGCCCTTGGTTTTCAGAATGATGTCCATCGCCTGATCCCAGGGGACGTTTTTCAAACGTAAAGTCAGGTTGCCTTCAACTGAATCCGAGACCACCAGGTTGAGGCCGGTGAAGTCGGCGAGCAGCTGTAACACCGAACGTACTTCGATGTCCTGGAAATTAAGTGACAGGCGTTCCCCGGTGAAACCGAATTTCGCCTTCTTTTTCTTTTCCTCTTCTTCCTTGGAAATTGGTGCAACCTCAACCGTGTAAACCCGGTCTGTCTGGTAGGCGAGGTGTTCAAAATCACCATTCGAACTAATAGTCATGTGAATATTGGAGCCATCCTGGATCGAGTCAATGTGGTTGATCGGAGTCGCAAAGTCGCTGACATCCATGCGGCGTTGCAGTTCATCGGGTAACTGTGAACCAATCATTTCGAGGTGGATGACGTTGTTTTCACGCCATACGTCGGTGCTGATAGAAGTAGTGGTGAGGTCAATAATTACGCGGCCTTCACCATTGGGGCCGCGCTTGAAATCAATATTGGTAACACCCTTGGAAACAGCTGATACCCTGGGTGCCGATTCAGTCAGGCTCTCAGTCGTGGCGCTGGCAGTTGTTTCTGCGGCAGCTGCAATGGTTTGTCCACTGCCAGCAAGGGTGATAGTTACCTGGTTACCGCTGACGTTGGTGGTGTAATTGGCTTTCTGCGAAAGGTTAAGTACCACACGGGTGCGGTTTTTTGAAGTCGCTGAAACAATGCTTTGCATCGCACCAATTCCGACCTGCATGCTGCGTTGCTCAAGTTTGTTGTCGGTGGCGCCAAAATCGAGAGCGATGCGTGCGGGCTCATCGATAGTAAATGTTCGCGGTGCAACCGCGGCTTCATCGAAAGTAAACACGACCTGTACAGTATTACCGGTCATTACCGAATAATCGAGACCGATCAGGGCTCGCGCCGAAACGTCGCCGAAAGCGAGCAGGCATATTCCCGCCAGAGAGGCTTTAAGTAACCGGGATAATTTCATTTTATTACTAACACTGTTCATGGGTGTTTCCTCTCGTTACTCGATTAGCGCGACAGCTGACGAGCGTTCGATATAATTTCCGAGTCCGTCTGGGACAATTTCAGTCAAATCAATGTTCTGGTCAGATACCGAGATAATCCGGCCGTGGTTCTGGCCCATGTAGTTACCTTCGATAACTCGATGTATGGTGTTATCGGGAGCAAATATCAGCCCCCATTTGATGCCATCTTTATCGTCAATCGTTCCCTTCAGGCGCAACGTATCCAGCGGGAAGTCTTCCAGCGGTTCTTTCACCCGGTCAATATCGGGTCGAAGCCCGCTGCCGAGCGCGGCAATTTCTTCCGGGTTCTCCTCGGGACGTCTGAAATCAACCAGCTTGAACGGATCTCGCAAATCGTGAGAGGTATACTCGAAGTTCTGATAAGGCTGGAACTCCGGTATGGGGTCGATGCGTCCTGGTGGTTTGGCTCTGATTTGTGTAACAAAATCCCGCAGGTCACCGAGGCCCTCACCACAACCAGTGAGGAGGACGGCAAAGGTGCTCAACAGTGTGATTTTCAGCAGAGACTTTAACTTTCCTGTCATTGCTCATCCTCCTGAAGGTAACGATAGGTCTTCGCCGTGGCCGACATTTTCAGTTTGCCGGAGGTGCTGACATCTTCCTGCTTTTCGAAAGGTTCCAGTTTCATGTCGCTGATGGTAACGATTCGCGGTAGCGCCGCGATGCCACTGATAAAGGTCGCAAGCTGGTGGTAGGAGCCGGAGACTTCGAGCGAAATCGGTAACTCGGCATAGAAGCCCTTTTTCTCTTCTGCACTGGGTTTGAACTTTTTGATCTCGAGTCCTGCGGCGAGGCCAGTTTGTGATACGTCGATGAGCAACGATTCGACCTCGGTGGTCTCAGGTAGCTGGCGCAGCAACGCGCCGAAAGACGCTTCCATTTCCGCTAGCTGCTCCTTGTAAAGTTCAAGCTTGGCGGCCTGGTCAGCCTTGATTTTGAATTCTTCCTTGAGCTCGACTTCTTTCCTTTCATGCCTTTCCAGAACCTTGAGCTGATCCTGGGTATCGAAGTAAATGCCCGCAGCAATAATTATCACAAACAGGGTAATGAATACACTTAGTTTGATCCCGATTGGCGCCGTGCCGATATTGTCGGGTTCAAGATTGTGCTGGATGTCGTCCCAATTCATTATTGCAGACCCCCATCATCGTTCTCTTTCTCGCTTGCGTTGGGGGAGGTTTGTTTCACCGTCAGGGTAAAGGTACTGATACGATTAACCGTTTTGTCTTCAATTTCTATGACCGTCAGGTTCGGCTCCTTGAGCCACTCCGAGGCCGACAAATTACGCATATAGGTAGATACCCGGGCATTTGATTCGGCTTCACCGTTGATCAACAGGTTGCCGCCAGTCTGGGCGAGCGACTCGAGATAAACTCCATTGGGTACCGATGACACGATTTCGGTAAACAGGTGCACGATAGATGGGCGACTACCCTGCAAATCCTGGATAACTTCCATGCGTTCTATCAGGCTGCGGCGTACTTTTTTCAGCTCGCTGATTTCCTTGATTTCTTCATCGAGCTTTGCGATTTCACTGCTTACAAAACTATTGCGCGACAGTTGATAGTTAATCTTGGCCTGCATTTGAAAATGAATCAGTCCAACGATGGCTGCGGCCAGCGCACAGGTCATGACCGCCATCATCGCGAATTGCTTTTTCTGCTCCTGGCGCAGTTCTTCACGCCATGGGAGTAGGTTGATCTGGGTAAAGGTCATGAGTATTCAGCTCCTCGGATGGCTAGTCCCGCAGCTATCAGGAAGGAGGGAGCATCGGCTTCCAGGTTGGCCTTGTTGACGCGGCTTGATGAAGACATATCGGCAAACGGATTCGCTATCGTAGTCGGAACCCCGATATGAGACTCGGTCAACTCGGCCAGATTTGGCAGTGATGCGGTACCACCGGCCAGCACCAGGTGATCGATGTCACCAATCGGGCCCCCAGCCGAGTAGAAGAACTGCAAAAAGCGGCTAACTTGCTGCGCCGTGGTTTCCTTGAATGGTTCAAGTACCTCGGGTTCGTAGTTATCGGGTAATCCGCCCTGGCGTTTAGCCAGACCGGCTTCTTCGTAAGAAAGCCCGTAGCGACGCATTATTTCTTCGGTTAATTGCTTGCCGCCAAAATTTTGTTCGCGCGTGTAGATCAGATGATGATTGTGGATGACACTCAGGCTGGTCATGGTCGCACCGATATCAACGATTGCGATGGTCTTGTCCATACCTTCATCAGGCATTTGCGACGCCATCGCCGCGAAAACGGTTTCTACTGTGTAGGCTTCGATATCTACGATTTTTGGGGTCAGCCCGGCTAGCTCGACTGCGGCGACCCGGTCATCGACGTTTTCGCTGCGACAGGCGGCTAGCAGTACGTCAACCGTTTCGGGATTGGATTCGGTTTCACCCATGACGTGGAAGTCGAGATTGACCTCTTCGAGGGGATAGGGGATATATTGATCGGCTTCAAGCTGGATCTGCCCTTCCATCTCGTCTTCGGAAAGGCTCGCGGGCATGGTGATTTTTTTGGTAATCACTGATGAGCCTGATACGGCAATGGCGCAATTTTTTGTTTTTATTTTTGACTTGGCGAGCGCACGCTTTACACTCTCGCCTACAGATTCGACTTCAGCGATATTTTTTTCGACTACTGCGTTTGCAGGCAAGGGTTCGACGCCGATACCTTCGATGCGATAACTGGAGCCGGTCCTGCTTAGTTCCATCAACTTGACCGATGTTGAACTGATGTCTAGTCCAATAAGCGGCGGTTTTTTACGCGATAAAAACACCGGTATCCCTCGTCATGTGCCTGTGTGATACTCAATCTTAAATGACAAATTACATTAAGATTTTGTTGTAAGTATATAAAATGTTAAATTATTCTAATTGTTACAAAAAGAGTCTAGTGCAAGATTTGATACTTGTCGATACTTTTCATGTAAGCGTTTATGTATATAGCCTAACTTAATGAAAAAGCTAGTAAAAATTGTATCCTGGTTGTTTGCGACCGGTTTTATGTTGCTGATCGCTGCGGTGCTATACATATATGCGGTTATGGTGCCGGAATTGCCTTCGATTGAGCACCTGGAGGACACCCAGTACCAGGTCCCGCTGCGCATTTACGACAGGAACGAAATCCTGCTTGCCGAGTTCGGTGAACACCGCCGAATTCCGGTCGCTTTCGACAGGATACCTCGCCACCTGATCGATGCCGTGGTTTCGGTTGAGGACGACCAGTTCTGGAATCACCCCGGGGTTGATTTTTATGCATTGATGGCAGCTGTTTACGAGGTTGCGACCACCGGGCGTAAGACCCGCGGTGGCAGCACCATTACCATGCAGGTCGCACGCAACTTTTACCTCAGTCCGGAGCAGACCTACGCTCGTAAGTTTAATGAAATCCTGCTCGCGTTGAAGATAGAAAGCGAGTTGAGCAAGGAAAAGATCATTGAGCTTTACCTGAACAAGATTTTCCTCGGACACCGCGCCTATGGTATTAGCGCGGCTTCGCAGGTTTACTACGATAAGAAGCTTGGGGATTTGACCCTGGCCCAGTCGGCGATGATTGCCGGACTGCCGAAAGCGCCTTCCAAGTACAATCCTATTTCTAATCCGGAAAGGGCGCTTATCCGCCGCAACTATATACTCGGTCGCATGCGCATTCTTAAATACATCGAAGAGGATGAGTTTGACCAGGCGCTGAACGAACCGGTTACTGCTGAGTTACATAGAACCAGAACTATTGCCGAAGCGCAGTACGTGTCGGAACTGGTGCGTGCGCAGTTGTTCGAACAGTACGGCGAGGAAGTTTACAAAGCGGGCCTCAAGGTTTACACCAGTATCGACGGCGAGCTGCAGGCAGTCGCCAATCAGGCCTTGCGCAAAAATCTGCTCGATTATACCCGTCGTCACGGTTACCGCGGGGTTATCGACAAGATCGATTTAAGCGAAATTAACGAAGATCCATTTGATGAGGACCTGGTAACCGATCAGCGAGTTGGTGGTTTGCGGAAAGGCGTCGTCATCTCGGTCAACGAAGCGGTGGCGGTCGATGATGACGATAGCGAAGCCTCGACTGCGAGCGTAACCCTGTTGATTTCAAACTACGAGCAAATCGATGTGCTGTTTGAAGGTGGTATCGATTGGGCGGCAAAGTTTATCGATGTTGACAATAAGGGACCTAAGCCCGCATTCATAGCCGACGTACTGGCGGTGGGTGACGTGGTATGGCTGGAGAATCGCGACGGACAATG
>Ga0209271_10000296_pt1 | contig 17274 bp, 11 predicted proteins | sample tdAd002_FD_187123 | JGI IMG/M metagenome (GOLD analysis project Ga0209271, IMG submission 187123) | Marine sediment microbial communities from the Atlantic coast under amendment with organic carbon and nitrate - tdAd00.2 (SPAdes)... | ecosystem: Environmental > Aquatic > Marine > Coastal >... | reverse complement strand
GCTGTTTTTGCGTAGCTGGCGGTTTGTCGGCCATGTTTCGGATATACCGAATTCAGGGGACTACCAGTGCTTCGAGATGGCGGATGAGCGCGCCGTGGTGGTGCGCGATCAGGACGGGCAGGTACGCGCGTTTCACAATGTGTGCCGGCATCGCGCCTCGCGGGTTGTTGGTGAAGACAAGGGACATTGCGGCAAAGCCTTCATCTGCCCGTTCCACGGCTGGTCCTACAACCTCGACGGCACATTAAAGAATATTCCAAAGGCGGATAGTTTCCCGCCAATCGACAAGCAGCAATTCGGCCTCAAATCTCTCGACTGCGAAGTCTGGCATGGCATGATTTTCATTCGTTTCGGCGGCGACGGTGCCGCCATCGCCGAGCTGTTTGCGGAGGCGGCAGAAGAGATTGGTCTTTACCGCATCGAGGACATGCAACCGCTCGACGAGGCTTACCAGTACCAGTTTGATCTCGACTGGAAAGCCGTGCTCGATATCGACAACGAGGGCTATCATGTGCCGGTCGGACACCCCGAGTTATTTGACCTGGTTGGCGCGACCTATACCGATCAACCGCTTGAAGGTGGCCTGAGCCGCGCCTATGGCGTTATCAATCAGCGCAAGCATCGCCTCGAGCGCAACCGTGACTATGTCGCGACTTTGCCCGCAGAAAGCTACCTGCCCGAGTCGCATCAGCAGCTATGGATTTACTGGGGACTGTTCCCCGGTTTCGTACTGACGCTGTTTCCCGATCAGATCGAGATTTACCAGATTTACCCGACCGGTAACCAGCAGAGCGTCATGGCTGGTGTGACCTATGCCCTGCCGGATGATCGTGCCGAAATGCAAAAGGCGCGCGAACTGAACCGCGATATCAACATGGACGTCGGTGATGAAGATATTCAGCTCATCGAATGGGCTGCTGCGGGCATGCGCTCAAGCGCTTTCGACGGCGTGATACTGTCGGACCTGGAGCTGGGCGTGGGTTCGTTTCAGAATCAACTGCGCGAACTTTTACCGGTAGTGTCGCTTGATCAGGCACCCGCAGCAGGCAGCCTTAAAGAGGTAAACGAGCGCCTGCGGTCGCAGGCTAACGTTGCCGCCGTAGGTTAGTCCATGGCACGCGATCCGCGTTACGATCCGCTGTTCGAACCACTGAAAATCGGCCCGGTAACCGCACCGAACCGGTTTTACCAGGTGCCGCATTGCAGTGGTATGGGATACCAACGACCCCAGATGATGGCGGCTATGCGCGGCGTCAAGGCCGAGGGTGGCTGGGGCGTGGTCTGTACCGAGTACTGCTCGATTGATGCGAGTTCCGACGAATCGCCTTACCTCAGCGCGAGCCTGCGTGACGACGATGATGTACGCAATCTTTGCCTGATGACCGATGCGGTACACGCCGAGGGTTCGCTTGCTGGCGTCGAACTCTGGTACGGCGGTCGCAGCTCGGCCAACCTGTATAGCCGCGAAGTGGCGCTCGATGTGGCGAGCCTGCCGAACTCTGCGATGCTGGGTATTCCAGTGCAAAGCCAGGCCATGAGCAAAGCCGATATTCAATCATTTCGAAAAATGCACAGGGACGCTGCCCGTCGAGCCATGGAGGCCGATTTCGACATCGTCTACGTCTATGGCAACCACGACTACCTGCTACACAACTTTCTCAACCCGTATTACAACCAACGTGAAGACGAGTATGGCGGCTCGATAGGGAATCGCGTACGCCTGCTGCGCGAGGTAATCGAAGATGTCGGCGAAGAGGTCTCGGGGCGTTGCGCGGTTGCGGTGCGGTATTCGATGCCGATGCAGCTCGACGACGACGCGGAAGGTTTGATCGAAGCTTTCGAACAAATAGCAGAACTACCTGATCTGTGGGATATCACAGTAAGGGATTATCGTTATGAAATGGGCAGTTCGCGCTTCGTCAAGGAAGCGGCAAACCAGGCGGCGGTGGTGAAAATTAAATCGATGACCAGCAAACCGGTCGTCAGCGTCGGTCGATTTACCTCTCCCGACACCATGCTCAGCCAGGTCGTCAATGGTACACAGGATTTCATCGGCGCCGCACGGCCTTCGATTGCCGATCCTTTTTTGCCGCAGAAAATTGACCAGGGGCGGATCGAAGATATTCGCGAGTGTATCGGTTGTAATGTCTGCTACGCGCACGATTCGCTCGGCGTTCCGATTCGTTGCACGCAAAATCCCACCATGGGCGAAGAATGGCGGCGTGGCTGGCACCCGGATCGAATCGCGCCGAGACATGCGGATGAATCGGTACTGGTCGTCGGTTCCGGGCCCGCGGGTCTCGAAGCGGCCTGTGCGCTTGGGCAACGCGGCTACCAGGTGATCCTGGCCGAGGCGGAGCAGGAACTCGGCGGTCGAATTAACCGGGAATCACGCTTGCCCGGGTTATCTGAATACGCACGCGTGCGCGACTGGCGTGTGGGGCAATTGGCTACCATGGAGAATGTCCAGATCTACCCTGACAATCGGCTCGGCGTCGAGTCAATTCTCGAACTAGACTGCCAGCATATCATTCTCGCTACCGGGGCAGGCTGGCGCAGCGATGGTGTGGGTCGCTGGAGTAATGCGCCCTTTGCCGGATGCGAGCTGGACACCGTGGTTGCGGTTGAGCAGGTTTTAAGCGGATTTATGCCCGATGGGCATGTGATCGTTTATGACGATGATCATTATTATCTCGGTAGCGCAATCGCGCTGAAACTTTGCTCCGCTGGCGTAAAAGTATCCATGGTGACGCCGGAGTCGTCGCTGGCTGACTGGAGTCATCATACCGAGGAGCATTCGCTGACCATGCGGGCGCTGATAGAGGCCGGGGTTGAAATTGCAACTGCCAAAGGCCTGGTCGCATGGCAATCGGGTGAATTACAGCTAGAGTGTATTTACAGTGGACGCGAGTCGACAATCGAGGCGGATTACCTGGTTCCGATCAGTGCGCGTATTCCTCGCGATGACCTCTGGCGCGAGCTGGATGCGCGCCGCGACGAATTTGACGCAAGGGGTGGCTTGTCGTTGCAACGCGTCGGCGACTGCCAGGCCCCCGGCATTATCGCCGCCGCGGTGTATGCCGGGCATAAGGCGGCACGCGAACTGGGCTGCAGTGAAGTTGAATTTAAGCGTGATCGAGTAGTGGTGTAATGGCAAGAGATCCAAAGTACGATATTTTGTTCGAACCGGTGAAGATAGGTCCGGTGACCGCGCCGAACCGCTTTTTCCAGGTGCCGCACTGTAACGTGCTGGGCCATGGCCGTCCGCGTGCCGAAGCCGCGAATCGCCGCGTCAAGGCCGAAGGTGGCTGGGGCGTGGTCTGTACCCAGGAAGTTGAAATACATCCGAGTACGGATGCTACACCTTATATCGAGGGTCGAATCTGGGACGATCGAGACATCCCGCAGCATCGCTTGATGACCGATGCGGTGCATGAATATGGCGCGCTCGCCGGCATCGAGCTTGCTTACAACGCGAGCCATGCGCCGAATTTATACAGCCGCATTGCACCGATGGCCCCGAGCGCGATTGCCGTACGCGATACTTTTCCGATTCAGGCGCGCGCTATGAGCAAACGCGACATCGTCGACGTGCGGCGCTGGCATGTCGAGGCGGCGCAGCGCTCCAAACAGGCAGGTTACGATATTATCTATATATATGCCGGGCATAATTTGAGCCTGTTACAGCATTTTTTTAAACCGCAGTATAACCAGCGTAGTGACGAGTACGGCGGTAGCCTGGAAAACAGGGTCAGATTCACCAAAGAAGTATTAATAGATGTCAAAGAAGCCGTTGGTGATGAATGCGCCATTGCGTTTCGCTTTGCAACCGATGAATTGATGGGCCCCGATGGCCTGCAGGCTGAGTCGGAAGGACGCGATATTGTCGGCATGCTGGCCGAAATTCCGGATCTGTGGGATGTCAATATCAGCGACTGGGCTAATGACTCGGCTAGCGCCCGCTTTGAACCCAACGAAGGCTACCAGGAACTTTATACCGCGTTTGTCAAAACGCTGACCAGTAAACCGGTCGTCGGGGTAGGGCGATTTACTTCGGCGGATTCGATGGTTTCGCAAATCAAGCGCGGTGTGCTCGACCTGATCGGTGCAGCGCGCCCCTCGATAGCCGACCCGTTTTTACCGCGCAAGATTGATGAGGGCCGCATCGAGGACATCCGTGAATGCATCGGCTGTAATATATGTGTTGCCCAGGACATGATGATCGCGCCTATTCGCTGTACCCAGAATCCGACCCAGGGAGAAGAATGGAAGCAAAACTGGCATCCGGAAAAAATCGATGCCGCCGTTAGCGACGACACGGTACTGGTGGTCGGTGCAGGACCTGCGGGGCTTGAATGCAGTATGCAGCTTGCCAATCGGGGTTACACGGTGACCCTGGCCGAAGCCAGCGAGGTTCTCGGCGGAAGGGTCGTGCGCGAGAGTGAATTGCCGGGAATGGCGAGCTATGCGCGGGTGCGTGATTATCGGGAGAACCAGATCAGGAGAAAAACCAATGTCGAGATCTTCCTCGGCAATCACTTGAACGCGAACGACATCATAGAGCTGCAAATACCGCATGTATTGATTGCAACCGGGGCACGCTGGCGCCGCGATGGTACCGGCCGGCAACATGCTTTCCCGATTGAAGGTCTCGATGATGTATCGGTGTTAACCCCGGACGACGTACTTGCCGGTGCTGAAATCAGCGGCAGGGTGCTGATTTACGATGACGATCACTATTTTATGGGTAGTACCATCGCCGAGCGTTGTCGTAGCCAGGGCCATGACGTGTGCCTGGTAACCCCGGAGTCAAAGCTGTCCATCTGGACTGAATACACGCTGGAGCAGGAAAAAATACAGTCAGGATTACTGGCCCTGGGAGTAGAGATAGTTGTTTCGCATCAACTGCTGAAGGTGGCCGAGAATAAGGCGGTGATTGCTAACGTTTACAGCAACCAGCATCAACAGCAGATTGATTTCGAGACCCTGATCGTGGTGACTTCGCGACAATCGGATGATGTGTTATACCAGGCCTTGCTGGAACAGGGGCATCGCTTTGAAACCCTGCGCGCAATCGGTGATTGTAATGCGCCCGGTACCGTCGCCGCGGCGGTTTACGATGGTCATTCCGCGGCGCGCTACCTGCAATCAGGAAAAGATGACTACGCGCCGTTGTTTGCCCGCGAAATACCTGAAATTTAGTCAGTTCAGAACAACTGCTGTCCGCGGAAATTTTTTTTCAGGTCTCGACTGTCAGCTGGCCGAAATATAATGCACTGCTAATTTCCTGGCTACGCTGGTAACTCGATATCCACTGCAGGTTTTCATCGATTTTCATTTTGCTAGCGCGCTAGTCTTCAATGGCAATACTGAGTAAGCCCTGGCGTAGCATGAAACTGGTATAACGCAGCGCGCTGTTTGCGCGGCTGCAATTTCGCGCACGACCGGTCATTACCGCGACCTCGTCAATTTCAAAATCGGTTAATAGCAATCCCTGGTTTGCGGCACTGGCCTTAAACAGGGCTTGCTTGACTGTCCACAAACGCAGCCGGGTGAAGTTGGACGGTACCCTGAGTTGCTCCTGTTCGGTTTCAGTCAGGAAGCAGCGCAGCATGGCCGGTTCGATTTGCCGCCAGGATTCTAAATCAATGCCGATTCCCTGAGCCGTGCCGATGCCGGCGGCGATTGAAATTCTGTCGTTATGGGTGAGTGAAATTCCCGGGCAGGGTGGGTTGAGCGCGGATAGTTGGGTCTCGATATCGAGTTTTTCTGCAACTGCTGATAACGCACTGCGCCCGCGCAGCCACTGTTTTTTGCGATCAGTTGTGGTGAAGCTCGCCAGGCGCTGCCGGTCGGCGGAATCCAGCAAGTGTTCGGCAAGCGGAGCGCGCGCCGACGCCAGATATACGGGTCCGTCCAGCCTGCGCCTGAGATCTATTTCCAGCCGCTTCATCTGCATCGGTTACAATTCCAGTTCGAACAGGCAGGAGCCTGGTCGCCTGAAATGTTATATGCAACCGGGAACTGATTCGTACTGGTTTGCAGGCCTGGAGGTATCGCCTGATGATACTCTGGTCGGGAGTGGACCGATAAATGCTAAGAATCGAGATTTCCTATTTACGATTCGCCGCCAGCACGTAGAGCATTTCCAGCCCCAGCGTGGCGCCGGCCAGTGACGTAATCTCGGCATGATCATAAGCAGGTGCCACTTCAACCAGGTCCATACCGACCAGGTTTATTCCCTGCAATCCGCGGATGATTTTTAGCGCGCGATCCGAGGTCAGGCCACCCACCACTGGAGTACCGGTGCCGGGCGCGTAACTCGGATCGAGACAATCGATATCGAAGGTCAGGTAACAGGGACTGTCACCGACGCGTTGCTGGATGCGTTCGACGATGGCCTCGACGCTCAGATCATTGGCGTCCGCGGCACTGATCACCTCAAACTCGTGACGGCTTTCGGTGTATGTGGTGCGAATCCCGATCTGGATGCTTTTGTCGGCATCGATCAGGCCTTCGCGTGGCGCATGGTAAAACATGCTGCCATGGTTGTAGACCGCGTCATCTTCTTTATAGGTATCGGTATGCGCGTCGAAATGAATCATTGCGAGCTTGCCGAATTGCTTATGATGCGCGCGCAGTAAAGGCAGCGTAACGAAATGATCACCGCCAAGGCTGAGTATGGTTTTATCCGCCGCGAGCAGTTTTCCATAGTGGGCTTCCACCTGGTCAAACAGGCCATCGTGATTCCCGGTTGGAAACTCCAGGTCGCCATAGTCCGCTACCCGCATGCGCTCGAACAGGTTGAAATCCCATGGCCAGCGTTTCTCTTCCCAGCGCAGATTGGAGCTGGCGCTGCGAATGCTTCCCGGACCGCTGCGGGTGCCGGAGCGGCCGCTGGTGCCCAGATCGTAAGGTAGTCCGATGACAAACACGTCGGCCTCGTCCGGGTCGCGGGTCAACGGCCTGCCCATATAGCTGTATATGTTGGCGTAGATCGAATAGCTGTCGATGAAATTTTCAGTGCTCATTCATAGGTACCAGTCATACTCGCGAGGACTTATATGGTTTTCGAATGCAGCCGTTTCGGCGCTGCGATGACGGCAGTATAGCTCGACAAACTCGCTACCCATAGTATTGCTCAGGGCTTTGCTGGTAACCGTTGTTGCCAGTGCTTTCGACATGTTCAAGGGCAGATTTTCATCGCGGCCGTCCACTGCTGCCGTAGTCGCATCACCTGGGTCAAGCTTGTTCTCGATGCCGTGCAACATGCCAGCCAGGGTAGCCGCCATCGCCAGGTAGGGATTGGCGTCAGCGCCGGGGACCCTGTTTTCAACCCGCCACGCACCCTGCTTGGCGAGTGGAATGCGAAACGCAACGGTGCGGTTTTCGTCGCCCCAGGTCAGGCTTACCGGCGCGCAACTGGTGCCGCCAAGAAAACGGCGGTAGGAATTGGTATTTGGCGCCCAGAATGACATCGCCGCCGGCATCGTCGTGAGCAGGCCGCCAATAGCATGATGCAGTCGCGCATGCGCCCTGTTGCCACTGGCAAATATATTGTTGCCTTTGCTGTCGACCACGCTGATGTGCATGTGTAAACCATTTCCGGCATGTTGCAGCATCGGTTTGGCGATAAAACTGGCGTTCATCCCATGCTGCTTGGCAACTTCAATCACGGTACGCTTGAACAGACAGGTTTCGTCAGCCGCCCTGAGCACGTCGTCGTGATGGTTGAAATTAATTTCGAACTGGCCTGGCCCCAGTTCCGATGAAATTGCCCCGGTATCTATGTTCTGCGTCTGACAGGCGTGAATGATGTCATCGATGACTGCCTCGAAGTCGCCGATACGGGCGCTCGACAAGGCCGTCGCGGTATCCGGCCGACCGGTTTTAGGGTTGCGTACTACCTGTAGCAGATCGCTGGCATCACGCTCGGCTTCGAACAGGTAGAATTCGAGCTCGAAGGCGACCATTGGACGCCATTTTCTGGCAGCGAATGCATCGACCGTTTTTTGTAACACCTGACGCGGCTCGAAATATGCCGGTTCAGTGGCGCTACTGGTGGTTGCCAGCACCTGGGCGCGCGGCCTGTTACCCCAGTTGTTCAAACACAGACTGCCGGGAACCAGGTAAAAATGCGCATCCGGGTCGCCATCATCGAGTCCGTAGTAAAGGCCGTCCAGCGGTTCGCCGAGCGTACTCAGGACAAACATGCTCGCCGGCATGGCAAGCCCTTCCCTGGCAAATGATGCCAGTTTATCGATCGGGTAACGCTTGCCGAAAAAATGTCCGCAGATATCGGTGGCCAGTACCTCAAACTGCTTTACTTCGGGATTGGCCTGCAAAAAATTGCTGATTTCGCGCTTTAGCCTGTTGTTATCTTTATGCGTCATTGGATATGGATTCAACTGTTCGTATTAATAATTTTTGTGATCACAGTATTGTGTGAACCTGGTGTTGTATAGACCCCGGGAGAATACTTCCTGCCAAATTAAAGTGATCAGCAGATTTTTCGAGAGGTGGTTATCAGGCGACTCCCCGGAAATAATCATGAATGCCTGCAATGGTATTTATCGATGCAATCCCGTCGCGAATATCCGCTTCGATCGCGCGGCGCAAGCCAAACAAATTACGTTGCTTCAACGCGTCGATGGCTTCGACATGACGGTCGACCAGGTAGACTTTTTCCAGTTTGCTGATTGCGATTCGTGAAAATGGTCCGAGCTGCAACCACAGGCTTTCGATTAACGGGACCGAAATCTGGAACGGGTTGGCAGAGTACAGATAGCGATGAAACTCCTGGTTGTAGAGGCTGATGTTATCGACCTTGTCATGCTCTACGGCGTCGTCGATTTTGGCATCAATCTGCTCCAGAGTTGCGATATCCTGTTCATTTATATAGGGTAATGCACCTTCCGCGGCATGGGTTTCGAGCAGTATGCGAAGCTCGCAAAGTTCACCGAATTTCTCTGCGGTCATGGACGGCACGATTACCCTGCGGTTGTTCTTGACCTCGACCGCACCCTCGCAGGCCAGACGATGTAGCGCTTCACGCACCGGCATCGGGCTGACATGAAGGATTTCAGCAAGACCGCGAATGGTCAGGGGTTTACCCGGTTCGATACGACCGCTTAACAGGTTATTACGCAGTAACAGGTAGACCCACTGGTGAGTTTTCAAGTCATTCGTTTTTTCGATCATTAACAGCTGCAATGCTTCTGAACCACTTGATTTCATGAACTGGTTTCCATGCGGGGCGATAAAATATTTAATCACAAATACAGGCTCTTCACCAATAGCGCAGTTGTCAATCATCCCGTAAAGCCGATAAAATATGATCACATTAATCATATAATCATGCGAATACTGTTGGCGATAAAGCGCCGGTGGTATATCGCCTACGCTACTTATCAGGAAACAAACATGAAAATCGGAATCCTCGAAGCCGGTCTGCTGCGGGACGAAATGGTTGATCGTTTTGATCCTTATCCGGTTATGTTCGAACGTTTTGTGGGTCTGGCCGGGCATGAATTCGAATTCGAGGCGTTTAGCGCGATAGCTGGCGAAATGCCACCATCGATCTATGCCTGCGATGGCTGGTTGATTACCGGTTCGCGACATGGTGTATACGACCAGCTAGAGTGGATGGCCCCACTGCAGGATTTTATTCGCGAGTTGGCAACCGCGAAAATTCCACTGATCGGAGTCTGTTTCGGACACCAGATTATTGCCCAGGCGCTGGGCGGTGAGGTGGTTAAATCGGATAAAGGCTGGGGCGTGGGTCTGCATCAGTATGATATCGATCAGACTTATCCATGGATGCAGACCGGGGTGCGACAGGCCGGGATGTATGCTTTCCACCAGGACCAGATAGTGAAATGTCCAGCTGCCGCAGAGATCTTTTTAAGCTCCGAGTTTTGCCCGTATGCGGGGCTCAACTATGCAGATTCGATCATCAGTGTACAGGCACATCCCGAGTTTGAAGCTACCTATGAAACTGCCCTGCTGGAAATGTTTGGCGGCAGCGTGGTGCCGGAAGAGGTGGCTGAACAGGCAAAAGCAACGATGAGAGAGGGCAGTAACGCCGATACGCAACTGCTCGCTAGCTGGTTTGCCAATTTTTTCCTGTTACACCAGCAGAAACCACAAGCCAGTCAGCACAGGCAAGCTCAGTAATACTTATATCAGGTCGAGCCAGGCTGGTCAGGATTGGGCCAGAACCGGTTTATCGAGCTGCGCCATGAGGAAATCTTCGAAGTCCGGCCGCGGCATTGGTTTGCCAAAGTAATAACCCTGCACATAATCACATCCGAGCGATCGCAGATATTCCCATTGCCCGGCAGTTTCGACACCTTCGGCGATAACTTCCAGGCGCAAACCGTGTGCCATCGCGATTATCGCCTGCACCAGGACCGCATTTTCCTTGTCACCGGGCAAATCCATTATAAAGCTACGGTCAATTTTTACCGTACTTACGGGATAGTTCTTCAGGTAGCTCAAGGCAGAAAAACCGGTACCGAAATCGTCTACCGAAAGTCTCACGCCGCAATCGCTGATCGCCTGGATATAGGTATTAACCTCGGCTGAATCATCCAGTAAAAGGCCCTCGGTGATTTCCACTTCAAGCAAATCGGGATTCCAGGCATGAGTATCGATCTGTTCCTGGATAGCGTCAAATAACAGGTTGTTGCGAAACTGTATCGATGACGCGTTGACTGCTATACGTAATTCGACCCCAAATCGCTTATTCCATTCGGCGCCGGTAGTAATCGCTTTTTTTAACACCCAGCATCCGAGTTCCGGTATCAGTCCGGCACTCTCCGCGGCGGGTATGAATTCATCCGGAAAGACCTGTCCAAGCTTTGCGCTATACCAGCGCAGTAACGCCTCTGCCGATACTACCTGTCCCGTCTTGCCATCGACTATTGGTTGAAAAAAAACTGAGAACTCGTCGTTGGGAAGTGCTTTACGCAAGTTATCCTGCAGTTCACGCTGTCGGTGCGCTTTTTCATTGATGTCTTCGGTAAAAAAACGAAACGTATTCTTGCCCTGGTTCTTCGCCTGGTACATGGCCTGATCGGCGTGGTGCAGCAAAGTTTCGACATCGTCGCCATGGTCGGGATAAAGTGCGATTCCGATGCTGGCCCCAATCGCTATTTTGTGGCCCTTGAATTCAAGCGGCCTGGACGCTTCTTTCAGCAGGCTTTCGATTTTGGTAATCAGTGAGGTCTCGCCATCGATATCGGTAATCAGAACGATGAATTCATCACCACCGATGCGGGCTACGGAATCGGTTTGACGCACGTTCGCTTTGAAGTTGGTCGCGACCTGGGTCAACAGCCTGTCACCGGCCTCGTGACCGAAGTGATCGTTTACGTGCTTGAAACCATCGAGGTCGACGTAGATGACGGCGCTGGAGTACCTGTAACGCTGCGAGCGATATATTAATTCGCTGAGCTGTTCGTAAAGTCCGCGTCGATTGTGCAGGTTGGTTAACGGGTCGTGGGTAGCCAGATGCTCGACGCGATGTTCGGCAACACGGCGTTGTTCAATTTCCAGTTCCAGGCCATGACGTAACCGCCAAAGATCGAGAAAGACACGAACCTTCGATATGAGTGCCGTTTTTCGAATCGGTTTCTGAATATAGTCAACCGCACCCGACAGATAGGCTTCTTCGATTTGCTCATCGTCCTGGTTTGCGGTGATAAAAATAATGGGTATCGATCGCGTGCGTTCGTTTTCGTGTAATAACCTGGCGACTTCGAATCCATCCATCACCGGCATTAGCACATCCAGCAGAATCAGCGCGATGTGTTCTTCATTTTTCAACGCCGCCATTAACGCCTGCTCTCCGGATTCAGCGATCACTATGTCGACCTCGACAGGCTTTAACAGCACCTGTAATGCAACCAGGTTGGCCTTGGTGTCATCGACAATGAGAATCTTGGCTTCGGGCATAAGTTATTTTATCTATCCACGCGTAGAATCCAGGTTGGTTTTACTAGAGGTCCTGGCTACAGTTTGCTTAGCGCTTTTATCGGCCCCGCCGCCGAAATATTAAGTTTTTAATCGAACTGAAGATAATTAACTCGTGAGCATCCGGATTATTTACCCGGGGCCATGGTTGGCAGGAAAGTTTCACCTTTTATCAACTATAGTTAATTGGAAATCTAGAATTTATAGCCAATGTCTGAATTACATCAAAAAATAATGATTTTACTGCTTGCCGAGTCGGAAATAGCACCAGCACGGCCAGTTAGCCTCTGCACGAATACTTTTCGAAGCATTGGCCAAACCAGGCCTGTTTTAATAGTTTCAAATTGAAACTATACATTGATGGCAGTGTCGATTTATTATACTGTTAACTTTTGCTTGTCTGACTCACTAGTGTTCGAGTTATCCTGATGAATATACTAATTCTACTGGGTGCCGGGTTTGCATTGATGTATGTAATCGCCCGGCACCAATTTTCATTTCGCAGCCTGGCACTGGCCAGTGCACTATTCCTCGCCGTCTTTACCCTGGCAGGTGGTTTCAGTTTATTCTGGGGCCTGCTGTGCTGGTCTGCATTCCTGGGGCCTGCAGTGCTATTGGGAATTCCACCGCTTCGACAACAGTTGGTAGCGCAGCCGTTGTTGCGACGGATTCGCAAAATATTGCCGCCGATGTCCGAGACCGAGCGTGATGCCATAGAGGCCGGTAGCGTCTGGTGGGAGGCTGAACTGTTCAGGGGCGCCCCGGACTGGCAGGTCCTGCAGAATTACAGCTTGCCGGTGTTGAGCGCGCAAGAGCAGGCCTTTATCGATGGTCCGGTGGAACAGCTCTGTGCGATGATCGATGATTGGGATATTACGCATAATCGAATGGACCTGCCGCCGGAAATCTGGAAATTTCTGAAGCAGCACCGATTTTTTGGCATGATAATTCCCGAGAGCTATGGCGGGCTCGAGTTTTCAGCATATGGCCACTCCAGTGTAGTCACTAAAATTTCGGCCCGCAGCATATCGGCAGGGGTGACGGTGATGGTGCCGAATTCCCTCGGCCCGGCCGAGTTACTGATGCACTATGGCACTGAGGCGCAAAAGGATTATTATCTGCCAAGACTCGCCGACGGACGTGAAATCCCCTGTTTTGCGTTGACTGGACCATTCGCAGGTTCAGACGCTGGGGCGATTACCGATAGCGGTGTGGCCTGTATGGGGGAGCACCAGGGTGAGCAGGTACTGGGTTTACGCCTGAACTGGGAGAAGCGCTACATTACGCTCGGGCCGGTAGCCACGGTGCTGGGTCTTGCCTTCAAGGTTTACGATCCCGACGGTTTACTTGGCGACCAGGAAGAGCTGGGGATTACCTGTGCGTTGATACCGGTGAATACGCCTGGCGTCACCATAGGTAATCGACATTTCCCGCTGAACGCCGCGTTTCAAAATGGACCCAATAGTGGCAAAGACGTTTTCATTCCGCTGGAATTCATCATCGGCGGGCAACAAAATATTGGTAACGGTTGGCGGATGCTGGTCGAATCATTGTCGGTAGGGCGCGGTATTTCTCTGCCGGCGGTGGGCGTTGCGGCAGGTAAATCCTGCGTCCGTCATACCGGCGCCTATGCCCACGTTCGCAAGCAGTTCAATACCTCGATAGGTAAATTTGAAGGGGTAGAGGAAGCGCTGGCGCGTATCGGTGGTATGACTTATATGATGGAGTCGGGCCGTCTGCTGACCCTGAGCGCGCTCGATAGCGGTGAAAAACCTTCGATAATTACCGCGATTCTCAAATGCTATAACACCGAACACATGCGCCAGGTTGTCAACGATGCGATGGATATCCATGGTGGACGAGGAATCTGCATGGGACCGTCGAATTATCTTGCTCGTGCCTACCAGTCCCTGCCGGTCGGAATCACGGTCGAGGGCGCAAATATTCTGACCCGAAGCATGATAATTTTTGGCCAGGGTGCTATCCGCTGCCATCCTTACCTGGTGCGCGAGATGGAAGCTGCCTCAATGGAAGACTTGCCTGCCGCAGAAGAAGCTTTCGATCAGGCCTTACGGGGTCATGCCGAATATTTTATAACCAATTTCTGCCGCGCCTTCATCTATGGAATCAGCGGCAGCCATCTCGCCCCGGCGCCTTATCCGGGTCGGGTCGGGGATTACTACAGGCGGCTGGGCCAGATGAGCGCGGCTTTTGCCGTGACTGCTGATATAGTGCTGATGATCCTGGGCGGTGGTTTTAAACGTAAGGAAATGCTTTCCGGTAGATTTGCCGATGCGCTGGGGTATATGTTTTACGCTTCAGCGGCGTTGAAAAAATTTGAAGCGGACGGCCAGCCACGCAGCGATTTGCCGCTCGTTGAATGGTCGGCCAAGTACTGTCTCTACCAGGTACAGGTAGCGCTCGATGAAGTATTGCGCAACTTTCCAGTTAAATGGTTAGGGGTGATTATCCGGCACTCGATATTTCCGCTGGGACTCAGCCTGCGCCAGCCTAACGATTCGCTTAGTCATCGAGTGGCGTCGATGCTGCTCAAACCAGGGGCAGCGCGTGATCGGTTGACCGCCGGTATTTATCATAGCGATGATCCCGATGATATTACCGGGTGTCTTGAGGATGCATTGCACAAGGTGATCAAGGCAGAGCCGATCGAGCGTCGCTTGCGTCACGATCATATTACCCAGCATGGACTTGAAGATTATTCGCAGTGGGTTGACAATCTGCTGGCGTCGGGTCAGGTAACGACAGAGGAAGCTGATATACTGCTGCAAGCCCGGTCGGCGACGGCCAGGGTTGTCGCGGTTGACGACTTTACGCCCGACCAGATGACAAATAAATCCGGCGTCGCCGGATCGACTGGTAAAACAGTGAAAAAGAAAGCGGTCGCTAACAAGAAGCGGGCCAGAAGGGCAAAATAAAAACCGGTAGCCTCGCTATCAATCAAAAACGTTGCCAGATTTTGGGAGGGGGTGAGCAAATGGAGAAGGTTTGGTTAAAAAGCTATCCTTCCGGGATCCCGGAAGAGATCGATCTCGACCTCTACCAATCAGTCACTGATGTTTTCGAACAGGCGGTCAAACGTTATGGCGAGCGGCCCTGTTTCAGCAACCTGGGGACGACGCTGACTTATAACGACATGGATCGTTATACCGATCAACTCGCCAGTTATCTGCAAACCCTGCCCGGAATGGAAAAAGGTGATCGTGTTGTAGTCATGATGCCTAACGTGCTGCAGAATCCAATTTCAATTTTCGCGGCCCTACGCGCCGGCTTCGTGGTGGTCAATACCAACCCGCTGTATACCGCGCGGGAACTCGAGCATCAGCTGTCGGATTCAGGTGCCAAGGTTATCATCGTGATGGAAAATTTTTGCCGCACGCTTGGCGAAGTCATCGACAAAACATCGGTACAGCATGTTGTGACTACGCAACTTGGCGACCTGTTGCATTTTCCGAAATCGATCGTCGTGAACCTGGTGGTGAAGTATGTGAAGAAAATGGTGCCACGGTTCTCGTTGCCACGGCGGGTCAGCTTTAAGAAAGCCTTGCAACTGGGTTCTACCCAGCGTCACCGCACGGTGTCATGCAACCACGATGACCTTGCGTTTTTGCAATACACCGGCGGCACCACCGGGGTGGCCAAGGGCGCCATGCTGACCCATGGCAATATGGTTGCGAACATGCAACAGGCGTCGGCCTGGCTCGAGAATGATATTGCCGACGGCGAAGAAGTCATTATCACCGCGCTACCGCTTTATCACATCTTTTCTCTAACCGCTAATTGCCTGACCTTCATGAAGGTCGGAGCACTTAATTACCTGATTACCAACCCACGTGATATGCCCGCTTTCGTTAAAGAATTGCAGCATCTCAAATTCAGCGCGATAACTGGCGTTAATACACTATTCAATGGATTGATGAATACACCCGGTTTCGATCAAATCGATTTTTCTAATTTAAAGCTTTCGCTGGGCGGTGGCATGGCGGTGCAACAACCGGTGGCTGAACGCTGGAAAAAATTGACCGGTGCGCCGTTACTCGAAGCCTATGGTTTGACCGAAACCTCTCCCGCGGTATGTATTAATCCTCTCACCTTGCCTGAATACAATGGCAGCATCGGTTTGCCGGTTCCATCGACCGAGGTTTCAGTGCAGGATGACAAGAGTAACCTGTTACCTCAGGGGGAAACCGGGGAACTGTGCGTACGCGGTCCCCAGGTGATGAAAGGGTACTGGCAGCGACCCGAAGAAACCGCCAGGGTGTTATCCGACGATGGCTGGCTGAAAACCGGCGATGTCGCGCAAATGGATGAACTTGGTTATTTCAGAATTGTTGATCGTCTCAAGGATATGATCCTGGTTTCAGGATTCAACGTGTTTCCAAACGAAATTGAAACCGTTATAGCGGGCCTTGAAGGAGTGCTCGAAGTGGGTGTTATCGGCGTGCCGGATCAAGCCTGTGGTGAGATCGTCAAGGCAGTCATCGTGAAAAAGGATCTCGCACTGGATGAAGCGGCGATAGTCGAGCATTGCCGTGCGAATCTGACCGCCTACAAGGTTCCAAAGATAATCGAGTTCAGGGATGAATTACCGAAAACCAATGTGGGTAAGATATTACGGCGTGAACTCAGGGAGTCCCGGTAAATAGTGCTATACGAGCTCGTTACTGAGCTGTACATTCAGCACGGTTTCGTTTTACCGGCACGATGCCGGCGCGAATTGCGTCAAACAGTCTCCGCTCAATAGCCGCTGATTTTAGCGTGCAGCGGTTTGCTGTCTTCGAAGCGCTGCATTTGCTCGTCACTCGCGCTGGTTTGATAGTCGCGTTTCCAGTTCTCGATACTCATCCCGTAGACGTACTCCTGGGCAGTGGCATAGTCGAAATCCGCTTCCAGTTGTTTAGCGGCAGAGGAATACCACTTGGACAAGCAGTTACGACAAAATCCCGCGAGTGTCATCAGTTCGATATTTTGCACGTCGCTACGTGCTTGCAGATGGGCTATCAGTGAACGAAATGCCGCGGCTTCCACCTGGGTTTGCTGATCTTTTGTCATGACTTGTCACTCAACTATAATGAGCTGCTTTTTTAACAAAAATTTACCATGCCGGCAATCGATATAAATAGCTGGATGACCGCTTTGCTCGATCAGTTACTGCGCAGTAAGCAGCGGCAACTGGCCGCGTTACTGGGGCCCCGATCCTGGTGCGACGCACAGTTTGAAAAATTGTTCGCGGCGGATGATTCGATGCTGGTACTGTCAAATCGAAAGCTGGTGGAAGCG
>Ga0209271_10000295_pt1 | contig 17317 bp, 13 predicted proteins | sample tdAd002_FD_187123 | JGI IMG/M metagenome (GOLD analysis project Ga0209271, IMG submission 187123) | Marine sediment microbial communities from the Atlantic coast under amendment with organic carbon and nitrate - tdAd00.2 (SPAdes)... | ecosystem: Environmental > Aquatic > Marine > Coastal >... | reverse complement strand
GCTCAAGAATTAATCAAAAAAATATCAGCCGTCGCGGTACAGCCTGGTCACTATGTATTCAAAAAAGGGGATGCGGACAAGTTCCATGTTTATCTATTGAAAGGCGAAATAGAGCTGGTTGATGATAAAAAAGTCGTCAAGGTAGTCAAGGCGGGTTCCCCCGACGGTTTGCAACCACTGGCACACGGATTTCCGCGACCGCTCTCCGCGCGGTCAAAATCAGCGTCAGTCGTTACCAAGATTAACAGCGACATGCTCGATATCATGCTCACCTGGGATCAGACGGGGAGCTATACAGTCGAAGGGGTTGATGAAGAAGAAGATGAGGATGAAACCGACTGGATGACCCGTATTTTGCAGACCCGAGCTTTTCACCGCATTCCTCCGGCCAACATTCAGGCAATGTTCATGCGCATGGAGTCAGTCAGCTTCAAACCCGGTGAAAAAGTAATCGAGCAAGATGCAGAAGGCGATTATTTTTACATAATAAAGGAAGGACGTTGCCTGGTTACGCGCGCAACACCCGCCAACCCCAACGGGGTAAAACTCGCCACGCTTTCAGTTGGCGATAGTTTTGGTGAAGAGGCGTTGATTTCCGAAAGCAAGCGTAATGCCACCATTACCATGCTTTCCGAAGGCAACTTGATGCGTCTCAACAAGGAAGACTTCAATTCCCTGCTAAACGAGCCGCTGCTTAACTGGGTTGATTATGCCGAGGCCAAGAAACTGGTTGAGGCTGGTGCTGTCTGGTTTGACGTCCGCTTACCGACAGAGCACAAGGCCAATCACATCAAGGACAGTATTAATATTCCCCTGATATTCCTGCGCATGAAAGCCAACTCGCTCGACACACAGAAAAAGTACGTGATTTACTGCGATACTGGTCGCCGCAGTTCGGCGGCTTCATTTCTGCTGAACGAAAAAGATATCGAATCTTACGTGTTAAAAGATGGAGTTGACAGCGCCGACCCCGGTGACCTTGAAGGCGCCTAGTTGGAGTAGCCCGGAATTTGAGGAAGACGAACTAGATGAAGTCAGGGAACGATTCTTCCCCGAAGCCGAGACCGTCGGTCGTCTTAATCACCCCAACATTGTCACCATCTACGATGCCGGTGAAGAGCATGACCTTGTTTATATCGCAGTGGGATTTCTCAATGGCCATGATCTTGCAAGATACTGTAAACCCGATAATCTCATGGACATGCGCACGGTGATCAGTATCGATGCTCGCTCCGCCAAAAGTTTCGACTTTGCGAACCAGAAAAATATTGTTCATTGCGACATCAAACCCGCTAATATTATGTTTGAGCCTGAGTCGAATACCGTTAAGATAACCGATTTTGGCATTGCCCGAATTACGGATTCAAGTAAAACTAAAACTGATATGGTGTTGGGCACGCCATCCTACGTGTCGCCGGAACAACTTGCGGGTAAAAAGGTCGATGGTCGTTCAGATTTATTTTCGCTTGGCGTTAGGCTTTACCAAATGCTATCGGGCTCATTGCCATTTAAAGCCGATTCGATGACAAGTTTAATGTTTAAAATTACTAATGAAGAAGCCGCAGATGTCAGAACCATCCGCGCCGATATCCCGGAAGCCCTTGCTGCCGTCATCAACAAATCCTTACTGAAGGACGTAGAACTACGGTATCAGAGTGATGCTGAGTTCGCAGATGCCTTAAAAGTTTTGCTGAAGGCTTGATCCCGACTGTCAAATGAATTTGCAAGATAAAATTACAATCATGGGGCTGACGGATACCGGAATCGTACGCCGTAAAAACGAGGATGCTATCGGTTACGACAGTGCGCTTGGAATCGTGGTGCTTGCTGACGGCATGGGAGGGCATCGCGGAGGTGAAATCGCGAGTAACATGACAGTCGATACTATCATCCACCAACTGCAGCAAAATATACCCGAAATTACGCCCGGAGAGGTTGACGCAGGAAGCGGGTTCTCAATGGAATCTATTTGTGTACAGAACGCTGTTGTTGCTGCAAACGAACTGGTCTATAAAACTGCCGAAGCAAACTCCGAACACAAGGGTATGGGTACCACAATCGTTGTGTTGCAGTTTTACAACAATTCATTTTCACTCGCACATATTGGCGATTCACGATGTTATCGCATGCGTGCAGATAAATTAGAACAAATTACCAAGGATCACTCATTACTGCAGGAACTCATTGATCGGGGCTTTTATACCCCCGAAGAAGCCCGTAATTCGATGAACAAAAACCTGGTTACGCGCGCTTTAGGCATCGATCCGGTCGTCATGCCAGACATCCAGGAAGATATAGTTCTGAAAAATGACATATATTTGCTATGTTCAGATGGATTAACTGATTTAGTTGAAGATGAAGATATATACTTAACTATTAAGCAATTTAGTGCTAATCTAGAAGAAGCTGCCAAGCAATTGATTACAAAGGCAAACCAGAATGGCGGAAAGGATAATATTTCGGTAATGTTGTGCCGAATTGATGATGATTTTTCGTCGAAAATAGGCTGGTTTAAAAAGATCGTCGCTTGGTTCGATGAATAACGGATTACACCCAGTAGAAACATACTCAAGAGGCTGGATAATAAAATGGTCGCAAAACTGATCACGACATCAAGCACGGGCGAAAAAACCGAGTTCGAATTGGTCAATGAAACAACTACTATTGGCCGCAAGCCTGGTAATGATATACAGATCGACAACCTGTCGGTCAGTGGCAGACATGCTCAGGTGATTACCATACTTGAAGATTCCTTTCTCGAAGATCTCGGCAGTACCAACGGGACCTACGTTAATGGCAAGTTGGTAAAGAAACACGCGCTTGAAAATGGTGACAACATTACTCTGGGCAAGTATCAGATAATCTATCAAAATAGTTCCGGCAGTGGCGAACAGGATTTTGAGCAAACCATGATTATTCGCCCTGGCGAAGCGGGTATGCCCGAGGAAGCTGGCGGCAAGGAAATTGATAAATCGGTACAGAAGATATCCGCTGCGATTGCTTCCGAGGCCGCGGCCACGGCAGCTTCACCGATGGCAAACAGGGAAGCCTGCCTGCAACTCTTGAGTGGCGCAAATGCCGGTAAGGAATTGATACTCACCAAGGCCTTAACAACGATCGGTCAGCCCGGGGTGCAGGTTGCCGCCATCACCCGGCGTCCTCAGGGCTTCTTTCTGATTCATGTCGATGGTGGCCCAAACAACAGCGTTCCCAAAGTCGGCGGTTCACCAATTGGATCGAATGCTCACGAACTGAAAAGCCACGACATTATTGAAGTCGCTGGTGTAAAAATGGAATTTTACCTGAAGTAGTTCCTGCCGACTGCTCGTCCGAGCTTAGTTCCGGGAGCAAGCAATGAAACTACAGCGCATCATCCGATTAGTGCTTAGCGCACTGATCCTGTGCGCACTCCTGATTAACACTTCCGGCCTGTTTAAATACCCGTTTATCAAGCAGCTAGAGAATTGGACCTATGATGCGAGGCTCAATTTTACCCGTCCCGATACGATTGACGACCGCATCGTAATCGTCGATATCGATGAAAACTCACTAGCCGAGGTCGGTCGCTGGCCCTGGGGTCGAGACCGGTTGGCGACATTTGTTGAAAACCTGTTCGGGCTTTACCAGGTCGATGTCGTTGGCTTTGACATCGTGTTTGCGGAGAAGGACGAGAGTTCTGGCCTGGAACAATTTGAGCGCCTCGCTCGCACTACGTTAAAGAACAACAGCACCTATCTGAGGGAACTCGACAGAATTCGCCCAAGCCTGATGCATGATGATATTTTTGCGGAAAGCCTGATCGGCAAAAACGTTGTGCTGGGATATTACTTTAAAACTAATTTACAGGAAGGCGAATTGGGCGTAACCGGATTATTACCACCGGCACTGACCAGGATGGACGCGCAATGGAGTGAACGTTTGCCGATTAACAAGGCAGTGGGCTACGGTGGTAATCTCGAGATACTGCAGGCCTCGGCAAGATCCGGCGGATTTTTCGATAACCCTTTTGTCGATTCCGATGGTGTATTTCGTCGCGTACCGCTAATACAGGCCTACCAAGGTTACCTGTTTGCCTCACTCGCCCTGGCTACGACGCAGGGACATCTCGATGCAGCCGATATCGAATTATTGGTAGAAACCGAAGGGTCCAAAGGCGGTAAGGAATACTACGCACTCGAGACGATCAATGTGCGGGATTTTCGAATACCGGTTGATGCCAACGGTGCTGTGTTTGTGCCCTATCGAGGCAGGCAAGGCAGTTATCCTTATATACCTGCCTATAAAATTCTCAACGGAGAGGCTGACGCGGAACAGTTGAGAGGAAAGATAGTGCTGGTCGGCACCTCGGCACCCGGCCTTCTCGATTTGCGTTCTACCCCGGTACAGAATATCTATCCCGGAGTTGAAGTCCACGCCAATATTATTTCCGGAATTCTCGACGACCGTATTAAACACATGCCGGCCTGGACATTAGGTTACGAGTTTGTGCTACTGGTAGTCATAGCCGTAAGCATGGCATTGCTGCTACCCCTGGTTTCACCGTTACTCGCCGCGGCTGGGACTTTAGGAATTGCCGCCATGGTAACCGCTGGTACTTTCATCGCCTGGAATAGTAATTTGATTCTGCCATTGGCCAGCCCCCTGCTGCTGATCGTGCTGATATTTATGCTACATATGACTTACGGCTTTTTTATCGAGTCTCGTGGAAAGCGTCAACTAGCTAACCTGTTCGGTCAATATATTCCCCCGGAACTGGTCGATGAGATGAGCGAATCTCCACAGGAGTACTCGCTTGAAGGCGAAAACCGTGAGATGACCGTCTTGTTCTCTGACGTACGAGGATTCACATCGATCTCGGAAGGCATGGATCCCAGGCAACTAACGCAGCTGATGAACGCATTACTGACACCAATGACCCGTGTCATTCACAAAAATCGAGGCACCATCGACAAGTACATGGGTGATGCGATTATGTCATTTTGGGGCGCACCACTCGCCGATTCAGAACATGCCCGACATGCACTATACGCCGCAATGGAAATGATGGATGAGCTTAATATAATGCAGCAGGATTTTAAGCAACGCGGATGGCCCGACGTAAATATAGGTATTGGGTTGAACACAGGCAATATGAACGTTGGCAACATGGGATCGGAGTTCCGCATGGCTTACACAGTTCTTGGTGACGCGGTGAATCTTGGGTCCCGACTAGAAGGCTTAACCAAAAACTATGGCGTAAACATCATTGTCAGTGAGACCACCAGGGCTGAAATCCCAGAGTTCGTTTTTCGTGAACTCGACCTGGTCAGGGTTAAAGGCAAGAACGAACCTGTTGCTATTTTCGAACCCATCGGCCACAAGAACGACCTTGAAGAATCGGTGACATCGGAACTCAGGGCCTACAAGCAGGCATTAAAGCACTTTCGCGCACAATCCTGGGATAAGGCAGAGCTGGACTTTTTCAATTTAACTCGACTGGATCCTGGCCGGCTGCTCTACCAGGTTTACCTGGATCGAGTTTCTTTTTTCCGCAATGAGTCTCCAGGTGATGACTGGGATGGTGTTTTTACACACACTTCCAAGTAACGAGCAAGCCAGGCTTTGGCTACCAGCATGCATTTAATTCCCGGGCCAGTATTTCGATTCCTTTTGCCAGGTCCTGCTCACTCTGAACATAATTCATGCGCACACAACTTTCTGCATGGTCGGTAGCAGTGTCTTGCCCTGGAAAGAAATATTTCCCAGGTACAACCAGTAAACCTTTTTGCTTTAAGCGTTGATAAAGTTCACTGGTGGTTATGTTTAAGCCTTCAAACCACAACCATAAAAATATTGATCCCTCGGGTTTGTGGATATGCAGCCCGGGATTATCGATTGCTTCACGTAATAAGCGCACTGCCAATTCAGAGCGCCGTCTATAAAAAGGCTGGATTAGATCGTGACAAAGTGGCAACAGGGCATTGTCAGTAATCAACTGGTTGACGATCTCGGCGCCCAGGCCGGAGGGCGCGAGACTGGTAATGGCGGTCATATTAGAGAAATAGCGGATCACATCCTCGTTGGCTATCACGATCCCGGTGCGGGCGCCGGGAAGCCCCAACTTGGACAGGCTCATACAAACAATACAATTGTCGTTCCAGAACGGATTAACTTCGTTGAAAATTATATTCGGAAATGGTGTGCCATAAGCGTTATCGACTAGTAACGGTACTTTTTGATCGCGTGCGATCTTATCAAGCTGCTGGCACTCATCGTCAGTCAGCACGTTACCACTGGGATTTGTAGGCCGAGAAACACAGATCAGACCGACAGTATCGTCAACTTTCAAATTATCAAAATCCACCTGGTATTTAAAGAATCCGTCTTCCAGTTGCAGAATCCGGGCCTCCTGACTGGTAATCAGCCCCTTTTCAATACCAACGTCACAGTAGCCAATGTATTCGGGTACCAGCGGAATCAAAACGCGTTTCTGCCTTGAACCGGACTTACCGGCGAAAGAGTTAAACAGAATATAAAATGAACTCTGACTACCGTGAGTCAACGCTATGTTCTTACTGGAAATCTTCCAACCGTATTGTTGGTGGAAAAACTCCGCCAGAGTTTCAAGAAACACACTTTTGCCCTGCGGCCCGTCATAGTTGGCGAGGGTATCGAGCAACTTCCCCGATTTATTTAGCCTGGCGATCACGGTTTCGAAAACCGACATGACTTCTGGTATCGCTGCAGGATTACCTCCGCCTAGCATTATCGTTCCTGGCTGAGCCAGGCCTTCTGCCAGATCATCCATTAAATGGGTGATCCCGGAGTAACCCTGAAATCGTTCACCAAAATCTGAAAGATTCATAATATTTTTCAGCAACATTAATTAGCAGAATGACAATTACGGACACCATTTAAAATAAATGCAACCGTTTTCGCTGACTTTCTTGATCTGTTGACTCACCCGATAAATATGGCAACATGCGCTCCACATGAACGCGCCGAAAACTATCCGATACGCCCATGAAATCGAATTCAAGGTTCGCGACTACGAATGTGATATTCAAGGAGTCGTCAATAACGGTGTCTATCAGAATTATCTGGAGCACGCGCGCCATGAATTCTTACAGTCCCGTGGTATTAATTTTGCCGAGGTAACCGCCGCTGGCATTAATCTCGTGGTCACCAGGGCAGAACTGGATTATAAAAATTCACTCGTAAGCAATGATCATTTTGTCGTGCGTAGTCTGGTTCGGCAGGTGTCTCGTGTTCGCTTCGAATTCAAGCAAGATCTATTTCGGATTCCTGACGAGAAACTAATGCTTGCCGCTATAATTACAGGCACTTCTTTAAACCAGCGCGGAAAACCCTTTCTACCAGAATTGCTGGCCAACCTGTTCAACGCTGAATCATAGTCCATTGTCGCGTAATCACCTCGCTTCCTCACCTCTCCTGATTGGCCAAGTTTGGGATTGCATGAAGCCCTGTAGGCTGACAAAATGGTTTTCATTTTTCGGGAGCAACCATGGGATTTCTAGCCGGCAAGAAAGCACTCATCGTGGGTATTGCCAGTAACCGATCGATTGCCTACGGTATCGCACAGGCGATGCATCGCGAAGGTGCTGAACTCGCTTTTAGTTATGCCAACGACAAACTAAAACCCAGGGTGGAAAAGTTCGCTGCCGAATTTGAATCCGATATCGTCCTGCCATGCGATGTTAGCAGCGATATCGAAATTACCGACCTGTTCAAACAATTAGCGAGTCGCTGGGACAGTCTCGAGGCACTTGTGCATTCAGTCGCATTTGCTCCGCGAGAGGCATTATCCGGAGATTATCTTGAAAATCTTGATCGAGAAGGTTTTCGCATCGCTCACGATATTAGTTCGTACAGCCTCGCAGCGATGGCTAAAGCTGCGAGACCGATGATGCAAAATACCAACGGATCGATAATCACGATGACTTATCTTGGCTCGGAACGGGCATTACCTAACTACAACATCATGGGTGTTGCCAAGGCCAGCCTCGAGGCCAATGTTCGTTACCTGGCGGCGGCCCTGGGTCCCGAAGGCATACGCGTCAACTCAATCTCGGCGGGTCCGATCAAAACCCTTGCCTCGGCTGGTATCGGGAGTTTTAAGAAAATTCTCGACGAAGTCTCTGCGAACGCCCCGCTACGCCGCAATGTCACCATCGCGGACGTGGGAAACACGGGCGCTTTTTTATGCTCGGATTTGGCGGCAGGAATTACCGGGGAAAATATATATGTCGATTCTGGCTACAATATCGTCAGTATGGGCGTGGTTGAGTAATCAGTCGAAGGGATCAAAGATCTTCGGCTGGTGTTCTCATAACATCAGCACGGCTGGTTAGCAGTTTCAGGACCGACTGATACTCGGCACCACCCTGAGCCTCAGCAAGACTGTCAAGTGCCTCGCGATCGACATTCGCGTCATTTGATAACACCGCGGATAGTTCAAGCACTACGTATTCACCGTTAGCTTGTGACAAGCCATCAAAAACCGTTCCCTGGTCAGGTTTTGGCATCGAGAAAGCACGACCGAGAACTGCCGCATTGATGCCCGATTGATTACGCTGGATAAATCCGAGATCGATGATTGACGACGACCATTCCTGGGCCAGGTCATCCAGCGTTTTACCTGACTTTAAATCTGCAATAGCATCAGTCCCTAATTTAAGACTTTTCTCGCGGGCTTTAATCTGGATCAACTCGGACTTAATCCTATCCTGTACCTGCTCCAGCGATCGCAGCGTGGGCGCTTCACGCTGATTGAGCCGAAGGAAAACCACACGGTCATCTCCAAGTTCGATGGCTTCGCTATTGAGCCCCTGAGTTAGTACCTCAGGAGAAAACGTAAACTGCCTTATTTTCTGTTCGGCGGCAATCCCTTCTCTCGTCGAACGATCAAACCAGTCGCTGGTCTGTACCGGTAATCCCAACTGTTCCGCTGCCGGTAACAGAGAATCGGGCCGTTCGTATGCTAGATTTGCCAGGTTTTCGACAAGATCATAAATCTGGCTTTCCGCGAGCTCGGTTTTCATCTCGTCTTCGAGACTCGATTTTAGCGACTCAAAAGATTGCGTTTCACCCCCGGTAACCGAATCCAATTTTATCAAATGCCAGCCAAATGCCGTTTTAACCGGTTCGCTTAATTGACCCACTTCCATTGAAAACAACGCCGCTTCGAAAGTCTGCACCATGACGCCGCGCTCGATCTCGCCAAGGCTACCCCCGCTGTCGGCCGAACCAGGGTCTTCAGAAAACTCACGAGCCAGGTCAGAAAAGCTTTCACCGTTAGTGATACGTTCTCGAATTTTGGTAATCCTGGCGAGTGCCTGCTCGGCTGCCTCATCCGCGTCAACTTTGACCAGGATATGACTTGCCTCTCTTATTTCAGCACTGGTATAAGCTCCCTGGTTTTCCTGGTAACGCGCAAATACATCGTCTTCGCTGACGCTAATGTTTTCCTTGATACCGTCGAGGCTCAGTTCGATATAATCGATTTTGACTCTCTCGGGGGTACGATATCGATCAGCTTGTGATTGATACTGCTGCTCGATCTCGCCGGCATCGACCTGAATCGAGGTCGGATCTACCGTATAGGTTAACATTCTGAGATTACGGGTTTGATTGCTCAGTTTGGTAAACCGGCTTTCGAAAACCGGTACCACAAACGCGGTTTCGCGAATGCCATTCTGGAACTGTTCTATTGACCCGTTAAGCCTTAGTTCCTGTTCGAAACCAACCGGGGAGTAGCCAAGCGAGCGCACCTGAGATTGGTAGATTTCGGTATCAAATTGCCCGTCGCGTTGAAACGAATCCATGCTACGAATCACTTTATTTAATTCGTCATCACCGATACGGTAACGTTGCTTCTGGGTATATTGACGTAGTACGAACTCTTCGATCAATTGTCCCAGCACCTGCTCTCGCAACATCGATTCGTTGTCAAAGGATTCGGGGATTGTGCCGCCAAACAATTGCGATAGTCTTTGGCGATAATTTGCGTAGGCCTGATCCAGGTCACGCACACTGATTTCCTCAGCGTCAACCGTCGCGGCCGGTAGGACCTCGCCTCCACCCAAATAGGAATTAACGCCCCATAAAGCGAACGGAATACTGATCATGAAGATGATGCCGTAGGCAATCCATCCTGTTACCTTATCTCGAATTGCTTGCAGCATTATCTTATGGTCACTGTTGAAGTCGCCATTTCTACGCAGCGCTACCGATGAGCGCCCTCAAAAATGGCGGAGTGGACGGGACTCGAACCCGCGACCCCCGGCGTGACAGGCCGGTATTCTAACCAACTGAACTACCACTCCTGATTGTGTGGTGGGTGCTGACGGGATCGAACCGCCGACCCTCGCCTTGTAAGGGCGATGCTCTCCCAGCTGAGCTAAGCACCCGGTGTAGCTAAAAAAGGGGCGCTAGTTTACTGCGTCTTTTAGAGCTTTGCCAGCCTTAAATGCGGGTACGTTCGAGGCCTTAATCTGAATGGTTTCTCCGGTGCGAGGATTGCGTCCGGCACGTGCGTCGCGATGACGAACCAGGAAAGTTCCAAAGCCAACTATAGTTACCTGGTCTCCGGATTTCAGAGCCTGAGTTACGGTAGCAATTGCCCCATCCACTGCACGCGCCGCGTCAGCTTTACTTAAATTTGCAGCACTGGCGACACCATCAATTAATTCGGATTTATTCATTAGATTTTTCCATTTGGTTAAGTTGATATATTTTTAGCCCGAAGGGCGAACGGCAACGCAAGTCTCGATCTTGCTTGCTATCGTTGCTGAAGAACGATCTTTTTACGATCGTCGAATCCCCCGTCCAGAGCGTCGAATTAAACCAACAGCAGCCTTTAGGGTCAACCTTAAAACGTGAAATAGTTCAAATAAGTCGCATTATTTACACAAACGACTAGTGTGCCCTGACTCCAGACGACTTTTTATCTTTAACTTTGGGCTTTGGAGTACCGCCGGCTGCCCCGGTTCCCTTGGGCAGCGGAGTCGGTTGATGGGTCAGTGCGACTTCGAGCACCTGGTCGATCCATTGAACTGGAATAATCTCCAGCTTGGCCTTGATATTATCTGGAATCTCGGCGAGGTCTTTTTCGTTCTCCTCGGGAATCAGGACTTTAGTAATACCGCCCCGATGCGCGGCTAACAATTTCTCCTTCAATCCACCTATCGGTAAAACCTCACCACGCAAGGTTATTTCGCCCGTCATCGCGACTTCTGCTTTTACCGGTATACCGGTCAGTGCCGAGACCAACGCCGTGCACATGCCAACACCGGCACTTGGGCCGTCTTTCGGCGTCGCTCCCTCGGGTACATGAATATGGATATCCTTGTTTTCGTTGAATTCTGGATTGACCCCGAGAATTTCGGCGCGACTGCGCACCACTGTCATAGCAGCCTGGATCGATTCCTTCATCACGTCACCCAGTTGTCCAGTCTGTATGAATTTCCCCTTGCCATCGACTACGGCGGACTCGATCGTTAACAATTCTCCACCAACCTCGGTCCACGCAAGCCCGGTTACCTGCCCTACCTGGTCCTTTTCGTCGGCGGAGCCGAAGCGAAAACGCTTTACACCAAGATATTTTTCGATATTTTTCGAGTTGATTGTCAATTTCCTGGTAGCTGGTTTTAACAGCTTTGCCTTAACCGCTTTACGGCAGATCTTGGAAATCTCGCGCTCAAGATTTCGCACTCCAGCTTCCCGCGTATAGCGTTGAATAATTTCACGCACCGCAGTTTGCTGAAACACAATTTCTTCCGGCTTCAAGCCATTTTCCTTGATTTGCTTGGGCACCAGGTACTTGATTGCAATATTCAGCTTCTCGTCTTCGGTATAGCCCGGGATCCGAATAACTTCCATACGGTCGAGCAGCGGCCCGGGAATATTCATGCTGTTAGAAGTCGCGACAAACATCGTGTCAGAGAGGTCAAATTCGACCTCCATGTAATGATCCGCAAAGGTATTATTCTGTTCCGGATCCAGTACCTCGAGCAGAGCCGAGGCGGGGTCACCTCTAAAATCCATTGCCATCTTGTCAATTTCATCAAGCAGAAATAATGGGTTTCTTACTTTTGCGCGTGAAAGATTTTGAATAATTTTACCTGGCATGGAGCCGATATAGGTACGGCGATGGCCCCTGATCTCCGATTCATCACGCACACCGCCCAGGGACATGCGCGAGAACTTTCGATTGGTTGCCCGGGCAATCGAGCGGCCGATCGAGGTTTTACCAACGCCTGGTGGACCCACCAGGCATAAGATCGGACCTTTAAGTTTGCGTACGCGTTGCTGCACCGCGAGGTACTCGAGGATCCGCTCCTTGACCTTCTCAAGACCATAGTGGTCTTCTTCAAGAACCTTTTCGGCCTGCGACAAATCGCGTCTGATTTTTGATTTCTTTTTCCAGGGCACGCTAACCAGCCAATCGATATAGTTGCGCACCACGGTGGCTTCCGCCGACATCGGCGACATCATCTTTAATTTGTTAAGCTCCGAGTCAGCCTTTTCACGCGCCTCTTTCGGCATTCCCGACTCTTCAATCTTGCGTTGCAGGTCCTCGACTTCGTTAGGGGCATCGTCCATATCGCCGAGTTCCTTTTGAATCGCTTTCATCTGCTCATTCAAATAGTACTCACGCTGGCTTTTTTCCATTTGCTGTTTGACACGTCCACGGATGCGTTTCTCGATTTGCATTAAATCGATTTCGCCTTCAATCTTGCTCATGATGTGTTCGATGCGTTCCCGGGGATCCTGGATCTCAAGGATTTCCTGCTTTTCATCGAGTTTTAAAGACATATGTGCAGCGATGGTATCTGCCAACCTGCTAGGGTCATCAATACCCGACAGCGAAGTCAGTATTTCGGGCGGCACCTTTTTATTCAACTTCACGTACTGATCAAACAGATTCAATACAGAACGCAGTAATACTTCGGCTTCGCGATCATCCACCAGGCCCGATTTTTCGAGCATTTTTATTGCGGCCGAGTAATATTCGTTAGTTTCAAGCAGACTCTCTACCGAAACCCTGTCACCGCCCTCGACTAAAACCTTGATAGTACCGTCTGGAAGTTTAAGCATTTGCAGAATAGTCGACAGGGTTCCTATCTGATACAGGTCATCCTGACCAGGATCATCGACCTCGGCATTTTTCTGAGCCAACAGCAGGATCTTCTTGTTATCGGCCATCGCGGCTTCGAGCGCCAGGATCGATTTCTCACGGCCGACAAACAGCGGGATAACCATGTGCGGGTAAACCACGACATCGCGTAGCGGCAAGACCGGTATCAATTGCCTGTCCTGTTGTTCAGCGAGTAAATTGTTTTGATTGTCTGACATAAGTGCCTCGAAGCCTGAGTCTCCGGTCTATATGGGTGTCCATTGTCCGTTTTCAACCCGGCTTTTATGCCTGGGCTGAGACTTACTCGTCAGAAGCCACGCGCTGCATTTCCCCACCCTCGTATATGACATAAGGTTGGGCATTACCTTCGATTACTGCAGCATCGACCACGACCTTGCTGACATTATCCATTGCAGGCAAATCGTACATGATTTCCAACAGGGTATTCTCGAGTATGGTGCGCAAACCACGCGCACCGGTCTTTCGCGCCATCGCCTTTTTTGCGACTGCGTTGAGTGAATCTGGTCGAAATTCGATCTCACAGCCTTCGATTTCGAACATTTTCTGATATTGCTTGGTGATTGCGTTTTTGGGCTCGGTCAGGATTTTTACCAGTGCATCCTCATCGAGCTCCTCAAGCGTAGCCACGACTGGCAAGCGGCCTACAAACTCCGGGATCAAACCATATTTAATTAAATCCTCGGGCTCGACTTTACTAATGACTTCACCGAACAGGTCTTTCTTGTCCTTGCTTTTCACGTCAGCGCCGAAGCCAATACCGCCCTTCTCTGACCGGTTGAGTATGACCTTGTCCAAGCCGGCGAATGCGCCACCGCAAATAAACAGTATCTTGCTGGTGTCAACCTGCAAAAACTCCTGCTGGGGATGCTTTCTGCCACCTTGTGGTGGCACCGATGCAACCGTTCCTTCAATCAACTTCAGTAAAGCCTGCTGTACGCCCTCACCCGATACATCTCTGGTGATCGAAGGATTATCCGACTTGCGGGAAATCTTATCGATCTCGTCGATATAGACAATCCCCGTCTGCGCCTTTTCGACATCGTAATCACATTTTTGCAACAGTTTCTGAATGATGTTTTCCACATCTTCGCCGACGTAGCCAGCTTCTGTTAACGTGGTAGCATCAGCAATCGCAAATGGAACATTGAGCAGGCGTGCGAGTGTTTCGGCAAGCAGTGTCTTGCCCGAGCCGGTTGGTCCGATTAACAGGATATTACTTTTGGAAAGCTCGATCTCATCCTTGATATGACCAACCTCGAGGCGCTTATAGTGGTTATAGACAGCCACCGAAAGCACTTTCTTGGCGCGACCCTGGCCAATGACATACTCATCAAGCACTTTAAAAATTTCATGGGGGATGGGCAGCTTGCTTTCAGCATCTTCGCCACTTTCGTGAATCTCTTCACGAATGATGTCATTACAGAGGTCCACACACTCGTCACAGATGAAAACCGACGGGCCCGCGATCAGTTTTCTCACCTCGTGCTGGCTTTTACCGCAAAACGAGCAATACAGAAGCTTTTCGTCCTTATTCTTGGATCTTTCGTCACTCATACCAAACTACCGAAATTTTATGTCCAATCTACTCGATAATATTAGACCGAACCGCGGAGTACAACCGAAAAAAACGCTTTTTGACCAGCGTCTCACAGATAAAGCACAAAAGAATATCTATTCTGTGGCGCCATTCTCATCTGGGTCGGCACGAGAAGCCAAAACTTGATCAATAATTCCATAATCGACTGACTGCTCAGCGCTCATGAAGTTGTCACGCTCCGTGTCACGATCAATGCTGCTTTCCTTCTTTCCGGTATGGTATGCGAGTAATTTATTAAGCCTCTCCCTGACCGCCAGAATTTCCTTGGCATGAATCTCGAAGTCAGTGGCCTGACCCTGGAATCCGCCCAACGGCTGATGAATCATAACGCGCGAGTGCGGCAAACCGTAACGCTTTTCGGCACATCCACCAGCCAGCAGAATCGCACCCATACTGGCCGCCTGGCCGGTGCAGAGCGTACTTACATCGGGTTTGATGAATTGCATGGTATCGTAAATCGCAAGACCCGCAGTTACCGAGCCGCCCGGGCTATTGATATAAAGTGATATGTCTTTATCCGGATTCTCGGATTCCAGAAATAACAACTGGGCGACGATCAAGTTAGCCATATGGTCCTCGATTGGACCTACCACAAAAATAACGCGCTCTTTGAGCAAGCGGGAATATATGTCGTAAGCTCTTTCTCCCCGCGCAGATTGCTCTACAACCATCGGCACCAGGTTGGCCTGGGTATCCAGGTAATCGGGCATTATTGAGCTTATGCCGGCACTGCTAACTTTATCTTTCATTGAATGTCCGAGATTAATAGGTTTTTAGAGATTGCCATTCATCAAGTCGTCGAAGCTGGCCTCTTTTTCGGTGACTTTGGCTTTATCCAAGATATGGGCAACAACCTGATCTTCAAGCACCATGCCCTCGATTCCGGAGCGTGCCTGTTGATTATGTCGATAGTATTCTCGCACCTGGTCAGGCTGTTCGTAAGCAACCGCCATCTCCTCGATAGACGAATCTACAAGCTCCTGATTTAAATCGATTTTTTCTGACTTAATTACTTCTGCGATGAGCAGCCCGAGTTGCACCCGCCGGGTTGCTTCGGCACTGAACAACTCGTTCGGAAAGCTGGCTTCATCTATCGACTCAGGATCCTGCTTCATGCGTTGCGCAGCCTGGGCACGCAGATTATTGATCTCATCGCTAACCAGGGCACTTGGCGCAATAATTTCGTTGTGCTCCAACAGGCCCGTCATCACTTTATTTTTTATATTCAGCTTAAGACGGTCGTTCTTCTCCTTTTCCATGTTGGCACGAATGTCGGCACGCATTTTTTCCAGGTCGCCGTCCTCGACGCCAAACCCTTTGGCAAATTCCTCATCAAGTTCGGGCAGTTCCGGCTTCGAAACCTTGTTCGCTTTAAGCGTAAACTCGGCCGTCTTGCCGGCAACCTCGGCGCCATGATAGTCGTCGGGGAAATTTACTTCGACGGTTCTCTGTTCTGCCGCCTTGACACCCTCTAGCCCGGCCTCGAATTCCGGTAACATCTGTCCAGCCCCGATTTCAACCGCCATATCCTTGCCGGCACCACCCTCAAACAACTCGCCGTCAATGCGCCCTTCGAAGTCAACCATAACCTGGAATCCCTTCTTCGCGGCGCCTTTGGTTTCCTTCCAGCCCTTGCGCTGTTCGCGAAGTTTTTGCAGCATCGCGTCAAAATCCTTGTCGGAAATTTCGACTTTCGGTTTTTCGACCTCAATCGATTCCAGTTTAAGCGTCTCAACCTCCGGGTAGACTTCGAAAGTCGCGGTATACGACATGTCTTCCTTTTCTTCGGTGCTAACCGAATCTATACTTGGCATACCGGCGGGACGCACCTTTTCCTGGATCAAGGCCTCCTGGTAGCTAGACTCGATGACATCACCGATAACTTCCTGTCGCACGTGACCACCGTATTTCTGCTGCACCACCTTTAATGGCACTTTACCCGGCCGAAAGCCATCAATTCGGACGGTTTTAATCAAGTCCTTTAGTTTCTTTTCAACGGCTTCACTGACCCGCTCGGACGGGATTTGCACCGTCATTCTGCGTTCCAGCCCCTCAAGGGTTTCAATTGATACTTGCATGTCAAAATCTCGTGATTTTTACTGTAGAGATAGTTGTAGTTTACGAACGGTCGAACTAATTGCACAACCGGGCATAAAAGCTCACTCCGAGCAGCTGGCGTCGCTGCAACACTAAAATGGTGCGAAAGGAGAGACTCGAACTCTCACATCAAAAGATACCAGAACCTAAATCTGGCGCGTCTACCAATTCCGCCACTTTCGCAGAAATATGCAATCCTGATCTTACGGCCGCTCACCGCTTTTAGCAGTGACTTCCTGGCCAAGATCATGGGCGCCTGCTCGCAGACGCCCTTAATATGGGGTGGACGATGGGGATCGAACCCACGACAACAAGAATCACAATCTTGCACTCTACCAACTGAGCTACGCCCACCATAAAATGGCACGCCCGGCAGGATTCGAACCTGCTACCCTCGGCTTAGAAGGCCGATGCTCTATCCAAATGAGCTACGGGCGCTCAGGATACCTTTCTAAGGGTCTATT
>Ga0209271_10000294_pt1 | contig 17331 bp, 18 predicted proteins | sample tdAd002_FD_187123 | JGI IMG/M metagenome (GOLD analysis project Ga0209271, IMG submission 187123) | Marine sediment microbial communities from the Atlantic coast under amendment with organic carbon and nitrate - tdAd00.2 (SPAdes)... | ecosystem: Environmental > Aquatic > Marine > Coastal >... | reverse complement strand
AACAAGATATACCGGCTGGGCGACCAACTCGACGTCAGGGTGGTGCAGGTCAACCTCGATGAGCGCAAGATTGACTTTGAACTTGCGGAAAAACCGCACGCTAAAAAGGCGGGTAAAAAGTCAGGTAAAAAAACGCGTAAAAAGACCGGCAAGAAGGCAGGGAAAACAGCAGGAAAAACGGTAGGAAAAAAATCACGCGGGAAGAAAACAGGGACAAGGCGTAAAACCGGCCAGCGCAGGAAGACCCGCTAAATATCCGTTTGCTCGTCAATTCAAAAGAGAATTCCTTCTCCCTCCGGGAACTGGCCGATGTACAGGGATGTACAAGTGTCGCGGGAGGCAGGAGGCCGGAAGCGACCAGGAAGAGGGGCTTGGATTAAGCGGTTTTCTTTTCTGATCCCCTCTCCCCAACCCTCTCCCGGAGGGAGAGGGGGCGCAAAGAATGTGTAGTAGCGAAAGATTATGCAGATGAAGAAGACAGATCTCATCTACGGGATTCATGCCGTGGAAAGCCTGCTGGTTAATCAACCGGATTCGCTGCTTTGCCTGACCGTGGCCGAGGGAAAGGCTGACCAACGTGTAATCCCGCTGCTGGAGCAGGCCGGGCGTGTTGGTATCTCCGTAAAAAAACTTCCACGCAAGGAACTGGATCTGATGTGCCCGGCAGGGCGGCACCAGGGTGTGGTTGCCACCGTCACCGCCAGCACCCAGGAGATGAGCGAGAAAACCCTGCCGGCATTCCTTGAAGCACTGGATGAGCCGGCTTTTCTGCTGGTGCTGGATGGTGTGCAGGACCCGCATAACCTGGGTGCCTGCCTGAGAACGGCCGATGCGGCCGGTGTGCATGCGGTCATTTTGCCGAAGGACCGTGCCGTGGGTATCACACCGGTGGTGCACAAGGTTGCCAGTGGAGCGGTGCAGTCAGTCCCGGTTTTCACGGTCACCAACCTGGCGCGTACCCTGCGGCAGTTGAAAGATGCGGGTATCTGGTTGTATGGCGCCTCTGATGCGGCTGATGAAGTGCTGTATGCGACCGACCTGGGTGGTCCGGCTGCTTTTATCCTCGGCAGCGAGGGCAAGGGCCTGCGGCGCCTGACCCTGGAGCTCTGTGACTACCTGGTTGCGATCCCCATGGCGGGGCGGGTCGAGAGCCTCAATGTTTCCGTGGCCGCCGGGGTGCTATTGTTCGAGGCACGCCGTCAGAGAGACATAAAAGCTAATAAAAACAACGAGTAATTGTAGGGCAGGAAAAGAAGCAACGCGACGTACCCGTCAAATGCACCCGCTGCCTTTTTAGCTGCTCACCCTCCACCTGACGGGTACGCTTCGCTTTACCCGTCCTACGGGCCCATTTCATTGATTCCGGGGCCCTCCTCACGTATTATGCGCGCTCTTCAAAGCGGCTGATAATCAGCTGAAAACATAACCCTTGCTTTCCGCGCAGGCAGAAAGCTGCAAATCCATAAGGGGATTTAGATGAGACACTACGAAGTCGTGTTTCTGGTCCACCCTGACCAGAGTGAACAAGTACCCGCCATGATCGAGCGTTATCAAGCGACGATTGAATCCGACGGTGGCAAGGTCCATCGTCTGGAAGACTGGGGACGCCGCCAGTTGGCCTATCCAATCCAGAAACTGCACAAGGCACATTATGTCTTGATGAATTTCGAGTGTGGCACGGATGAGCTCGAAGAGTTGGGCAGTGCGTTCCGCTTTAACGACGCCGTCCTCAGGAATATGGTGATCAGCCGCAAGGAGGCTGTTACCGAGCCTTCACTGCTGGTCAAGCGCGTTGAAGAAAAACGCGATACCCGGCCTTCGGCCCCCGCTGTTCAGAAAGATGCCGCTGCCGCTGACGCACCGGAAAAAGCAGCTGCGGAAGCGCCAGCAGCTGATGAAGCTGCGGATGATGCTAAAGATACAGCCGATGCCGATGCTACGACCGATGCTGATGCTACAGCCGATGCCGATGCTACGACCGAAAAAACGGTCGCCCCTGAATCAAACGCCTGAAGAATTAAAGAGGATTATCCATGGCCAGTTATTATCGTCGCCGTAAATTCTGCCGTTTCACGGCTGAAGGCACCAAGGAAATTGATTACAAGGACCTGACTGTTCTGAAACAGTATGTGTCCGAGACCGGAAAAATCGTACCGAGCCGTATTACCGGTACCAAGGCAAAGTACCAGCGCCAGCTTTCAACGGCCATCAAGCGTGCCCGTTATATTGCGCTGCTGCCGTATACCGACGCGCACTAGGCGTTTACTGTTTAGCAGCCTGTTTTTATATACAGGTTTCGCGGTGAATTGATGAAGGTCCTGGCCGGTTATATTGTCACGGGACGCTGGCAGGCAATACTGGTAACCACGGTTTGCGGTGTGCTGGCATTCATGTTGCCACCGGTCAGCAGCCTGTTGAACTACCTGGCTGCCGCCAGTGTGGCCCTGGTGACGCTGCATATAGGCAAGGCACAGGGCTTGCAGGTGCTGGCGATCTCCTCGCTGCTGACCCTGCTGTTTTATCAATTGGCAGGCGTGCAGGCTGCCGTGATCGTGGTGACGCTGGTGATGTTGTGGTTGCCCTGCTGGTTGACTGCAGCGGTGCTGCAACAAACAGGCAGCCTCGGGCACGCACTGAAGGCGGTAGCGCTGTTCGGTGTCTGTCTGCTGCTGTTGCTGTATACCTTTTTTGGTGACCCGGCACCGTGGTGGCTGGAACTGTTACATAAATTTGAGACCCAGCTGAAAGAAGCAGGTTTCAATTTGCAGGAATTGACGGATGAGCAGGTGTTGCAGAGTATTGCAGCACTGATGTCCGGCGTGGTACTGGCGTCGCTGGTGCTGGGGATAACAGCCAGTGTACTGCTGGGCCGCTGGTGGCAGTCTGTGCTGGTACATCCGGGAGGCTTCCGGGATGAGTTTTACCAGCTCAGACTCGGGCTGCCTGCCGGCTTGCTGACGCTGGGTATTATGTTGCTTACCCGTGTCTTGCAGGGGACAGCCAGTGAACTGGCCACGCAGATGGCACTGATTTTGCTGGTGCCCTACGCGCTGACCGGACTGGCGGTTGTGCATTACCTGGTCAGGCGGGCGAGGCGTAAAGGCGCCATATTGGCTGCTGTTTATATCCTGCTTGCTTTTGTGCCGCAGGCCACGCTGTTACTGGCGGGTGGTGGCTTACTGGATACCTGGGTTGATTTCCGCCGGCGCTTCGGCGGGTCCGTAGATAACACTGAATGAGTTGTTTTTATCAGAGGTAGTAACAATGGAAATTATTCTGCTTGAAAAAATCGAGAACCTTGGCGCCATGGGTGACAAGGTAAATGTAAAACCGGGTTACGGCCGTAATTACCTGATTCCAAAAGGAAAGGCTGCGCCTGCCACGGCAGAGAATATCGCCGAGTTCGAGACCAGAAGGGCCGAGCTTGAGAAGGCCTCTGCAGAGACATTGCAGGCCGCAGAAGCGCGCCGTGATCAGCTTGAAGGCAAGCAGATAACGATTGTCGCCAAGGCCGGTGAAGAGGGTAAATTATTCGGATCAATTGGTACTGCGGATATTGCCAGCAGTATTTCCGAGTCAGGGGTAACGATTGAACGCAACGAAGTGCGTCTACCAGAGGGTGCCTTTCGCCTGTTGGGTGAGTATGACGTGGAATTGCATCTTCATGCCGACGTTAATGTCACAGTAAAACTTGTGATTGAAGCAGAATAATAAAAACAGCTTGCATTAACTTCTGCAAGCGCCTGTATCAAAATGGGTAACAGGGAACCCCTGCTACCGGCTGTTGTTTACCCCCCGGGATTTATCCCGGGAACGCATAAACAACCGATAAAAACAATGATGTGATTCGCACGGGTTTGTGATATTTATTAGCACACTCGAACGGCTTGCCGATACCTGTTAAAAAACACATATGCCCGAATTACTCCGCTCCGCGGACGTCAATCAGACCGATATGGATGCACTCAAGGTGCCGCCGCATTCCTTGCAGGCCGAGGAGGCAGTGCTGGGTGGCCTGATGCTGGACAATTCGGGCTGGGACACCGTTGCCGATCTTGTCACGGAAGAAGATTTCTATCGGCGTAATCATCGCCTGATCTTCCGGGCGATCGCCAGCCTTGCCGACCAGAACAACCCCCTCGATGCGGTGACACTCTCCGAGTGGCTGGACCAGAATGCGCTGCTGAACGATGTTGGCGGGCTGGGCGCACTGGGCGAGCTTGCACAGAACACACCGAGCGCTGCCAATATCAAGGCCTATGCCGAGATTGTGCGTGACAATTCCGTCATGCGGCAGCTAATCGAGGTCGGCAACAATATTGCCGGCAGCGCCTTTGTACCGGAAGGCAGGGATACATCCGCATTGCTGGATAATGCAGAGAAACTGGTTTTTGATATTGCCGAGCGTGGCAGTCGTGGCAAGCGCGGTTTCAGGAGTATTAGAGATCTGTCCTGTGGCGCCGTCGACCGTATTGATAAACTGTTTCAGCAGGATGATCCGATTACCGGTGTACCTACCGGTTTTGATGACCTCGACCGGATGACGGCAGGGTTGCAGCCATCAGACCTGGTTATCGTCGCCGGCCGTCCCTCCATGGGCAAGACGACCCTGGCCGTGAACTTTGCCGAGAATGCGGCCATCAAGCATCAAATGCCGGTTGCGATTTTCAGTATGGAAATGCCCGGTGAGCAACTGGCGCTGCGCATGATGTCCTCGCTTGGGCACATCGACCAGCACAAGATCAGAACAGGCCGGCTGGAAGATGATGATTGGCCGCGCCTGACGTCGGCCGTGAGCCTGCTGGACTCTGCGCCCATCTTCGTCGATGACACCCCGTCGTTGTCACCGGTCGAGCTGCGTTCGCGTGCGCGCCGCCTGAAGCGCGAGCACAACCTCGGCATGATTGTTATCGATTACCTGCAATTGATGCAGGTCAGTAATTCACGCGAAAACCGGGCCACGGAGATTTCCGAAATTTCCCGCAACCTGAAGGCGCTGGCAAAAGAACTGGAAGTGCCGGTGGTGGCGCTCTCGCAATTGAATCGAAGCCTTGAGCAACGTACCGACCGGCGGCCTGTGATGTCAGACCTGCGTGAGTCGGGTGCCATCGAGCAGGATGCCGATGTCATCATGTTTATTTACCGTGACGAGGTTTATAACGAGGACAGCCCGCAGAAGGGGCTGGCCGAGGTCATCATCGGCAAGCAACGTAACGGTCCCATCGGTAAATGCCTGCTGACATTCCGCGGGCAGTTCACGCGTTTCGAAAACTATGCCGCAGACAGTTATTATTCCGGTGGTGAATGAATGACGCGTCCAGCTGTCGCGCGTATCAACCTGTCGGCCCTGCAACACAATCTCACCCGCGTTCAGCAGTCAGCCCCTGGCAGCAGGGTGATGGCCGTTATCAAGGCAAACGCCTACGGCCATGGCCTGGTTCCGGTTGCCCGGGCACTTGCCGCTGCGGATGCCTTCGGTGTCGTCTGCCTGGAGGCGGCAATTTCCCTGCGTGAAGCCGGATTCAGCCAGCGTATCGTGTTGCTTGAAGGCCTGTTTGACGAGGGCGACCTCGCACTGATACAGGGTTATCAGCTGGACGTGGTCATTCACCATATCAGCCAGCTGGAACTGCTCGAGCAGGGACAGCTGGCAGCGCCTGTGGATGTCTGGCTGAAGATTGATACCGGCATGAACCGCCTGGGATTTGCCCCGGACCAGGCCGCGGCCGTGACAGAACGTCTGGAACGCTTGCCGCAACTCGGCAGTTTGCGCTACCTGACTCATTTTGCCTGTGCCGATGAACGCGACAACCCGGCCACACAGGTCCAGCTTGATCGCTTTGGGGAAAGCTGTGCGGATTTAAACGGGGAACGCAGCCTGGCCAACTCGGCAGCTGTGCTGGCCTGGCCCGCCAGCCATGCTGACTGGGTCCGCCCGGGCATCATGCTGTATGGCGCATCACCCTTATGCGGGGAAACCGCACAGGACCTTGGCCTGCAAGCGGTCATGACGCTGGCCACCCGCCTGATTGCGGTCAACCCGCACAACAAGGGTGATGCGGTCGGTTACGGCGCTGACTGGATCTGCCCTGAAGACATGCCGGTAGGGGTCGCCGCAATGGGTTATGGTGATGGTTACCCGCGTCATGCCCCCATTGGGACGCCGCTGCTGGTGAACGGCAAACGTGCCGCCCTGATCGGGCGTGTTTCCATGGACATGGTGTGTGTTGACTTGCGTACACAGCCGGATGCAAAGGTCGGCGATGAAGTGGTCCTCTGGGGTGAACAATTACCGGTCGATGAAGTCGCGCAGCAGGCGGGCACCATTGCCTATGAATTGCTCTGTGGTGTTGGTAGCCGGGTACAGTTCGAGTATTTCTCCTGAATGTTTTTGTTACCTTTATCTGCATTGTTGCCCAATTTACCCCCTCTCCCTTCGGGAGAGGGTTGGGGAGAGGGGATCAAATTAAACGTAAGCCTGATTTATCCCCTCATCCTGGCCTTCTCCCGGAGGGAGAAGGGAATCTCTTTTGAATTGGCGAATGACTCATCTGACTAAATGGCCAAGCCGAAAATAATCTACGTTTGTGGCGCCTGTGGTGCACAGTTTCCGCAATGGGCCGGGCAGTGTGGTGATTGCGGTGGTTGGAATACCCTGTCCGAAGGCATCCCGGCGGCAGCGTCTTCTGCTGTTTCGCGTTTTTCAGGTTTTAGCGGTGGGCCAGCAGGTAACGTGACCCCGTTGGCAGCCATCGAGGCAGACAGCAGGGTGCGTACCTCTGTTGGCATGGGGGAACTCGACCGGGTGCTGGGCGGTGGCCTGGTGGCCGGCTCCGTGGTGTTGATTGGCGGCGATCCCGGTATTGGTAAATCCACCCTGTTGTTACAGGTCATGTCGACCCTGGCGGCCGCCATGCCCTCGCTGTATGTGACGGGCGAGGAGTCGCCGGAGCAGATTGCCATGCGTGCCCAGCGACTCGGTATCGCCGGTGATAATGTCCAGCTGCTTTCAGAAACATCAGTGGAGCAGATCATCGCAACGGCCTGCAAGGAGCAGCCGCGGGTGATGGTGCTGGATTCCATCCAGACCCTGTACACCGAGGCCTTGCAGTCAGCGCCAGGTTCAGTCGCACAGGTCAGGGAGAGTGCTGCGCAGCTGGTGCGTTTCGCCAAGCAGTCTGGTACGGCCATGTTCCTGGTCGGTCATGTGACCAAGGAGGGCACGCTGGCAGGACCGAGGGTGCTGGAACACATGGTGGACACGGTATTGTATTTCGAGGGTGATCCCGGCGATCGTTTTCGCATCCTGCGCGCCATCAAGAACCGTTTTGGCGCGGTCAATGAGCTCGGCGTATTTGCCATGACAGAGACCGGCCTGAAAGAGGTCAGCAATCCGTCCGCGATTTTTCTTTCACGCCACGAGGCGCCGGTGCCCGGCAGTGTTGTCATGGTGGCCTGGGAGGGAACACGTCCCATGCTGATCGAGGTGCAGGCGCTGGTCGATCAAAGCCAGTTTGGAAACCCGCGCCGGGTGACGCTGGGGCTGGAACAGAACCGCCTGTCGATGTTGCTGGCAGTGCTGCATCGTCATGGCGGTATGACGCTGGGTGACCAGGACGTGTTCGTCAATGTCGTCGGCGGTGTGCGTGTCAGCGAGACAGCGGCAGACCTTGCAGTGTTGCTGGCGGTGATGTCGAGTTTCAGGGACCGGCCGTTGCCGGGTGACCTGGTTGTCTTCGGTGAGGTGGGGCTGTCGGGCGAGCTGCGCCCGGTTCCCAATGGCCAGGACCGCTTGCGCGAGGCGGCCAAACACGGCTTTGTGCAGGCGATTATCCCGGCAGCCAACAAACCCAGGCAGCTTATTGAAGGCCTTGAAGTGACCGCTGTCAGCCGCCTGTCCGAGGTGCTCGACAGGATTGTCAGTGAATTCTGATTTAATGATGTAGCCCGGATGAAGCGCAGCGCAATCCGGGATGGTCGTTGCTACTTTTCTCCCGGATTCCGCTGCGCTTCATCCGGGCTACGGTTGGAACGGCACCCCGCAGGGAACAGCTGTTATCAGTCTTCCTTGTCCAGCTTCAATGACAATGAATTAATACAGTAACGCTGTCCGGTCGGTGCCGGGCCGTCATTGAAGACATGCCCGAGGTGTGCGCCGCATTTCCTGCAGGTCACCTCGACACGGTTCATGCCATGGCTGGCGTCCGTGATCTCTTCTATGTTTTCTTTTGAGTCCGTCCGGGTAAAACTCGGCCAGCCGCTGCCGGAATCAAACTTGTCCCCGGAGCTGAACAGCGGAATGCCACAACAAATACATGTATAGACGCCCGTGTCCTTGCAGTCATTGTAGACGCCGGTAAACGGGCGTTCTGTTCCCTTCTGGCGGGTCACCTCGTACTGCTCGGGTGTCAGTTGCTCACGCCATTCTGCGTCGGTCTTTTCGTCTTTATCACTCATTTTAGCTGCCTAGAACCAGTTCAAGGACAAATTTACTGCCGAAATAGGCGAGCATCAGGAAAACAAAACCCCACAGCGTCCAGCGAATGGCCACCCGGGAGCGCCAGCCAAAACGCCAGCGGCCCCAGAGTAACAGGGCAAACACCCCCCAGGCGGCGATCGACAGCGTGGTCTTGTGGACCAGGTGTTGCGCGAAGATGTCTTCCAGGAACAGGCCGCCGCTTACCAGTGCCAGCGAGAGCAGCACAAAACCGACGCCTATCATCTGGAATAACAGGCTTTCCATGGTCTGCAGGGGTGGCAGGGCGCGGATAAAGCCACCCGGCGAACGGTTGCGCAGGTGATGGTCCTGGATGGCGAGCAGGATGGATTGCAGGGCCGCCAGCCCGAGAATGCTGTAGGCAAGCAGGGACATCAGGATGTGGGTATTCAGTTGCCAGGACGCCGTTGCCCCGGTGATGATGTGCTGTTCCGGGTAGGCCAGCAGCAGCCCGATGGTCAGCGCAGCCACCGTGAATACCGCGATGCCCAGGTTCTCCACGGGTTCAAAGGAGGCTGCCAGCAGCAACAGCAGGGCGGTTGTCAGGGCTATCAGTGAAGCGGCATTGAAAAATCCCAGGTTGAGACCAGCGGCAGTCAGTATTAACGGATAAAGCAACATACCGTGTATCAGGACGGCGGCGCCCCCCAGTACGAATAGCTGCGTGCGCCTGCAGCCACCGTTCTCGCGGGCCTGGACCAGCCTGACAACCAGCAGGACACTGGTGAGCAGGTAGAGTGTGATGGCGAGCAGGCCGGGCAGGATCGGGTTCATGGATTGATCATCGCACAACTTCCCGGTGCATTGAAGTGCGCCGATGTTTCATCGGCCCTGCAAAGAACGATGTTGCAGGGCGGAATTTATTCCGCTGGACCCTGGCCGGGCCACTACCTGCTTTTTCCAGTTATAATCATCTGCCCGGAATCCTGACAGGGACCAGCAGCATGTTTGATAATCTCAGCGAACGACTTTCGAAAACCATCAAGAACCTGCGTGGCCAGGGGCGTCTTACTGAAGACAATATCAGTGAGGCCCTGCGCGATGTGCGCATGGCCCTGCTGGAAGCCGATGTGGCCCTGCCGGTTGTTAAAGGTTTTATCGAGCGTACAAAAGAGCGGGCACTGGGGCAGGAGGTGATGAAGAACCTGTCACCGGGGCAGGCACTCATCAAGGTTGTCCATGATGAATTGCAGCAGGTCATGGGTGATGCGAATGAAACGCTGGACCTGAGTGTTCAGCCGCCGGCAGTCATCCTGATGGCCGGCCTGCAGGGGTCCGGTAAAACAACCAGTAGTGCGAAACTCGCACGCATGCTGAAGACGCGCCAGAAGAAATCCGTATTACTGGCCAGTTGCGATGTGTACCGGCCTGCCGCTATTGATCAGCTCGAGACGCTCAGCAAGGAAGTGGACGCCGTGTTCTTTCCAAGCAGCACAGACCAGGACCCGGTGAAGATCGCTGCAAATGCACTGGACCATGCGCGCAAACAGCATCTCGATGTGGTGATTATCGATACCGCCGGTCGTTTGCATATTGATGACGAGATGATGGCCGAGATCAAGCGTGTGCATGCCGCGGTAGACCCGGTGGAAACACTGTTTGTTGTTGACAGCATGACGGGCCAGGATGCCGCCAACACGGCGCGTACCTTCAACGATGTATTGCCGCTTACCGGTGTAATTTTAACCAAGGCCGATGGTGATGCACGCGGTGGTGCGGCACTGTCGATCCGCGAAATTACCGGCAAGCCGATAAAATTTATTGGTGTGGGTGAGAAGATCGACGCGCTTGAGCCCTTTTACCCGGACCGGATTACTTCACGCATCCTCGGTATGGGCGATGTGCTCAGCCTGGTTGAGGAGGCCGAGCAGAAGGTTGACAAGGAAAAGGTTGAGAAACTTGCCAAGAAGATATCCCGGGGCAAGGGCTTTGACATGAATGATTTTCAGGACCAGCTCAACCAGATGCTGAGTATGGGCGGGCTCGCCGGCCTGATGGACAAAATGCCGGGGGCAGGGCAGCTGCCAAAGAATGCCATGGCCGATGACAAACAGGTGCACCGTATGATTGCGATCATTAATTCAATGACGCCGCAGGAACGCAGTTTCCCCGGTGTGATCAAGGGTTCACGCCGCCGCCGTATCGCGTCCGGTTCAGGTACCCAGGTTCAGGACGTCAACCGCATGTTAAAACAGCACCTGCAAATGCAGAAAATGATGAAGAAGATGTCAAAAGGTGGCATGGGCAAGATGATGCGTGCCATGAAAGGTGGTGGAAAACCGCCAGGGATGCCGTTCTAGGAGTGGAGGCGGGACTTTAGTCCCGCTTGGTTTTGGAGGTGGGACTTCAGTCCCGCTTATAACGGGGCTGAAGCCCCGGCTCCATTGAAGGAGTTTTCTTTGCCGCAAATAAAAACGGTGGCCAAGGCCACCGCGAAAAATGCGCTCATCGGATTCATTAACGTTTATTATATTATGATTATGTCTCCTATGCGCAAACCCGTTTTAGTCTTGTGCAATGAACTCTCTAGTCCTTTTGTGTTATCTCGGGCTCCAACTCCCCCGCACTTGTTCTGAATTTATTTTTGTCCGGTTTGACAGGAAATACTGCAATCAATATGCCAACTTGATGTTTCCCAGTAAATTAACGGACTTAGCGCTGCTGGCAGGGTGTGCCGTGGCAGGATGACACGACTGGAGTAAGGTATATCGACAAGTATGGCTTAAACGCTCCCACGGGCGTCTTAAAGATTTAATTAATAATATCAACGGGGTGGCGTGATTTAGTGGGTGTCGCCAGGGGCTAATCCGGTTTCGTAATATATTTCGACAGGCGCGCAAACGTCTGACAGCCGGACCCGCTGAATTTTAACTTGTATTTCAGACAGTCAGGACTTCACATTTCCATCAAATAGCGTAAAATTGCGCGGTTTTCACACACTTGAGGCTCAGCGGATAGCGGGGCAGCAGGATTACAGGTTCAGTAAGAGGATATAAATTTCATGGTGACGATCAGAATGGCACGTGGTGGTGCAAAGAAGCGCCCTTTCTACCACATTGTAGTGGCCGATAGCCGCAGAAGCCTCAACGGGCGTTGTATCGAACGCATTGGTTTTTTTAACCCGATTGCGACCGGTGGTGAGGAACGTTTGCGGATTGACACGGAGCGCACTGAATACTGGAGCTCCAAGGGTGCGCAGTTATCAGCGCGAGTAACCCGTCTGCTGAAGGATTATCAGAAGGCACAAACGGCGTAGCAGGTTTTTTGTTTTCCGGTTTACGTTTACCCGGAAATAGAATGGCAACTGACAGTAATACCCCGGCAGACAGCCCGCTTGTAATGGGCCTGATTGCCAGGCCTTACGGGGTCAAGGGCTGGTTACACGTTGTTACCTATACGGCACGACCTGAAAATCTCCTCGAGTATCTGCCGTGGTATCTGCACAGGCAGGGTCGATGGCAGGCTACAGAGCTTGCAGGTGGCCGTTGTCAGGGTAAGGGCCTGGTGGTGCAACTGGCAGGGTGCACAGACCGTGATGCGGCCGAGGCACTGAAGGGGACCGAGATCGGGGTTTACCGCGAACAGTTACCCGCAAGCGGTAACGATGAATATTACTGGAGTGACCTGGTGGGTTTGCAGGTCATTACGAAACAACACCGGGTGCTGGGTGTTGTGGATCACCTGATCGAGACCGGCGCCAATGATGTCCTGGTAGTAAAAGGTGAACAGGAATTCCTGGTTCCCTTTATACAGGGGCAGGTTGTAGAGGCAGTGGATTTCGAGACCCGGGAAATACGGGTTGACTGGGATCCGGAGTATTAGGGTACTGGACGATGCGTATTGATGTCGTCACCCTGTTCCCGGAAATGATTCGGCAAGCTGCCGGTTACGGTATACAGGGGCGGGCCATACAGCGCGGCCTGCTGGAACTGGAAACCTGGAACCCCAGGGATTACAGCGAAGACCGGCACGGTGGCGTTGATGACCGGCCCTATGGCGGTGGCCCGGGCATGGTGATGCAGGTGCAGCCTTTGCGTGCTGCCATCCGGGCGGCCCGTTCAGCGGGTAGTGCGGCACCGGTGATTTATCTGTCACCACAGGGCCGCAGGTTAGACCAGCAGAAGGTGCTGGAACTGGCCGGGCTGGAGCGACTGGTGCTGGTGACCGGTCGTTACGAAGGTATTGATGAACGCATTATCGAGATGGACGTGGACGAGGAACTCTCCATTGGCGACTACGTGCTGAGTGGTGGAGAGCTGCCGGCACTGGTGGTTCTGGATGCAGTGACACGCTTGTTACCCGGGGCACTGGGTGATGAGAATTCGGCACAGAATGATTCCTTTATGGACGTTCTGCTGGATTACCCGCACTACACGCGGCCGGAAGAAATAGATGGAAAGCGCGTGCCGGATGTATTGATTGGTGGCAATCACAGCTTGATTGACCGCTGGCGCAGGAAGCAGGCGCTGGGAAGGACCTGGCAGAGGCGCCCTGATTTGCTGGAAGCGCTGCAGCTGGATGCAGAGCAGCAGGAATTGTTGAACGAATTTATTAACGAACACGAACCGAGTGAATGAAACAGAGGATTGAGTCATGGGTAATATCATCGAACAGATTGAACAGGAACAATTGAAGCAGGACATCCCGGATTTCAGTCCCGGTGATACGGTTGTCGTACAGGTCAAGGTAAAGGAAGGTAGCCGTGAGCGCCTGCAGGCGTTTGAAGGTGTCGTGATTGCCAGGCGTAACCGCGGCCTGAACTCGGCTTTTACCGTGCGCAAGATATCGCACGGCGAAGGTGTGGAAAGGGTCTTTCAGACACACAGCCCGTCAATCGGCTCAATCAAGGTTAAGCGCAAGGGCGATGTACGCCGTGCCAAGCTCTACTACCTGCGTGAACTTTCCGGCAAGTCCGCACGAATCAAGGAAAAACTTGCCTGATATTCGCAGCAGGCAATCTACTGCTAAAATAACGGGTACCCCTAACCGGGTGCCCGTTTTTCGTTTTTGTGTAGGAGCGGATCGCATCCGCGATTGGGGGCGCACAAACGTATCATCGCGGATGCGATCCGCTCCTACAATATATCGGCCAACATCCGCGACGGGGTATCGATTCAGTTAAATTTATGATTAATGGCCTATGAATAAACCCGCTCACCAATACTCGCTTGTTATGAATTCGCCGCTCGGCAGGCTGGGTGTGCAGACAGCAAATGAAAAGATCCAGCATCTCGACTATCTGGCCGGCTCGGTGCGGCTGCGTGCGGCATCCGGTGATTTCGATCACAAGGTTGAAACAGCGCTGAAAAACTACTTCGAAAATCCAGCTATGAACTTCAACCTGCCCCTTGAACTGGCCGGTACCCCGTTCCAGCAGCGCGTCTGGCAGGCCTTAACAAGGATTCCATTTGCCGGGACCCTTAGCTACGGCGAACTGGCGGCGAGCCTCGGCAGTGGCGCACGGGCGGTTGGAAATGCCTGCCGGCATAATCCGGTTCCCATTATCGTGCCCTGTCACAGGGTCGTGGCAGCCCATGGCATCGGTGGCTATGCAGGCAGCACCGCCGGCCCGGTACTGGAGCGCAAGCGCTGGTTACTGGAGCATGAAGGCCGTTTCCCGGCCTTGAAAAAACCCGCTGTGACCCCAAGTAATCATTTACACCCTGAAAATCAGAGGAATAACCCCGCATGACCGTTGATACCCAGAAAGAAACACTCGAATTCCAGACCGAGGTGAAGCAACTGCTTCAACTCATGATCCACTCGCTCTACTCCAACAAGGAAATCTTTCTCAGAGAGCTGATATCCAACAGCTCGGATGCCTGCGACAAGCTGCGCTTCGAGGCGCTTGGCAATGACAGCCTCTACCAGGGCGATACCGGCTTGGGTATCCGCATCGATTATGACAAGGATGCCCGCACGGTCACGATCACCGATAGCGGCATTGGCATGACGCGTGATGAAGTGGTTGACAATATCGGCACCATTGCCAAGTCCGGTACCCGCCAGTTCTTTGAGTCGCTCACCGGTGACCAGGCGAACGACAGCCAGTTGATCGGTCAGTTCGGTGTAGGTTTTTATTCCTGTTTTATTGTTGCCGACAAGGTGACGCTGACTACCCGCAAGGCCGGTCTCCCGGCAGAGCAGGGTGTACGCTGGTCATCCAGCGGCGACGGGGACTTCACGCTGGAGACGGTCGAGAGAGACGTGCGCGGGACCGAGGTCGTGCTGCACATGAAAGAGGATGAAGACGAATTCCTCGATGGCTACAGGTTGCGTAATGTCATCCATAAATATTCCGACCATATCCCGTTGCCGATCGAGATGCTTGCCGAGAAAAGCGGTGAAGAAGACAAGGAAGAGGCACCGGAATACGAGACGGTGAACAAGGCCTCTGCGCTGTGGACGCGCCCGCGCAAGGATGTGAGCGATGAGGAATACAATGAGTTTTACAAGCATGTTGCACATGACTTTGAAGACCCGATGCGCTGGGTGCACAGTCATGTAGAGGGCAACCAGTCCTACAAGACCCTGTTCTATATCCCGGCACGAGCCCCCTTTGACCTGTATGACCGTGACAGCCGTCATGGTATCAAGCTGTATGTGCGGCGCGTGTTTATCATGGATGACGCAGAACAGTTGATGCCCTATTACCTGCGTTTCGTGCGTGGCCTGGTGGATTCTGATGACCTGCCCTTGAACGTTTCACGCGAGATCCTGCAGCACAATAAACTCATCGACACGATCAAGGCCGGCTCGGTCAAGAAGGTGCTGGGGCTGCTGGAGTCGATGGTGAAGGACGATCCGGAAGCCTATACAAAGTTCTGGGAGCAGTTCGGCAAGGTCATGAAGGAAGGCCCGGGTGAAGACCATGCCAACAAGGAGCGCATTGCAAAACTGCTGCGCTTTTCCACGACGCATACCGACAGTGAGGAGCAGACGGTTTCACTTGATGATTACATCGGGCGCATGAAAGAGGGCCAGGAAAAGATCTACTTCATCACGGCGGACAGCTTTGCAGCCGCAAAGAACAGTCCACACCTGCAGATCTTCCGCAGCAAGGGCATCGAGGTGCTGTTGCTGTCGGACCGCGTCGACGAATGGCTGGTTTCGCATCTCAACGAATTTGATGGCAAGCCGCTGGCGTCGATTGCCAAGGGTGATCTGGACCTCGACAAGCTGGCAGACGAGGAAGAAAAAGAGGCCGCCAAAAAGACCGAGGACGAGTACGCCGACCTGGTGAAGCGCATGAAAGACGCGCTTGATGAGCGTGTCAACGAGGTGCGGGTTAGTAAGCGCCTGACGGATTCACCCTCCTGCCTGGTGATGGGTGAGCAGGACATGGCGGTGCACATGCAGCAGATGTTGAAACAGGCTGGCCATGAACTGCCGCCAAGCAAGCCCGACCTGGAAATCAATCCCACCCACCCGCTGGTCAGTCGTCTTAAGGGTGAGTCGGATGAGAGCCGCTTTGCGAGCTGGTCGAATGTCTTGCTGGACCAGGCCATGTTGAGCGAAGGCGGTCAGCTGGATGACCCGGTCGCCTTTGTAAACCGGTTGAACGATTTGCTGCAGGAAATGACAAAATAGAAAGACCGGCTTGCCGGACGCAGCATGTCCGGCAAGCGCCTATTCCCGGGGTGAACATGACAGGTTCCAGCAAACCAGTGTTGCTTGCCACCGTCTTCACTGACTACATCTGTCCCTTCTGTTACGTCGGCGATGTGAGACTGGATCGCCTGCGTGAGCATTTTGACCTGAAGATCAACTGGTGTTTTGTTGAGATCCATCCACAGACACCGGTAGAAGGTATGCCGGTATCTTCGCTGGGATATGACGAGGCCAGGTGGCAGCAAATGATGGATAATCTCTCCTCGATGGCAAAGGAAGATGACATCAGCTTTCGCCCGCATGATTTCACCACCAATTCACACAAGTCCTTATTACTGGCCGAGGCCGCCAGGCAGGCGGATACGGAAGCCTTTTACCGGTTGCATCGTCGCCTGTTCGAGGCCTTTTTTACCGAGGGCCTGAATATCGGGGATGAAGCGGTACTGCGGGATATCGCACAGCAGGCCGGTGTTGCGGATGACGTCATCAGCAGTGCCTTTAGTGACGAACGTTTTGAACAGCGCCTGAAAGAGTACCAGGCTGCTGCCCATCAACTGGAAGTCACCGCCACGCCCACCGTATTTTTCAGCCAGAAGACCCGCCTCAATGGCGCGCTACCCTACGAGGCCTTCCTGAAGGCCGCCCGGGCCGGCGCGGAAGAACAACAGGCCAGTAATCAGTAGGGTGCGCCGTGCGCACGGCGCACCCTGTCGGCTCACCCGTAGCCCGGATGAAGCGCAGCGGAATCCGGGGCCATCGGCGGGAAAACCTCCCCGGATTCCGCTGCGCTTCATCCGGGCTACAATGCTTTCTCAATTTATGCGGGTTTCATTCTATGAGCCGTGATTCAAATGCACCAGCTTCCATGCGTGCCGACAAGTGGCTCTGGGCTGCACGATTTTATAAAACCCGTCCACTGGCAACCGCTGCAATTAATGGTGGCAAGGTCCATATCAACGGTGAGCGGGTCAAGCCCGCAAAGCAGCTGGCGCCCGGCGATGCGCTGACCATCCAGAAGGGACCCTACACATTTGCAATTACTGTTGAGCGGATTTCAAAACAACGCCGTCCGGCTGAGGAAGCCCGTACCCTGTATACCGAATCCGAGGACAGTGCGCAGGAAAGACAAGCCGTGTACAAGCAGCGCAAGCTGGAAGGGCGCAGCGCGAGAAACCGTGAACGCCGCCCTGATAAAAGGACGCGCCGGCTGATCCACCGGTTTA
>Ga0209271_10000292_pt1 | contig 17365 bp, 12 predicted proteins | sample tdAd002_FD_187123 | JGI IMG/M metagenome (GOLD analysis project Ga0209271, IMG submission 187123) | Marine sediment microbial communities from the Atlantic coast under amendment with organic carbon and nitrate - tdAd00.2 (SPAdes)... | ecosystem: Environmental > Aquatic > Marine > Coastal >... | reverse complement strand
GCCGAGATGATCAATAACTACTACGACGTCGTCACTGATTTCTATGAACATGGCTGGGGTCAGTCATTTCATTTTGGGCCCAGGGCCAAGGGCGAGGCGTTCGAGGCCTCACTCGCGCGCACAGAGCACTATCTCGCGCTTCGGCTCGGCCTGAAGCCCGGCATGAAGGTGCTGGACGTGGGCTGCGGCGTTGGCGGCCCGATGCGATCGATCGCTCGGTTCTCGGGCGCCACGATCGAGGGGGTCAACAACAACGATTACCAGATCGAAAAAGTGGGAAGCCACAGCGCGAAGGCAGGCCTTTCGCACCTTTGCTCCGCCTTCAAAGGCGACTTCATGAATCTGAAGGTAGCCGACTCCACCTACGATGCCGCGTATGCAATCGAGGCAACGTGCCACGCGCCGGACAAGGCCGGGGCATTTCGCGAGGTTCACCGCGCGCTGAAGCCCGGCGCCCTGTTCACCGGCTATGACTGGTGCATGACCGACAAGTTCGACCCGAGTGACGCTCACCACCAGGCGATCAAGAGCGAGATCGAAGTCGGCGACAGTCTCCCCGACATTGCCAGCATTCCCGAAACGATTCAGGCGCTCGAAACGGCCGGCTTCGAAGTGCTCGAACACTTCGACGCGGGAGCTCGGAGCGACCCCGAAACCCCGTGGTACCTGCCTCTCTGGGGCGAATCGACGAGCTTCATGGGAATGCGCCGTGGGCGCATCGGTCGGCGCATCGCGCGACGAACGATCGGCGGCCTGGAGGCGCTCGGTATCGCTCCGAAGGGCTCCAAAGCGGTCAGCGAAATGCTCGGCCGAGGCGCCGACGCCCTCATCGCCGGCGGCCAGGCGGGGGTCTTCACGCCAAGCTACTTCTTCCTCGCGCGCAAAAAGGTGTGAATGCGTTGAGCGGAGACGGCGGTCTCCAGGCTGAGCGCGAAGCGACGTATCCGCCTCCCTACCCAGAGGCGTGGTACGTCGTGGCTCGCGTCGAAGACCTGTCCGACCGGCCGACGCAAGTGCGCGTCGCTGGGAATCAGGTAGTGCTGTTTCGCGACCGCGGACGCAAGGTCCGCGCCATTGGTGCCTACTGCCCGCACATGGGTGCGAATCTTGCGGATGGCGTGGTCCGCGACGGCTGCGTCGAGTGCCCGTTTCACAGGTGGCGGATCGATGGAGAGGGACGCGTCGTTCACATGCCCGACGGGCAGCGCCCCGAGCCACGGCACCGAACTAGATCCTGGGCTGTTGAAGAGCTGCACGGATGGGTCTGTGTCTATCACCGGCATGCTGATCTCGATCCTGGCCCCGCGCCCGAGCCGCGCTACAGACCGGAACGACTACCCGAGATCGAGCAAGGGGATCTCCGTTTCCGCGGAGAGTACGACGCCGGGCCGGTCCACATGCACCTGCTCGAATTCGTCGAGAACAGCGTCGACTTCCAGCATTTTGCGCCCGTCCATGGAGACCTGCGCGTTCCATGGACGAACGTACGTGTGCCCGGCATGCGCCTCGAACACGAGGCGACATGGAGACGGGACGATCGCGAACCACACGTTTCGTGGTTTGAAAACAGCGCGAAGCTCGCGTTTCGTGGAAAGGTGATCCCCGGCTCAGGCGCCGTTGCGGTCGTCCGCCTCGAAGGCCCGGGAGGCATCATCCGCTTCGATTTCAGCCTCAACGCCCGCCCTGGACGCCTCGTGATGTTCCAGAGCCACACGCCCGTCGCGCCGCTCACGCAGCACGTCCGCTTCCGATGGTTCGGCGACTCCAACGTGTCAAAGCTCCAGGCTGCATTCATCGTGGGCAATTGGGTTTCGCAGTGGCGCCAGGACATCGGAATCTGGGAACGGAAGATCTACCAGCAGAAGCCGCTGTTATCTCGGGGCGACGGCCCGGTCCATCAACTGCGCAAGTGGTATTCCCAGTTCTACCCAAGCGCTCGCGCGGGAGCCTGAGCTCGGACCTCTGCGCCGAGCGCCGCTCAGTCGAAGTTGATCGTCTCGCGGATGGGCCGTCGCGCAGGCGCCGGACGGCACGCCAGATCGCGAGCTTTGCGCGCGGGTACTGTGCTAGCCTCTGTCGCATGATCGAGCGTTTCCCGCGCCAACCGCCGGCAAGGTCCTAGAAGATGGAGCGTTTTCTCGCAGCCTGCCGCTTTCTCCTCGTCATTCCCGTGATCGGGTGCGTGCTACTGACCGCGGGGGTCGTCATCATGGGCATCGGCCGCATCGTCACGGCCGGAGCGCAGCTCCTCCAATCCGGCGACTTCTCGGCGAAGGCTTCCAAGACGATGTCCCTCGCTGTGATCGAGATCATCGATCTGTTCCTGGTCGGGACGGTCGCGTACATCGCGGCCATCGGGATCTACAAGCTATTCATCAGCAACGCCGAAATCGAGCTGCCTATGCGCCTGCAGATCAACAGCCTGAAAGACCTCGAGGACAAAATCATCGGCGTCATCGTGGCTGCCCTCGCGGTCGCGTTTCTTGGCCAGGCCGCCGGCTCGTCCGAACCCGCAGCGCTACTCAACTACGGCGGGGGGATCGCACTGGTGATCGCAGCGCTGGGCTTCTTCGTGCGTCACGTGGGCACGGAACGCGAGCCCAGCGACGAGGGGTGAGCGGATGAACAAGCCGGTCAAGATCACGTTGATCGGGGTCACGATCTTGGTCGGCACCATCATCGTCGCCCTCGCTCTCCTGCCGATCCTCCTCAAGGACCGCATCATCGAGCGCCTGCGCACCGAGCTGAACGAGCAGCTCAACGCGACGGTTACCTTCTCTGACGTCGATGCGTCGCTGCTCTCGACCTTTCCGACCCTGACGGCGGAGATCAGCGTGCTGCGAATCACCGGCGAAGGAGACTTTGAAGGGGTGACGCTCTTCTCGGCAGAGTCGGTTGCAGCCGGCGTAGACCTCATTGCCCTAGTCATGAACGATGCGATTCAGGTCGAATCGATCGGGATCGATCGCCCGGAGGTTCATCTCATCGTCACCGAGAACGGCGAGGCGAACTTCGACATCATCGCAGAGCCCTCCGAGGCTCCGGGGGGGACCGCTGAGGAATCGGAGGACGTCGTCTTCGGGATCGAGCACTACTGGATCGACGAGGGCGTCGTCACCTACGACGAGCCCGGGATCAGCGTGACCGCAGCGGGGCTCACTCACGAAGGGAGTGCGAAGATCTCCGGATCGATCCAGGAGCTCGCCTCCGAGACCCGCATCGAAGCCCTCACGGTCAAGCTCGGCCAGGTCACCTACGTCATGAGCGCGAAGACGCGTGTGGACGTCGACGCTAGGATCGATAGCGACCTGCGTTATCTCGAGCTCGACGAGATCCGGATTGCGGTCAACCGGCTTGCCATCGGTGGCTCGGGTCGCGTCGGCTGGGCGGGCGAAGGTCTCGACGTGGACCTGCAGCTCGCTTCCGAGAAGGGACTGCCGATCAAGGGGCTGATCTCCGCGATTCCAAACGCGTATGCGGCGGACTTCGCGGGACTGAAGGCAAGCGGTGCGTTTTCACTGGCGGCCGCAATCAAGGGGCAGCTCGGCCCGGACGACGGCAACGTCCCCTCGTTCTCGGTGACGGCAAACGTGCGAAATGGCGCGCTCAAGTACCCCGACCTGCCGCTCGGCATCACCGACTTGAATCTCGATGCGAAGCTCAATCACCCTGGTGGCAATCTCGACAAGATGACGATCTCCGTACCGAAGTACGGCCTCGTCGCGGGAAAGAGCCACGCGGAAGGGAGCCTGAGCGTCGCCAAGCCGCTGTCGCAAGCAAACGTCGACCTCACGCTCAACGGCCGATTCGATCTCGCCGAGGTTGCCAAGGCGTATCCAATTTCCGACGTCGACGCGCTTGCCGGGCTCATCGTCGCAAACATCGAGCTCAGCACGCGGGGCGAACAGATCGTGCAGCTAACTGGAAATATCGAAGCCACCGACGTGCTCTATCGGCCGTCCGGAGCTCCAGCCATTCAGGTCAGCACGGCGCGTTTCGCCCTCTCGCCCGAGAACACAAAGATTCAGGAGCTGCGTGCGAAGGTCGGCGAGAGCGACGTGGCGATCCATGGGCTGGCATCGCCGCTCACCACTTTCCTGATGGAGGACCAGACGATCACAGCCAGTGCATGGCTGAAGTCGAATGACCTGCGGGTGGATGATTTCCTATCCAATGGCGAGCCAGTGGCCAAAGGATCGGCGGCACAGAAACCCAACTCGTTCGTCTTGCCTGACAACGTGGATGCGAAGCTGCAGTTCGATGTTCGCAAGCTCAGCTACGGAGATCTCGTCCTCCGTGACTTCGTGGGAACGGGGAGGATTCGCAACCGCAAGCTCACCCTGCAGGGCGTTCGCGCCAAGGCGCTCGGTGGCACGATGAAGCTCAACGGCACGGTGAGCACTCCATCTGCCGGCCCCCCGACCTACGAGATGGACTATGTCGCTGAGAAGGTGAGCTTCGCAGAGGCCTTTCAAGCCCTGCCCTCAATGCGTGCGTACGCGCCGATCGCACGCTTTCTCGATGGGCGTTTTTCGACGGACCTCAAAGCCAGCGGAACGCTCGGCGACGATCTGTCGCCCAAGCTCGACTCGATCGACGCCGGGGGGCTCGTTGCCGCGCTCCAGAGCAAGCTCCGTGGCGACTTCAAGCCACTGGGCGCGCTCAACAGCGCCATTCCTGCAATCCCCAACCCGCTCGACGTCCAAAATTTCAAGACGCGGTTCAAGATCGAAGATGGCGCGGTGAAAGTGAAACCCTTTCCGGTCAAGGCGCGGGGAATCACGATGCAAGTGGGCGGAACGCACGGGTTAGACCAGGAGATGAGGTACCAGGTCACCAGTGAGGTTCCCTTGGACGGGCTCTCGTCGACGCTGGCCAAAGAAGTGAAGTCGCTCGGCCTAGATTTGTCCAAGGCCAAGACGGTTGCGGTGCGGGCGAACCTCACCGGCTCGATCGATGCGCCGCGCGTCTCGGTCGATCTCGACTCACACGCGCTTCGGGGCGCGGTTGCAGACGCGATATCCGCGGAGCTTGCGGAACAGAAGGCGCGTGCACTGAAGGAAGTGGAGCAGCAGACCGAGAAGCTCATCGCCGAAGCCCAAAAGCGCGCTGACCAGGTGCGAAAAGAGGCCAGAAGGGCTGCAGACGCCGCCCGGAAAGAAGGCTACGCGCGGGCCGCGCAGGTCGAGAAAGAGGGAGAGGTCAACCCGTTGGCGAAAATCGCAGCCCGAGAAGGCGCCAAGAGAGTGCGCCAAGAGACCGACAAGCGCGCCGATCAGATGATCGCGGAAGCCGACAAGCGGGCCGATCAACTGGTGGCCGAGGCCCGAAAGCGTGCGGCAGACATGCTCGCCGAAGCGGCCAGGCGGAGTGAACAAGGGACCGAGGCGGCAGAGCAGCAGACGGACCGGTTGCGTTGATGAGAGTGCATCGTCGGTCTCGAACAAAGGATCGCGTCGATGGTTACCCTGCCTCTGGTGAATCGTCGAGGATCTCGATGTAGAGGTTACGAACCTCGCCAATCCGATCGTCGAGCGCGTCGAGCGTCCAGGACGAGGTGTCGATGGGCGGGAGTACCACCGCCTCGACGACGGCGGGACGTACGACGAATGCCCCCTTGGGCAGAGCGTCGAGAACGTTGCGAAACACGACGGGAACGATGGGGACGCCCGCATCCATGGCGAGGCGGAAGGCGCCCTTCTTGAAGCGGCCGACGGCTGCTGTCGTCGAACGGGTGCCTTCAGGCGCGATGATCAACGAGCGGCCGTGGCGAAGGGCTTCGACGGCCGGCCCGAGGGCCTGAATCGCCTTCGCGGTGTTCGATCGATCGACGAACACGACCCCGGCCGCCCTGAAGAGAGGACCAAAGATCGGGTTTTGACGAAGCTCCTGCTTGGCGATACCAGTGAAATCGCGGCGGAGAAGCTTGAGCATCAGCACGAGCTCCAGCCCGCTTTGGTGGTTGAAGATGAACACCGCGGGGCGATCCGACCAAAGGTGTTCCTGGCCTTCGACCCGAAGATCGATCCCCGCAGCCGACGCGGCAAGGTCCCCCCAAACCGACCCCATGACGTTGACCGCTTCGCGCTTCGAACGGTTGAGAAGCCCTGCAGCCACACCGAACCCCACCGATGGTGCCAGGCTCCCGTAGAGAAGCCCCGTGCGAACGACGTCGCCGAACGTCGGCGTTCCACGGCTGGTGAAACGACGAACCGGCCATTGCCTCTCCTTCGCGATCTGGGCGAGCTTTCGGTTGGGGTTGAGGGGGCGCGGACGCCCGACCAGCTCGAACAAGGGGAGGTCCTCGTCGCTGTCTGAATAAAAATAGCTCTGCTCGAGATCGAGATCGTACTTGGACGCGAGGCTCCGACCGGCCGCGGCCTTTCCTTCTCCATAACAGGTCGGCTTGACGACCTTGCCCGTGAGAATCCCGTCCTCGACGCCGAGCCGCGTATAGAGGAGGTGTTCGATCCCAAGCTCCTTGGCCACCGGCTCGGCTTGATAGCGTGTCGCCGAAGTGATGATTGCGACGGTGTGCCCCTTCTCCTGGTGCGCCTTCACCAGGGCGCGGGACTCTGGATAGATCTGGGTTGCCAGGTGTCTCTCGAAAGTCTGCTGACCTGCTTCCTCCAATACGCTTTCAGCCATGCCTCGGTAAACAGCTGAGGTGGCGGACACGAACGTCGAGAATCCGGTTCGGCCAAACGCAAAGGAAAGCGTCGCGCGCAACGAGTCGGTGAGGTCTTTGGGCGACAGGCGACCCGAGGTGAACTGGTCCCGTGTGAACGCCGTAGCCGAGAAGCCGGCAAACAGGGTCTGATCCAGATCGAAGAACGCCCCCACGTTCGGACCGGAGGGCCCCATTCGGATTTCCTGAGTGAGCTGCTCGTGGAGGGTCATCGGATCCGTCGAGCATACCCCAACTCGCGCCGGCGCTCCTTAGCGGGGCCCCTAGGCGGCTTTTTCGTCGAGCAAGCGTCTCAGCGCCGCCACGAAAACCTCCGGGTCCTGGGCGCCTGGAATGAGATACCGGCCGTCGAGAATGAACGACGGAACCGCATGAATACCCTTGCTCAGCCAGAACCGCTGCTCCTCGCGCACGGTGTCGGCATAGGGCCCGTCCTGCAGGACGGCGCGCGCCCCGTCTTCGTCGAGACCCGCACGGCCCGCGGCGGCGGCCAGCACCTCCGGATCGTCGACGTTCTCTCCCCGCGAGAAGTTGGTTTCGAACAACGCCAGCTCGAGCTCGGTTTGTTTCCCCTGCTCACCGGCCCAGTGCAGCAGCTGGTGCGCCCTGAACGTATTGTGCATGCGCATGCCCTCGTAGAAACGAAACTCGACGCCAAGTGACTCGGCGATTTGTGTGAGACGCGCACGAGCCGCCTGGCTTTGCGCCACGCTCGTCCCGTACTTCTGAGCCAGATGCTCCCGCAACTCCTGCCCCTCGGCTGGCATCTGAGGATTGAGCTCGAACGGGTGCCAGTGAAGGTCGACCTCCACCTCATCGCCCAACTGCGTCAACGCCCGTTGCAGTTGCGTGAAGCCGATGATGCACCAAGGGCAGACGACATCAGAAACGATGTCGATGCGGAGAGGAGTCATTGCTGCGCTCATGACGAGGTGCCCTGCCTGAACTTCTCATGGCAACGCACCCCCAGATCGTCAACCGAGTGAAAAAGGGGACAGTCCCCTTTTTTCGCGTGCGGCCTGTACTTCGGCGACTTCGGCGATGGCGGGGTGGGAGAGCCAGGCGGTGGGGACCTGGATGGGCATGTCTAGCAGCTGTTGTGCGTAGGCTTTGCCCTGCGGGTCGAAGCGGAGAGATGCGATGCCTCCTCCGCCGAGGGCGTCGCGGAGGACGAAGTTGAGGGCGTCGATGCCAGGTAGCTCGTAGCGTTGCACCGGTCCCTCTATTCGATGGCTGAACCAGTCGGCTACGACGTCGACGGAAAGCTGATCTTTCAGAAGCGGGAGGAAGTCGGGATGACGCGCGCGGATGCCGATGTTTGCGTCTGCGCCTTTGTCGCCACTTCGAGCATGAGCGATGGCAATGAGTGGGAGCTCGACGGGATCGCTGACCGCGAATGGCTCGCTAGCGAGCTCTGCCACTGGCGGCGGCACGGCGCTGACGGTCGCGCTTGGCTCTTCGTAAGGAACCGGCTCGCCATCAAGGTAGATCTCCGGGTGAAAACGCTCGCGCGGGACGAGGTAGCTTCGTAGCCGCACGAGCGGCGTTGGTTTGGGAAGCCCACGCCCGCCTGCGGTGAGGCCCGCCACGACGAGCCCAAAGGAGCCAAGCTCACGGACGACCGCCCCGAGCGCCCGACGCGAGTCGTGATGCAGCGCGACCTTCACAATGACTTCGCGTGTGTCTTGCGCGCGCGCATGCGGCCCATAGGTGCTTTCCGCGCCGAGGATCTCGATGTCGACATCGCGCAGGCCCGCAAAGCCTTCCCGCTCGAGCAGGTTCTCGGCGCGTCGAATGAAGCCGCTCCCGAAACGAGTCGCCTTCCTCGAGGCGTCGCGCCCGCCGATGAACACCAAGCCGGTGATCTTGTAGCCATCCACGACCTGGGCGCAGGCTTTCAATGTCGCCGGAGCTGGCCTACCCAGGGCTCCCTGCACCTCGACGCGGTCTGTTCCCACCTGAGTGAGCTCCACGTGTCGCCAATCGCAGGTCACGTCGGGCAACAGATACCCGGACGGATCGCCTATCTCGTAGATCAACTGCTCGGAGGCGGTGCGAACATCGACCAAACCTCCAGTGCCGTCGGGCTTGGTGAGCACGAACGAGCCATCCGCCCTGCACTCGGCCATCGGGTATCCGAGGTCGTGCCAGGAAGGCATGTCCTCCCAGTCAGTCAGCAAGCCCCCCGTCGACTGCGGCCCGCATTCGAGCAGATGCCCCGCGAGACTTCCCTGTGAAAGGCGGTCGAGGTCCTCCGGTCCCCAGCCGAACTCGTGAATCAGCGGCCCGAGCGCGAGCGCCGAGTCCACACATCGTCCGGTAATCACCACGTCCGCCCCAGCCCCGAGCGCGGCTGCGATTGGACGAGCTCCAAGATAGGCATTGAAGCTCAGCGGTTCGGTGACCAGCGAAGACCCGTCACTCATCTCCGCGATCCCAAGCGCGCCGAGCTCGTCGATGCGATCCATCAAGTTGTCACCCTCGACCCAGGCGATTCGTATCGACGCCCCCGCTCGCTCGGCCATGGAACGGAGCGCCTCGGCGGCGGCCTTCGGGTTCACTCCACCGGCATTCGTCACGACACGCACCCCTTGCTCGACGAACCGCGGCAGGTCACGCCCGATCATTCCGATCACGTCGGTCGCATACCCAAGTGCCGGATCCTTTGCCCGCGCCCGCGTAAGAATCCCCATCGTGATCTCGGCAAGCGCCTCGAAGAAGATGTAGTCACATCGTCCGGAGTCGAGCAGCTGCGGCGCAGCAAACGAGCTGTCGCCCCATGCACCGGCCGCGCCACCGATCACAACCGTTCGCGCTCCGCTAGGCTTCATGATTTGTTCTCACCGTGCAGGCCAGATGTTAGCCGACTCGGAGGGCTATGCCGAAAATGAGCTGGTAGTCGTTCTTGACGGGGAACGTGCCGTTCGCGCGGGCTGGGGGCTCTTCCGTGCGGAGATGGAGGACCGCTCGAAAATGCTAAAAATGCTGGCGTTTCGAGCTTGCCAATACTCAACCGGGCCGCAGGACACTGTGGTACCAATTGGCGCTCGATGTTCATCAAGAAGAACTACTCGGTAAAGGACATGGTGTGGTGGACCCGGCACGACACGGCCCTGCTGCTCATCATCGCCCTAATCCCCGTCGTCATCTACCAACTCTTCGAACAGAAGTGGCTCCATCTGCCCTGGCTTCCGATTGCCGTCGTGGGCACCGCCGTCGCGTTCATCATCAGCTTCCAGAACAACGCCAGCTACGACCGGGTCTGGGAGGCTAGAAAGATCTGGGGCGGCATCGTCAACACGTCCCGCTCCTGGGGCATGACCGTCAACGACTTCATCACCGGCGACTTCACCGACGAAGACGTGAGCGGTGCGGAGCTGAATGCGATCCGCAAAGAGCTGGTCTTCCGGCACATCGCCTGGTTGACGGCACTGCGCCACGCGATGAGGCAGCCAAGGCCCTGGGAACACGTGATGAAACACCCCACGAACCGGGAATGGGGCGAGGCGATCGGCGTCCGAGAGCATCGACACTCTCTCGAAGAGGAGATCACGCCGTACCTTTCGGAGGCCGACCTCTCTTACATTCTTTCGAAGTCGAACATCGCTACCCAGCTGGTTTCTCTGCAGTCCAAACAACTACGCCAGCTGCGAACCCGCGGCCTCATCGAAGACTTCCGGCACATGGAGATGGAGAACCTCCTCGTCGAGCTCTACACACTTCAGGGCAAGTCGGAGCGAATCAAGAACTTCCCCTACCCGAGGCAATACGCCACTCTGAACTGGTGTTTCTTGTGGATTTTCGTGCTTCTTCTTCCTTTCGGCGTCATGTTCGAGTTCGATAAGATCGGCAGCGCCCTGAGCGGCACATACCCCCTCATCGGCGACAATTTCGTATGGCTGAGCGTTCCGTTCAGCGCTCTGGTCATGTGGGTCTTCCACACGATGGAGCGCATCGGCCGGGTCAGCGAGAATCCATTCGAGGGTACGCCCAACGACGTCCCGATCACGACGATTTCCCGCGGAATTGAAATCGACCTCCGAGAGATGCTCGACGAGGACCCAGCCTCGATCCCGCCTCCAATTGAGCCCCAGTACAACACTCAGACATAAGAGGAACCATGACGAAGTACGAAGAGGTCTTCGAGAACAACCGGAAGTGGTGCGAGGAAAACACGAGGCGTGATCCCGATTTTTTCAAGCGCCTCAAGGACCATCAGAACCCAGACTTCCTGTTTATTGGGTGCGCGGACAGCCGAGTCCCTGCCAACCAAATCATGGGGCTGAGTCCTGGCGACGTGTTCGTGCACCGCAACGTGGCCAACCTCGTCGTCAGCACCGACATCAACGCGCAGTCCGTCATCGAGTACGCGGTCGGGCACCTGGACGTGAAGCACATCGTCGTCTGTGGTCACTATGGTTGCGGTGGAGTAGCTGCTGCGATGCAGCCCGCAGACCTTGGCTTGCTCAACGGCTGGCTCCGCGAAATTCGGGATGTCTACCGACTCCACCAAACCGAGCTGGACGCCATCGAAGGCAAGGACGAGCGCTACCGGCGCCTGATCGAGCTGAACGTCCAGGAGCAGTGCGTCAACATCATCAAGACAGCCGTGGTTCAGAAGACCTACGTGCGAACCGGTCACCCCACCGTACACGGCTGGGTGTACGATATCGGGAACGGCCTTTTGCGCGACCTGGACATCCCCTTCGCCAAGATCTTGGAGAAGATTCAGGAGATCTACCGCCTCGAAGGCGAGTGAGGCCACGACTCCGTCAGAGGATGTACTTCGCCAGGTCCTGATCTGCGAGGATAGGCTCTAGCATCGCCTTCACGCGGTCCACGTCCACGAGATACTTCGACTGCGCGCGCTCCGACGCGTCGTAGGATAGCTCTTCGAGCAAGGCCTCCATGATCGTGTAGAGACGTCGTGCGCCGATGTTCTCCGCGCGACTGTTGGCTTCCGCGGCGTACCCGGCAAGTGATTCGATGGCATCGGGTTCGAAAACGACCTCGATGCCCTCAGTCGCCATGAGCGCCTGGTACTGCTTGGTGAGCGCGTTCTTCGGCTCGGTGAGAATCCTGATGAAGTCTTCCTTTTCGAGCGAGTCGAGCTCGACCCGGATCGGGAATCGACCCTGGAGCTCGGGGATTAGGTCCGCGACCTTCGACACGTGGAAGGCACCGGCCGCGATGAACAAGATGTGATCGGTCTTCACGGAGCCGTACTTCGTGCCCACCGTCGAGCCTTCGACGATCGGAAGAAGGTCACGCTGCACGCCCTCTCGCGACACGTCGGGCCCACCGACACTGCGGTCCGAGCTCACCTTGTCGATCTCGTCCAAGAACACGATGCCCGCCTGTTCGGTGCGTTGCACCGCGTCGCGCTGGACCTTGTCGTGATCGATCAGCTTTTTCGCTTCTTGCTGCTTGAGGACCTCGAGCGCGTCCGGGACCTTGAGCCGACGCCGCTTCGTGCGCCCTTTGAAGCCGGGCATCTGCGACATCATGTCTTGCAGGTTCACCTCTTCGGTGCCCTGCGCGCCGAAGATGGTCATGAACGGGTTCTGAGAGTCGGTGACATCGAGCTCGACCTCCGCCTCGTCGAGCTCCCCGTTGCGAAGCTGCTGACGCATATCGTTGACCTCGCTGTCGGAATAGAACGGTTGCGGCTGCTGCGCTTGCTGCGGGTTGATTTGGAAGCTCAGCGGCCCGAACTGATGGGTTTGCGGGCCCGGCTCAGGTTGCTGCGGCTGGGTAGGTGGCCGTTGGGCGGCCAGCACCATCTTGGAGAGCCGCTCTTCGGCGGCATCTTGCGCGCGTGTTTGCACGCCCTCGAGCGCTTCCTTCTCGCAAATTTGAATGGCGTTCTCGACCAGGTCGCGAATCATGGATTCAACGTCACGCCCGACGTAACCCACCTCGGTGAACTTCGAGGCTTCCACTTTCACGAAAGGGGCGCGCGCGAGCTTGGCGAGCCGGCGCGCGATTTCGGTCTTGCCGACGCCCGTTGGCCCAATCATGATGATGTTGCGCGGCGCGATCTCGTCGCGAAGGTCGCTAGTCACGTGTTGCCGGCGCCAGCGGTTGCGGAGCGCAATGGCGACCGCACGCTTGGCCTTGTCCTGCCCGATGATGTACCGATCGAGCTCGCCAACGGTCTCGCGCGGGGTGAAGTTCCCTAGCGTCATTCGCCCATCTCCTCGACGATGATCTCGTCGTTTGTGTAGACGCAGATCTCTGCGGCGATCTCGAGTGACCTGCGCGCGATCTCTCCGGCGGGCAAGTCGCTGTTGCGAAGGAGGGCCCGGGCGGCGGCCAGGGCGTACGACCCGCCCGAGCCAATCGCGATCACGCCTTCATCGGGCTCGATGACATCGCCGGTCCCGCTGATCAAAAGAGTCGACTCCGTGTTCATTACCACCAGCATCGCTTCGAGCCGGCGGAGATACCGATCCGTTCTCCAGTCCTTGGCAAGCTCGACCGCGGCGCGCTGCAGGCTGCCCCGATGCTCTTTGAGCTTGTCCTCGAACCGGTCGAGAAGCGTGAAGGCGTCCGCCGTGGCCCCGGCAAACCCGGCCACGACCTTGCCTTCGGCAATCCGACGAACCTTTCGGGCCTGGCCTTTCATGACCGTCTGGCCGAGTGACACCTGGCCATCTCCTGCCATGGCGGCTTGGCCGTCTCGGCGAACGGCAACGATGGTTGTGGAGCGAAAAATAGGCGGATCCGGTTGATTCATCTCAGGTCGGAGGAACCTAAGTCGGCCTTTTAGGCTGTCAACCTTCGCCGGCCTTATCCCGCGCTAGCGGGTGAGCGCGATCGTATACTTCCATCAGCCGATCGACACTAACGTGGGTATACCGCTGCGTCGTCGACAAACTGGAGTGACCGAGCAGCTCCTGAATCGAGCGGAGGTCGGCGCCAGCGTCGAGCAGATGCGTGGCACAGGTGTGACGCATCGCATGGGGATGAAGATCGCCGCGCCCTGCCCCAGCCGTTCCGTGACGCCGGACGATGTTCTGCACCTGCCGAACGCTCAGTCTGCGCCCACTCTGCGAGAGCCAGAGCGCATCGGGATCGCCCGCCTTTGCCTTCTCGAGCATACCGCCGCGCACGGGCAAATACGCTCGAATCGTTTCGACCGCAGACTTGCCAAGAGGAACGATGCGCTCCTTGCCGCCCTTACCGAGGACCCGCACCTCCGACTCGGTGAAGTCGCAGTGGTCGAGGTTCATGCCTGCAAGCTCGCTGACGCGCACACCCGTTCCGTACAAGGTCTCCAGCAAGGCCTGGTCGCGCGCCTTGAGCGGCTTGGCACGCTTGTCCTCTTTCGGGGGGGCCTCCATCACGCGAAACGCCTGATCGACCGTGAGGAACCGCGGCAACGACTTCCCGATCTTCGGTGACCGCAACCCCGATGCCGGATTCCGATCGATGATCTGCCGCTTCAGCAGGAACTTGAAGAACGAGCGAATGGCGCTCACTTTTTTCTTGATCGTGCTTGCCTGATTCGACTCAAAGAGGCTCGACAGAAACCCCCTCAGCGCAACGATGTCGAGCTTGCGCGCGTCGGCCGTCAGCCCCTGCTCACGGACGTAATCGCGGAAGCTCCGTAGATCGCGAATGTAAGTTTCGACCGTGCGCGCGGAGCTCCTGCGCTCATCCGCTAGGTATTGAGCGAAGGCGTCGATCTGCTGTTCGAGCGGATCCGTTGCGCTCATCGTTCGACTCTACCACGTCGGTCAGCCACGCCCCGAGATCCTGCAGTGCGCGCTCGGACTGCAGGTCACGGCGGGCACGCTTGTTCAGCCGTCGCCCCTCGATCGCTGGAACCATGCTGAACATCACGTTGGACGGCTGGAAGTCCTCGTTCGGCTCCCGCAGGTGCCCGACCATCCCACCAAGCATCGTTGTCGGCGGCGGAAACGAGAACTCGAGCCCACGTGCCTCGTGGGCCAGCTTGATGCCGAGCAGCATCCCACAGGCCGCACTCTCGACGTAGCCCTCGACCCCGCTAATCTGACCGGCAAGATAGACGCCTGGCCGTGACGCGAGCGCCAAATCGTCGTCGAGAACCTTAGGTGAGTCGACGAACGTGTTGCGATGCACGCTCCCGAGCCGCTCAAACTCTGCGTTCTCGAGACCCGGAATCATTCGAAACACGCGCTTCTGCTCGGGCCAGGTCATGCGCGTTTGGAAACCGACCATGTTGAACGCCGTGCCCGCTTCGTCTTCTTGGCGAAGTTGCACAACCCCATGCGGCCAACGCCCGGTGCGCGGGTCGGTCAGCCCAACAGGCTTCATGCACCCGAACGACAAAGTCTTCGGACCGCGGGATGCCATCACTTCGATCGGAAGGCAGCCCTCGAAGTAACGCACCTTCTCGAACTCTCGCGGGACCACCTTCTCCGCATCGAGGAGGGCCTGCACGAAGGCGGCGTACTCTTCTTTGTTGAGGGGACAGTTCACGTACGCCGCGTCGCCGCCCTTGTCATATCGCGATGCTCGGAACGCGCGGTCGAAGTTGATCGAATCGGCTGAGACGATCGGCGCAATCGCGTCGTAATAGGCCAAGTGCTCGGCACCGACTGCGGCAGCGATATCATCGGCGAGCCCCCCTGAGGTGAGCGGCCCGGTCGCGATGACCACCGGCCGCTCCTCCGGAATGCGGTCGACCACTTCATTAAGTACTTCAATGAGTGGATGCGCCTCAATCCGGCGGGTGATTTCAGCACTGAACTGGTCCCGGTCGACAGCAAACGCGCCGCCAGCCGGGACGCGATGAAGCTCCCCCACTTCCATGACCAGCGAGCCGGCACGGCGCATCTCTTCTTTGAGAAGCCCGACAGCGTTGTGAATGGCCGCCCCGCGGAACGAGTTGGAGCAGACGAGTTCTGCCATTTGATCGGAATGCTGAGCGGGAGTGCGCGACGAGGGCTTCTGCTCGATCAGGCGGACCGAGACGCCGCGTTCGGCCAACTGCCACGCGCACTCGGTGCCGGCGAGGCCCGCACCCACGACAAGCACATCTGCCACAGCCGGACCTTAGCCTGTGGCAGAGCCGGCCGCAGGCGGCGACTCTTGCGACTCGCCCTCGTCGAGCAACTCGCTAGGGTCGTAGGGGCGCTCGAAGTCGCAGGTCTCGTTGGCGCACTTGAGCTTGGGGTTCTTCTTGCCACCCATCGCGACCAGGAAATCGCTGCCACAGGTCGGGCACTTCATTCCAATCGGCTTCTGCCACACCCGGAAGTCGCACGGCTCTTCCGAGCGATAATTCGTGCAACCGTAGAACGGACGGCCACGGCCCTTGGGCTTGATCGGAACGATGTCGCCTGTCTTGCACTTCGGGCACTTGTACCCGAGCGGCACCGCACGGGTGTGCTTGCAGACGGGATACTTGGAGCAACCGAGGAACCAGCCATTGCGACCCCATCGCTTGGTCATCTTCGCGCCACACTCGTGGCAGTCGTACTCGGTCAGCTCGGGCTCTTTGGGCGGCTCGACCTCCCCGTCGGCACCGATGTTGAGCGTGTAGCGGCACTCCGGGTACTTCGTGCAACCGATGAACGGCCCGTTGCGGCCCCAGCGTTTCACAAGAGGGTCACCCGACTCGGGGCATGCCTCGCCAGTCTCGACGGGCTCCGGCCACCACTTCCCTTTCTGCTCGACCGCATGCGCGATCTGCGTCTGCAACCGCTCGTGGAAAGGTTGAAGCACATCGAGACGTTTCGCCCGGGCTTCACCGACCGCGTCGAGGTCCTCCTCGAGCTTCCGCGTGAAACCGATGTCGGCGAGGTCGAAATTGTCGGCGACTAACTTCTCGATGACCAGGGTCCCGAGCGGACTCGGAACGAGCTTGTTGCCGTCTTTCAGAACGTACGCACGCTGCTCGACCTTGCTGATGATCTCGGCATAGGTGCTCGGGCGGCCGATGCCTTCTTCCTCCAGCTTTTTCACGAGGGTGGCCTCGGTGAAGAGTGGCGGCGGCTCGGTCTGCTTGTAGTGCGTCTCGGCGCCAGGCGGAATCACGAGATGAAGCACCTCTCCCTCGTGGAGCTCGGGAAGGCTATCGTCGTCGTCGGTCCGGTCTTCGGGGCTCGGTTCCTCCCCGGCAAGCGGCTCGGTAGTGGCGCCGTACACGGCTCGCCAGCCTGGAACCTTGAGCACGCTGCCGCTCGCGCGCAGACCGTAGGTGCGGCCGTCCGCCGTCGCTTCGATATCGACGCCCGTCTGGTCGAACACGGCCGGGGTCATCTGTGAGGCGACGAAACGATCCCAGATCAGCTTGTAGAGCCGGCGCTGCGGATCGGTCAGGTACTTGCTGACCGCTTCGGGCGGCAGATCGAGACGCGTCGGACGAATCGCTTCGTGAGCGTCCTGCACGTTCTGGTTCTTGGTCTTGAAGAAGTTCGGCTTCTCGGGGACCGAATCTTTGCCGTACTTCTTGCCGATGTACGCCCGGCAGTCGTTCACGGCATCGGGCGAAAGCCGCACGCTGTCCGTACGCATGTAGGTGATGAGACCGACGCCTTCCGCGTCCTTGCCGCGGCCGAGGGTGATGCCTTCGTAGAGTTGCTGCGCGATCCGCATGGCGCGCTTGGGCGGCATGCTCAAACGGTTCGCGGCGTCCTGCTGCAGCTTCGAAGTCGTGTACGGAGCCGGGGCTTTGCGCGATGC
>Ga0209271_10000289_pt1 | contig 17392 bp, 15 predicted proteins | sample tdAd002_FD_187123 | JGI IMG/M metagenome (GOLD analysis project Ga0209271, IMG submission 187123) | Marine sediment microbial communities from the Atlantic coast under amendment with organic carbon and nitrate - tdAd00.2 (SPAdes)... | ecosystem: Environmental > Aquatic > Marine > Coastal >... | reverse complement strand
GGCACCTTATCAGGGTAAGTCTCTATCGCCTGAGGTGCAATATCTGTGATCGAATTGTCATTTTTTACCGCAATATCCTGTTTTGACGGCAAATCCACGGCGAGGACTGAAATCCAGTGTGAGCGGGACTGGTACAACGCAAAAATCAGGGCGGTTACCGCTAGCAGGCCAAGCCACCAGAAAATACGTGGCTTACTGCGCGGCGCCTCCTGGTTGAAAGCGCTATCGTTCACGGCAGCCGTAACATGCTTCGAGGTGAGGCTGTGGGTACCCTCGGCAAACGCCGAGAGCAGGATCTTGTCGCCGATAATGTTAATTCGGCGCAACAAGCCCTCAGAGTGCTGTTCAACCTTTTTTGCGACTGCGGTACTGATTAACTCCGGCCCGGTGTAACCGACTTCGCGCATGCGAAAGTTCAGGTAGTTATGAATTTCATCCTGGGTCAGCGGCGCGAGGTCAAAATTGTGGGTAATACGTTCACGCAGTTGACGGATCGACTGTTGAGCCAGGTTTTGATCGAGCTCGGGCTGCCCAAACAGAATGATCTGCAGCAGCTTGTTTTCATCGGTTTCAAGGTTCGATAACAGACGGATTTCCTCGAGCGTATCCAGCGGCATGCCCTGCGCTTCCTCGATGAATAACACTACCTGCTTGTTTTCCATATGCCGTTGCAGCAGATAATCCTGCAGTAAATGCATCACTTCATGCTTGGAGGCATCTTTGCCTACCGGCAGCGACAGTTCGTGCGCGATCACGAACAGGATATCTTCCGCTGACACGCTCGGATTGGCGATATATACAATTTCCACCGTGTCCGGCAACTTGAGCTGCAGCATACGGCATAACATGGTTTTGCCACTGCCTACTTCACCGACTACCTTGATAATGCCTTCGCCACGGTGGATTGCATAAACCAGCGCCGCGAGGATATCGCCACGCTTGCCGCCATCGTAAAACAGACTGGTGTCGGGGGTAATCTTGAAAGGCGGTCGCTCGAGGCCGAAATAATCTTCGTACATGACTAGTCCTTGTCTTCCAGCCGATCCATACGGCCGTACAAAGTGGTGCGGTTGATACCGAGCATTGCCGCAGCTTTACTGACATTGCCCGCATACTCGCGCATCGCCAGATCGATTGCATTTTTTTCCACCAGCTTGAGCAGTTGATCAAGTTGGAAATCAGCTTGATGCAATGCTTTACTAAGCCAGTCTTCACTATCCGGCTTGCCGTTGTGTCGTTGTAGTCCTGACATTTCCCTTTTCAGCACCTCCGCTTTAATCGTCTGCCCAGGATACTTTGCTGAAAGTCTGATTATTATATTGCGCAATTCTCGCACATTTCCCGGAAAAGTATAATCATTCCAAAGCTTTAGTGCTTCCTCGTCGAGCTGAAAAGTAGCCACTTCTGCAGCCACTTGTTGCATGAAATAAAGCAGTAATTCATATTTGTCTTCATTGCGTTCATGCAACGAAGGCACCCGCACGGTCAGCACGCTAAGCCGATGGTACAAATCTTCGCGGAACAGCCCATTTTCAATCGCGGCAAATATATCCTTGTTGGTTGCAGCAAGTACTCGCGCCGACGAATGGCGGGGCTGAGTTTCTCCAAGGCGATAATATTCGCCATTTTCGAGCACGCGCAGTAACTTGGCCTGCAAATCCAGGGGCAGATCGGCGACTTCATCGAGTAACAGGGTGCCGGAACCTGCCTCTTCAAAAAATCCCTTCTGGGTGTCGGTAGCACCGGTAAATGCCCCCTTGAGGTGACCAAACAACTGCGACTCGAGTAATTCGCCATTGAAAGCCGCACAGTTCAGGGTCAGAAAAGGTTTCTGCTGGCGCGAACTGCAGCGGTGCAAATTACGCGCTGTCACTTCCTTGCCGCTACCCGACTCTCCTTCGATTAATACGGGGTAAGGGGAATCGGCAATCTGGCGAATCTGCATGCGCAATAATTCGATGGCTTCGCTGGAACCAACGATGCCTTCGATATCACCGTGGCCGATGTCATCGCCACCGCCGGCGACAATCTGTTTCTTCAGGCGCACCTTGATTTCAGCAATATCGCAGGGTTTGGAAATAAAATCGACGGCACCATCTTCCTTGGCCTGAAATACGTGTTTCTTGTTGTCCTGACCGGATAAAACCAGCACCCGGGTGGTTGGATGCATTTGTGCTATTTTGCGAATCACCGCGAGCCCTTCATCGGGCCGATGGGTGTCCGGAGGCAAACCCAGATCAACCAGTGCCAGGGTCGGTGATTCCGGCATTTTGTCGATCAGCGCGAAGCTCGAAATACGGTCCGAAGCGCGCTCGATCTGGTATTCGTCACTCAGCACATACTCGAGACTGTCGGCGATAATTGCATCGTCGTCGACTAGCAACAGTGTCGGTTTTTTTTCACTGTTCAGTGACATTCAAAAATAACCCGGCGTTTAATCAATCAAGTATAGTGTCTAAATTTCAACAACTCAAATAATACTTTAATTTTGAATTGAAACTATTTGAAATATAAAGAGAAAATTAGTTTTACAGAGCATTCGTTCACGGAGTCTATCCGCAAAACAGCGGCACTGCTGTTAAACACTTCAAGCTTTGGCGAAATCCTGTCATGGCCGAGAATCGCCAGCCCGTTGTAATGTCTTCAGCCAGCTAACTGCCGCCGCACTTAACCGACAATCGAGGTAAGCTGGAGCAGCCAGGAAACCCTGATACAGTCACCAATCTTAAACATCTGCCATCGAAAAAGGCGATTTTTCTCTACCGGGAAATTAAAATAGATATAAGTTGCAGCGGCTCCTGTTTCGGCTTTACTGCGGTGCTTGCGGTTAGCGCGAGTTTATTATTCGATTTGTCCGGGTGAAACTTTTGCAAGGCAAATCCTGGGAGTTGCATCGGATCACGCAGGTCGTCGGCTTTCGCCAGCGCACCCACACCAAAGAATCCTAGCGCTAACAAAACTACCACCGCGATATATGTTGTGATTACTTGCCGCATTTATATCCCCACCCGTTCCTTCAGCGCCTCGACCCGGGCTTTCTCTGTTGCGGGTTCCATTTGAATTGTTTTCTTGCCTAGAGTTTCCTTAGGAAAATCGCTGTAACTAATTGTCATTGCTAAAAATATTAGCTTATAGTTGGCCTAATTCAAGTTATTACCCGAAATAAATACCCGATGATGAACATCGTTCTTTTTGAACCCGAGATTCCGCCAAATACCGGCAATATCATGCGCCTGGCGGCAAACACCGGATTTCAGTTACATTTGATTGAACCGTTGGGATTTGAACTGGAAGACAAGCTATTGCGGCGCGCCGGACTCGACTATCGACAGTGGGCTGACATCAACTCATACAAGAACTATCAGCAGTTCCTTAATTCGTGTGAATTCAATAACTTATATGCCTTTACCACGAAGGCGCAGAAAACTTACAGCGAGACCGCCTTCAGCTTCGGAGATGCCCTGTTGTTTGGTCCCGAAACGCGAGGTTTACCGGCTGAAATACTCGATTCACTAGGTGGTGACAACAAGCTGCGCATCCCGATGGTATCGACTTCACGGAGTCTGAACCTGTCTAATACAGTTTCGATTGCGGTTTATGAGGCCTGGCGGCAACAGGGATTCGACGGCAGCAATTAACCCGGCGCGACTCTATAAATGCTTTCTACTCGTGGCCCTGCGGCCGGCTTTCGAGGTCACGTACCGCGTCATGTGGGTCCTTGCCATCGTATAGCACACGGTAAACCTCTTCGATAATTGGTAAATCGAGTTCCAGTTCCCTGGCCTTGTTATAAATTGCGCTGGCGGCGCGCAGCCCCTCAACGGTTTGACCGACTTCAACTTCAGCCTCTTTCACGCTCTTTCCCTGCCCGATTGACAGACCAAAACGCCGGTTACGGCTCTGATTGTCAGTACAGGTAAGAATGATATCGCCGAGGCCCGCCAATCCCATCATGGTTTCCTGGTGGGCGCCAAGCCTGGTGCCGAGACGCATGATTTCAGCGAGACCACGGGTCATCAGGGCGGCACGTGTGTTAGCGCCAAATCCCAGCCCATCCGAAATACCGACCGCAATCGCGAGCACGTTTTTTAGTGCTCCGCCGAGTTCGACACCGATTATATCCTCGCTGGTATAGGCCCGAAAATGGTGGCCGCGCAGTAGTTCAGCAAAGGTTGCCGTGGTTTGTGCGTCATTGCCGGCACAAGCGATCGCCGCGGGCAGTCCCCTGGCTACTTCGGTGGCGAAAGTCGGACCCGAAACCACACCATATCGATACCCCGGCAATTCCTGCTCAATGACTTCATGTAATAATTTGCCGCTTTCGATTTCGAAACCCTTACTTGCCCAGAACAGGGCCTGGTCTGCGTCTAGCAATGGTTTCAATTCTTGCAGCAAGGCACGAAATCCCTTGCTCGGAATGGCAATCAGCAGGTAAGTGGCATGCTCGATGGCATCTCGCAGCGATGCCTGTGGGTCAATATTTTCCGCCAGCTCGAAGCCGGGAAGATAATCCGTATTTTCGTGTAGCTCACACAGGCGGGCTATATGATCGGGCTGGTGCCCCCAGAGCTTAACCTGCAATCCATTGCGCGCCAGCTGCATCGCAAGGGCAGTTCCCCAGGATCCTGCGCCAAGCACTGCAACGGTTTCAGTCATCGCTCAGGCTGCATTAATGCGTGGTTTCAGTCGCCTCGGGTGCATCGGTGACTTCAACTGCTTCAGTCGGTTTCTCCTGCTGTTGCTGCAGGTGTTGTTGATACAGAGCATCAAAATTCACCGGCGACAGGATCATCGGCGGAAATCCACCGCGTACTGACATATCGGAAATAACTTCGCGAGCATAGGGGAACAGGATATTCATACACTGGCTACCCATTAGATAACTTCTCTGTTCTTCATCAAAACCGGTAATTTGAAACAAACCGGCCTGGTGGACTTCGACCAGAAACGCGGTGCTTTCCTGGTGCGATACGGTTGCGGTAATAGTCAGTACGGCTTCATAGATATCAGCATCGATGTGCGCATGTTTGTTGGCGAGATTGAGCTCGATCTTCGGCTCCCATTGCTTGAAACTAAACGCCCCTGGCGAGGTTGGAGATTCAAAGGATGAATCCTTGACGTAAAGCTTCTGGATGGAGAAATGTTGTTTGCTTGTAGATGATTCGCTCATAGTTTTTACTTTTTGCTCATTTTACTTTTTACTTAGGGGTAAATGGGCTTCCTGCCAGGCCATCAGGCCACCGTTTAAACTGTATACCTTGTCAAATCCATGCTTGCCGAGCTCCTTGCAGGCGACACCGGAGCGAGCACCGGATTTGCAATAAACCAGCAGGGTTTTATCCTTGTGTTTTTCGAGTTCACCGATGCGCTTTGCCACCGCGCTGACCGGAATCTGAACAGCTTTGGCGATCTTGCCGCCAATCGTTTCCGCCGCCTCGCGCACGTCAACCACGACGACATCTTCTTTATTCATCAGCTGTACCGCAGCGGCCGGGGTTAAACTGGCAAAACGCTGGGTTGCTATTTTCATTTCATTGAAAAAAACCAGCCCTAGCAGCACTGCAAAAGCAATCACCAAAAACGGATGATTCACTGTAAATTCTGAAATTTGAGCAAACATAGACGGGAAAAACGAGTCGTTAAAGAAAATTATTCAATCGATAGAACAGAACACTTCCTGCATCATTCCAATCAAACGCAGGGTGCGTTCGTCACCAACACGATAAAAAACCTTGTTCGCATCCTTGCGCGACGACAGTATACCTTTATCGCGTAAAATGGCGAGATGTTGCGAGATATTACTTTGCGATGTACCGACATTTTCGACTATGCCCTGCACGCAAACCTCACGACTTCCGAGGGTACAGAGGATTTTAAGGCGCAACGGGTGCGACATGGCCTTGAGTGAACGCGAAGCAATTTCAATATCGGCAGCCCGCGCGAGCAGTTGTTCACCGTTAATTGCTGCTATGGAATCAGTTTTCATTTGCTTAAGCGTATTACCAAACGTTAATATTAGGGAATGATTATGTATAAACAACGGCCCAATGTCCATATCCTCGCTACGTAAACTATTACTATCGATACTGGTAGCCAGCCTGGTTATCGCACCGTTAGCCATGGCTGCCAACAAGGCTACCAGCGAAAAGCAGCTCAAATCAGTACTGAGCAAGATCGAGAAGTTAAAACAGGTCATCGACGTCAAGGAAGACAGCAAGTCGAAATATATAAAGCAGTTGAAATCGATCGAAGGCAACATAGGCAAGCTGAGCCAGAAAATCCGGGCGGTCGGCAAAAAAATTGCCAGCAAAAAATCTGAGCTCGCAGCCCTTAAAGCTACCCGCCTGAAGCATCAGCGCCAGCTCAGCGAGGAGAATGATTACCTCGCCGAGCAGGTATACGCGGCGTTTACCCTGGGTCGACAGGAAAAAGTCAAGCTACTGTTTTCCCAGCAAGATCCGCAGACATTGCAACGCAACCTGGTCTACTACCAGTATTTCTCCAATGCGCGTGTCGATTTGATCAACGCCGTACAAGGCAACATCGACAAGATCATTGAAACCGAGGAACTGATCCAGCAGGCACGACTCGATCTCGAGAAAAACCAACAGGCCCTGGGTAAACAGAAAAAACAGTTCAAGCAGGATCTTGGCAAACGCAAAACGATAATTGCTTCGCTTGATAAGCAATTGAAAAAGCAGGGCGGCAATCTTTCCCGATTGAAAGACGAAGCTACGCAGCTACAAAATCTGATTAAATCGATCGAGAAAATATTCGCCGAAGCCCCCGAGGCTGAAATTTCAAAAAAGGCCTTTGCCGCGCTCAAGGGCAAACTTGCATGGCCGCTCAAGGGCAAGGTTCGAAGACTGTTCGGCCACACCAAGCCACTATCGGATTTACGCTGGCAAGGCGTCAGAATCGATGCCGCTAACGGCAACCACGTGATGGCGGTGTCGCATGGACGTGTCGCATTTTCCGACTGGCTGCGCGGACTGGGTAACTTGATCATTATTGATCATGGCAATTCGTATCTGTCGCTCTATGGCCACAACGAATCACTGTTTAAAACTGCTGGAGAATGGGTCGAAGCCGGTGATGTTATCAGCAGCGTCGGTAGCAGCGGTGGTCAGCAGAAACCGGGGCTTTACTTCGAGATCCGCAAAAAAGGCAAGCCGCAAAACCCTACCCGCTGGTGTAAATCCAGCAACCATTTCGGCGCGGGTTAGCCCGCGTGTATATTGCCGGACGCGGAAAACAGAAAAATCCCGCTAAATCCCGTAGAATATGATTTGCCCGGCCTGAAAAATCTTTCAACTGATTACAACTTATCCATCCCTATCTGGTCTACAATACTTAATCAAACTACTGCCGACGCGTTTTTGCGGAGAATCGAATGCTACAGAATTTGCGAACATCCACCTGGTTTCTAAGCGGAACACTGCTCGGACTTTCCCTGGCAATCGGCCACAGCGTATACGCGCTAAAAGATAATGATCAAATCCCGTTCGAGGACTTGCAGGCTTTCACCGAGGTATTTTCCAGGGTCAAATCCGATTACGTCGAAACGGTTGATGACAAGAAACTAATCGAAGACGCGATCCGCGGCATGCTCAGCGGGCTCGATCCGCATTCGTCATTCCTCAATACCAGTGAATTCAGTGATTTGAAAATCGGCACCACCGGGCAGTTTGGCGGGCTCGGCATCGAAGTCGGCATGGAGAACGGTTTCGTCAAGGTTATTTCCCCAATCGATGATACCCCGGCGGCCCGTGCCGGCGTCCAGGCCAGCGATTTAATCATCAAACTCGATAAACAATCGGTCAAAGGCATGAGCCTGAACGACGCCGTTAAAATTATGCGCGGCAAACCTAACACCGACATCGACCTGACCATCGTGCGTGAAGGCGAACCCAATCCGCTGGTAATAAAGATAACGCGCGAAATTATTCGCGTTAAAAGCGTCAAGAACCGCATGCTCGAACCAGGCTATGGCTATGTTCGTATCACCAATTTTCAGTCCCGCACCACTACCGATTTACTAAAGGCGATTTCCGACCTGCAAAAACAGGAGCAGCTCAAGGGATTGGTGCTTGATCTGCGCAATAATCCGGGTGGCGTACTCAACGGTGCGGTTGGGGTTTCCGACGCCTTTATCGATGATGGTTTAATCGTGTATACCGAAGGGCGGATTGACGATTCCAGCCACCGCTACCTGGCCACTCCGGGCGACAGTCTAAACGGAGCGCCACTGGTAGTGTTACTCAACGGTGGTTCGGCCTCGGCCTCTGAAATCGTTGCCGGCGCAATCCAGGATCATAATCGCGGCATCATCCTGGGCACCAAGTCCTTTGGCAAGGGTTCGGTGCAAACTATCCAGGAATTGCGTAACGGTTCGGCGGTTAAACTGACCACCGCGCGCTACTTCACTCCGAATGGACGTTCGATCCAGGCCAAGGGCATTGAGCCTGATATCATATTAACCACACTGAAACTCTCCGCGAATGACGAAAAGGCTAGCGAATCCTTTTCCGAAAGCGACCTGCAAGGGCGCCTGAGTAATCCTAACGGTGATAGCAAAACCGGTGAAGAGGATAAGCCTGAATCTGCCGACCTCGCGCAAACAGACTTTCAGCTGTTCGAAGCACTCAATCTGCTGAAAGGCCTGGACATACTCAACAATATCAGTAGCAGCTAAACCAGGCACCGCTTTGAAGATGGCTCGATTCTGGCTAATTCTGTGCCTGGTGTTTACTACCGTGTCTGCCGCCGATCAGCGACCGGTGCTTTCACTGGTCATCGATGATCTCGGATATTCACTAAAAAACGGCACGGCGGCGATTAATCTCGCCGGCGATCATACCTACGCGATTCTACCGGGGGCTACTTATAGCCGGAAATTGGCCCAGCTTGCGCATGGGAGAAACAAAGAGGTCATCCTGCATCTGCCGATGCAATCGATCCACTCCAGCGCCGCACCCGAACCTGATGCGCTCAACGAGGCGATGGATGAAGATCAATTATCCACCAACGTGCATTCATTACTGGCGCAAATTCCGTTTATCCGTGGCGTTAATAATCATATGGGCAGTCACCTGACCGAATTTGACTTCTTCATGCGCCCGGTGATGGATAGTATTCGTGGCTACAACCCGGGGCTGTACTTCCTCGACAGTCGCACTTCGCCGCGCAGCGTGGCTTACGCCCAGGCACGGTTCGCCGGATTGAGTTCGATCAGCCGTGATGTTTTCCTCGATAACGAACCCAACCCCGAGTCGATTCGACTGCAACTCAATATCTGGCTAACCAAGGCACGCGAGCATGGTTCGGCGATTGCGATCGGTCACCCCTACCCACATACCATCGATGTTTTGCGGGCACACTTACCCGCCACAGACGGTGAATTCAGTTTTATGCCGATATCGAAGTTGATCAAGGAACGTAAGTTGCGCGGTTTTTCCGGAGACTGGCGCGATCAGCTATCCGCGCTAACGACCACCCCTTAGTTATAGCGGCGGCTGTCGATAGCCACCCATCAGTACCTCAATCTTTGACGCCAGAGCCAGCGCAATGTCTTCGCGCCAGGGCGCTGCCACCACCTGCACGCCGACCGGTAATCCGTCAGCGCTGCTACCGGCGCGTACCGACACTCCCGGCCAGCCGAGTAGATTGTGTATCGTCATGTAACTCCAGTCATCGAAACTATCGCTATGCGACGCTCGATGCGGGCGCGCCAGTGCATGCGATGGCGGGCACAGGATGGCGTCATAATCAGCGAAGAATCCAAGCGCCCGACTACGGGCTTCGTCGATAGCTTCCATCAGGGCCGGATCGAGGCTGTTGGCACCGGCGATACCGTCGTCCGTAAGATAGCCGGCGAGATCGGGGCCGGGTTGCTCGGTGCCATAGCGTTCCAGCAACTGCAGGATCAAACCGGCATTGGCCGATTCGCGTAACTCGGTACTGAGATTCACCAGTTCGCGCATGCCGGGCAAAAGTTTCTGCTCGATATTAAACCGCTGCGCCCGTAGCTGCTGCGCGGTTTCCGTGACTACACGCTGAATATCGTCAGCCGCTGGTCTGATGCCATTGTCGGCGTACCAGGCAATGCGCAGCTTTGACAGATCAATTTCCGCAGGATTGCCGATTACCACCGGTACTACCGAGGGATCACGCCCATCGGGACCGCAGATGATTGGTAGCGCTAAAACCAGGTCTTCAACAAAGCGCGCCATGGGACCAATCTGGGTCAACGAATCCATGACCCCGCCATAAGGAACGATATGACCGCTGCGGGGAGTGCGCCCCGAGGTGGGCTTGATACCAGTAATTCCGCATAGATGTGCCGGTTCACGAATGCTCCCGCCGGTATCCGACCCCAATTCGAGTGCAGCGCCACCACAGGCGATGATTGCCGCTGCACCCCCGCTGCTGCCACCAGGACTACGCTGCAGATCGAAGGGATTGCAACTGCGGCCATAGATCAGATTATGCGTTTCACCGCTCAGGGTAAGTTCCGGTGTATTGGTTTTGCCGAGCAACACCGCACCGGCGTCACGCAGGCGAGCCACCACCGGAGCATCTTGCTGCGGGATATAATCTTTACGCCCCATGGTACCGCCGGTTGAAATAATACCTGCGCTATCGAGCGAATCTTTAATCGTGATGGGTACGCCATGCAGCGGGCCTTTGAATCGACCGCTGGCGGCTAACCGGTCAAGCTCATCGGCCTCCCTGCGCGCGCGTTCGGCGACCAGTTGCACCACCGCGTTGATCTTTGGATTGACCTGTTCGATACGCTCGAGACAGGCGTCGACGATCTCACGCGAGGTCAGTTTCCGCGCGCGGATTTCAGCTGCGATTCTACTCGCGGACCAGTAAATAGCTTCAGACATGAAGCCGATTATCGATCTCTCAGCCCTGGTTTTCCAGTCTTGATTTCGCGGTGGGGAAGCGTGCAGTAAACTCTACCCCACTCACATCCAGCGGTAGTAACACCAACTTCGACGATCGTTTGCGGTTTTGCAGCTCCAGCACCCAGCGGGGTATTAACGGATCCCTGGCATCGAGGTGATTGCTGGTTTGATTGCGATTCAAATCCGATATCACCTGGGGTTTCCGGCCCGAGCGTCGACTCACTTCGATACTGACCATCGGCGACGAGAAAGACCACTCGCTTTTCTTACTGTCCGCTTCGGCAGTCTCGGCGCACTGGCACCTGGGTTTACCGTTGATCTTGACGATACTGACCTGTTGTCGATGCAACTCGCCGTTGGCCAGCTTGATACTCAAGGATAGTTCATCTTCGCGATTGTCGATATTTTCGAAAGCGACCACGCCTTCAAAACCCTTGGCAATTTCATTGACAAAATACAGTCCCAGGCCTTTACCGTGGTGTTCACGGATACGCCGTGACGAAAATCCGAGCTGATAGATCTTGTCCTTTTCATCATCTTTAATGCGCGGACCACGGTTATAAACCTTGAATTCCACTTCCCCGTCACGATGCGCGAGTGTGATCGCTACCTTGCTGTAGCGGTTTCTGTATTCCTTCTGCTGCGCATAAAACAGCGCGTTATTTAACAAATTCTCGATTAGCAATACCATATGATTCGGATTGCCCAGCATTTCATTATCGGTGCGCAACTGAATATTAAATTTTGCATCCTGATGCCGTGCCGGACACTTCCACTCCTGCTGTAACTCGAGATCATCAAGTTTCGCGGTGATCGGCAGCAACGCGCGACGCAGTGCCTGGGTCATCATAAAGGTCGGCGTAAACGGTGAAGCAGTATCTTCTGAATCGCTCAACATGGACTGAAAGTAATGTTCTTCGCAATCGTAAATCCGGTTGGCGACATGCAGCGCAATATTGTCAGTGGTGGAAAGGTCGAGCAGGTCCCATAGGTAGAGCAGGCCATCAGCGGCATCCTGGATCTCCTGCTCCTGCCCCTGTTCACAGTTTTGCCGAGCACGTTGCAGTGCCGTTTGCGCCTTGTCATAGCTGATAACGCCATTGTGGCGCACCTCGGAGGCGATGTTTTTAAAATGCAGAAACTTTTCGTCGTACTCGATGGTTTCCAGCAAGCGTTCACTGATGAACATCTTCAACTTATCGGCATGGTCGGAAAAGGTTCGCGCACGGGTACCCAACTCGCGTCTGGAATCAAACAGCTCGCTGATCTGTACCTGGTACTGTTCCAACTGGGCTTTACAGCGGGCGTTCGCTTTCACATAACGCCATATATCGAACACCACTAGCATCACCAGTACGGCGCCCGCGATGAGCAGGTTTTCCGGTTGCCGCATTGGTGCTGGTAATGGGTCAATCACGAACAGTCCAGGATTTGCCAGCAGGAATTGCCAGCAAACCATGCCGAGCGCACCCAGGGAACTCAGCCAGGGATAGTGAATTCGAGCTCGCTTCATTTGCTTTTGGAGCCCGGTGGCTTCCAGTAGTAGGCCCCTTCATCACCAAAGGTGACTATGCCCTCGCCATTGTTGCAGCGCTCGCTAAAACCGCCTGCCTCGCCCTCGGCGGCATCGAAGGCTCGACGCAGGGTTTTGATGTGTTGCCGGTAACTGGCGTAGGAAAATTTTTCGGTGTCCATATCGAGTCGCTCGGCAATCTGCCCCGCGGTCAATGGTCGGGGTGACGAATCCATCAACTCTCGTAACAGTTTACGCGGCGTCGGCGCCAGCGGCCGTTTGGCGTTACTCGGGTTCATCAGGCGCTGACCCTTCCAGTAAACATTCCAGGTATTGAGGTCGATAGTCAGCTCTCCGCTACTCACTGTATTGATCGTCGATGATAGATCGGAGTCGATCGAAGTCTGCCTGAGCACCGCCTTGATCCGCCAGCACAATACCTGTTCAACGTTATGTTGATGCTTGGCGATAAAATCGGTCGCCGAAAATTGTTCCAGCGCTTCGCGTTCAATTTCGGTACCGCTATGCTCCGACAGGTAAATAATGGGGAGCCGCGGCCACTTCTTGCGTAACGCGTTGGAAACCGAAAACCCGGCCTGGTCATTGCCATTCATGCGCGCGTCGAGTAAAGCCACATCGGGTGGCGAATCCTTTGCAGTGAGGGCGATTTTTTGCCGCGCGGCTTCGGCAAAGTTGTAGATTGCGAGCGAGTTCGGTTTGTCATCGAAGTTTTCCTTCTCCAGCACGGGAGAAAACTTCCTGATCCAGTGGGATTGATCTTCGACCCAGAAAATCGCGGCCATTAGCAGGCTAAGCCTTTCTTTTTTAACATAGATCTCAAGTATAACGGTGCCTGACAGGGCTGCTGAACAGCACCGCAGAATGTGAACTACTTCGAAATAAAACAATGCTTTGCACAAATTTATAGCTCTTTTTTGCTTTTTTCACCGAATTTTCACCAGCGCTCCCTAAATTCAGCACACAACAACTGAAATGAGGCAAAACAAATGTTTAACGAAATACTGACCGTCTGGTCGAGCCAACCCGGCATATCCGCGACAATATGGCTTGTGATCCTGGTGTTCGTTGCCTACCTGGCACGTAACCCGGCACATGCCTTGATCCGTTCTACCGGGAAGGCAATTTACGTCGCCTGTCGACTGTTCGCAACATCGTTGCGACACCTCGAAACCAGCCTGCAAAGACGTAACAAGGAAGTTGTACTGGCACTCGGACAAGAGGCCTGCGAACGCGCCATCGAGCGTGAGTTTCATCGCGTCAATGCAGTGGTAACGCGAGACCTGAGCGCCTACCCGGCGCTGCATCGTCAGATCAGCGATACCATCGACAAGATCGAAGAAGACTACCAGGCGGCAACCGATGCACCACCGTTGCCACCCGCCTGGTTGCAAGCGGTAGATTCGATCGCGAGCATTCCACGCACCGGCGATGCCACTGTATGCACCATCCTCGATGACATTGGCAAGACCATGGAAGGCGCGCACCAGGAAACGCAGAAGGCATATCGCAAATCAACGCTCGAACGGCACAAACTGCTCGGTGCTATGCAACCGCAATGGCGCAACCTGGGGCAGTCGCTGACGCGCGTCAAAGACACCATCGATGGACTCGAAGAACGCTCTATCGAAATCGATCGTCAGATGAAATCCTACGAGTCGATTCGTAATGGCGAAGATACCGTTACCCGTACGCTGTCTTCGTCATCGCTGACCCAGTTCTTTATTTCAACACTGGTGCTGGTAATCGCAGTATTCGGCGGTTTGATCAATTTCCAGTTGATTGCGATGCCGATGTCGGAAATGGTTGGTGGTACCAGCTATATCGGGCCGATGCGAACCTCCGATATCGCCGCCCTGGTGATCATCATGGTCGAAATCGCTATGGGGCTGTTCCTGATGGAATCTTTACGCATAACCCATCTGTTTCCGATTATCGGTTCGATGGACGATACCATGCGCAAGCGAATGGTAATGATTACCTTCAGTATTCTGGCGATTCTCGCAACGGTAGAAGCTTCGCTGGCTTACATGCGTGATCTGCTCGCCCTGGACCGTGAAGCACTGACCCAGTCACTGGCTGGCACTGGTGTCGTCGCCCAGGCGGAATTCCGCTGGATCCCGTCACTCGGCCAAATGATCATGGGGTTCATCCTGCCATTCGCGCTCGCTTTCGTCGCCATTCCGCTGGAGTCATTCATTCATTCGTTACGCACCGTGCTCGGCATAATGGCTTTAAGCCTGATTCACGCGATAGCGTTCACGGCCAGGCTTATCGGCGGCAGCGCACGCCAGATCAGCGTCATGCTGGTGAGCCTGTACGACCTGCTCATCATGTTGCCGCTTGGCATCGAGCGCCTGGTAGCGAGTAGCATCAAGCGTAAGCAAAAGCCTGATACCGGCAAACAATTAAGTTCAGTCAATATGGAGGAACAATCATGAAAAAACTGATTCTAACAACACTGTTAGCGCTAGGCCTGACCGCCTGTAGCGAACCACAATCCAACGCACGTGCGGTTTACCTGCTGCTGGATACGTCGGGCACCTACACCGCGGAAATGGACAAGGCGCAAAAAATCATCAACTACCTGCTGGCGACCCTGGACAGCGGTGATTCGATCGCCATTGCCCGTATCGATAGCGGCAGCTTCAGCGAGAAGGACATTATCGCGCGCGTCACCTTTGACGATCGGCCGAGTACCGCCAATCAGCAAAAGCGCGCTTTCAAAGACCAGATCGATGAATTCGTAACAGGCACCAAACGCGGCAGCAGGCATACCGACATCACCGGCGGCATGCTGCAGGCCAGCGAGTACCTCGACGAAACCGGTGCTGGTGAGAAGTATGTGCTGATCTTTTCAGACCTTGAAGAAGACCTGAAAAAAGGTCATATCCGCGACTTCCCGATCTCGCTGCCGGACATCCACGTGGTCGCACTCAACGTCACCAAGTTGCGTAGCGATAACATCGACCCGCGCGATTACATGGAACGCCTCGGTCTCTGGGAAAAGCGCGTTTACCAGGCCGGTGGCACCTGGGACGTAATCAACGATCTGGAACGCATGGATCGACTGATCGCGCAACGCTAGACCCCAAGGGCACGTCCCATCCGGGCTGTATTCACCAAAACCTCTTGTTTTACCCCGCTTCGGCGGGGTTTTTTTGGTAAATATTTACCCACCATACCCCCAATTAGTACTTGAGTCTGCACCTTATACAGAGTTTAATCTGGTGCAAGTTTTCAGAAACAAACTACATGTTGAATTAATTGACAAATTTATTGTCATTAAAACCAATGCAGAAAAAGATATTAATTTTCAATTTATTGTTCGTACTGGCTTTTCAACCCGTCGCTGCGACCATGCTTGTGCCTGCCGTGCTGACAGATCAGACTGGAACTGTCAGCCCACTTACACATTCAAAACACTGCCCCGACAGAGCTACACCCGACTGTGCCTATATGCAAGGCTGTTTCGTTTCCGGTCATTCCAATTGCGATGCCAAGATTACATCGTTGCTTTACGTAAGCCTGTTTGACACGGCAGTTCTGCGGAATGTACCACCAGTAAAGGTTAGTAATCACTATTCCCTGATTCCTCAAGGCCCACCTCTCAGACCACCCAGATACTCCTGATATTTTTCATTTCACCTCGATATTGCATCGGGATTTAATTACGTATCTGGAGTCAATTCATGCTTTTAAAGCAACACGGCCATTCTGGGCCTGACAAGAAACAAATCGACAAATCACGTCGCAAGTTCGTACAGGGCGTGGCCGCAGGGGGCGCACTGATGGCCTCGGGTCTGGGGTATTCTTCGATGATCCGGGCTGGATATCAACAGCCGCAGATCCTCTCCGGCAATCATTTCTCACTCGCCTTCGATTACAAACCTGTCAATTTTACCGGCAAAGAACGTATAGCAACCGCCATCAACGGCAGTGTCCCAGCACCTGTTTTACGCTGGAAGCAAGGTGAGCGAGTGACGCTTGATGTCACCAATTACATGGCGGTCGACAGTTCGATCCACTGGCACGGGCTTATCCTGCCAAGTGCAATGGACGGTGTGCCCAACATAAGCGACGGCTTCAAAGGCATCAAGCCCGGCGAAACCTTCCGCTACGAATTCGATGTCAAACAAAGCGGCACCTACTGGTATCACAGTCATTCCGGGTTTCAGGAACAAACGGGCGCTTACGGAGCGATTATTATCGATCCGATAGAACCGATGCCGGTTAGCTATGACCGTGAGCATGTCGTGGTGTTATCGGACTGGTCAGACGAAGACCCTGAAGATATCTACGCAAAACTCAAGAAAATGAGTCACTACTACAACACCCGCGAACGCACCGTTGGCGATTTATGGAGCGAGATACAAAAGAATGGCCTGAGTCAGACCTGGAACGATCGAGACATGTGGAACGACATGCGTATGAGCGATCGCGATATTTCGGATGTGACCGGCTACACCTATACCTACCTGATGAACGGCAATACGCCCAACGATAACTGGAGCGGATCATTTAAAAAAGGAGAGCGCCTGTTATTGCGTATCATCAATGCCTCGGCCATGACCTTTTTCGATGTGCGCGTTCCAGGACTGAAAATGACCGTGATCGCAGCTGACGGGCAATATGTTGATCCCGTGTCGGTCGATGAATTTCGTATTGGTGTCGCGGAAACCTACGACGTGTTGGTAACTCCGGACGATGATATGGCCTACGCGGTTTTCGCCCAGGCGATTGATCGCTCGGGCTATGCCGTGGGCAGATTAACCTCGGACCCCGGTCTTCATGCCAAACTGCCAGACATGGATTACGCACCAATCCTGACTCATGGCGACATGGGCATGGGCGGCATGGATCATAGCAAAATGGATCACAGTAACATGGATATGGAGACTATGGCTTTGATGATGGGCGGCGTCAAACATGCCGACAGCGAGTACGG
>Ga0209271_10000287_pt1 | contig 17439 bp, 15 predicted proteins | sample tdAd002_FD_187123 | JGI IMG/M metagenome (GOLD analysis project Ga0209271, IMG submission 187123) | Marine sediment microbial communities from the Atlantic coast under amendment with organic carbon and nitrate - tdAd00.2 (SPAdes)... | ecosystem: Environmental > Aquatic > Marine > Coastal >... | reverse complement strand
GTGCCTCGGGTGAGTTGGCAGCGAAAGCTATTCTTCGGAAGCATGCGGCATGAGAGAACAATATGATGTAGTCGTTATCGGTGGTGGCCACAATGGTCTGACGGCCGCATGTCTCATGGCGATGAAAGGCAAGCGTGTCGCGATCGTTGAAAAGCGTAACGCTCTTGGTGGGCTTGCAGAGTCAGTCGAATTTGAACCCGGGTTCAAGAGTGCTGGCGTCTGGCACACCACCGGGAATGTTTCAAAATCGGTGATGAGTTCACTTGGCCTAGAGAGCCTGATTCGAAACGAGGCGCCAACAGTGTATGCACTCGGAGCGCCCGGGCAGATTGCGCCCATATCCGGCCCCACCGATCGCACGGCATTCGGTATTGCACAACACTCCTCATCTGACGCGCGCAGCTACGCACGCTACCGCGCTTTCATGGAACGGATTCGACCGGTTCTGTCACGTTTTCTCACGCGCCACTCGCTCAACCTGCTCGAGGTGGAGCGGGAGGCACCTGTTGAGGTCCTGACGCGCGCGCTTGGACTGCGACTCCTGGGCTCCCACGATATGGTCGAGCTGCTCCGCGTAGCAACCATGCCTGTGAGTGACTTCCTGAACGAATATTTCGAATTGGACTTCATCAAGGGCGCCCTGTCGATGGATCCCTTACTCGGCACTTTCGCAGCGCCGCGCTCTCCTGGTACGACGATGAACCTTCTCATGCATGAGTCGATCGCCGGTCAGTCGATCGAGGGGGGTAGCTTTGCACTGACAGAAGCGCTGATTCGCCGCGCGAGCGGGCTTGGGGTGCAGGTCAAGAGCGGCAACGCCGTAACGAAAATCCTCATCGAGAACGATTCGGTCAAAGGGGTCGAGCTCGAAAACGGAATGGCGATCGAAGCAGCTGCCGTGAGCGCCAGCTGTAACCCGAAGAGAGTATTGCTTGACTTGCTCCCGGTCGAAGCGCTCACGCACACGACCGAGCATCGAATTTCGAATTTCAGAACCTACGGTACCGCCGCGCAACTGCTACTCGCCGTCGATGGTCCGGTGTCATTCGAAGGTTTGTTCCCGGGGCAAGAAGAGTGTCACGTGCGCATCGCACCGACACTGAATTACGTTGAGAAGGCCTTCGATGCGATCAAATACGATAGATTCTCGGACGAACCCGCCCTGGATATTGTAGTTCCGACTATCGACAACCCGACCCTCGCGCCGGAAGGTAAGAGCGTCGTCAGTGTTCTTGTCAGCTACGCACCACTCAACCTCGAAGGCGGTTGGACCGACGAGTCCAGGAGTGCTCTGACAAAGAAAGTCATCGATACGATTTCAAACTTTGCGCCTGGCTTTGACCAACAGGTTCTCGCAGCAAAACTCTCATCACCGGTCGATCTTGAAAACGACTACGGCCTGACCGGGGGCCACCTGCATCACGGCGAACCCGGACTCGACCAGATTCTGGTTCGACCAATCCCGGAGTGCTTCAATCACCAAACGCCAGTCAGCGGACTGACACTCTGCGGAAGTGGAACGCACCCCGGGGGCACGGTTTCATGCATGGCGGGCGCGCTGGCTGTTTCAGCCTGAAGACGTACATCGCCGTTTTTACGTAGCGTTTCAATCGGGTGACTTAACGTTCTTGTAATTAAACTTCTGTCCACCGATTGCGGCTTCGTACATCAAACCACCCTTGGCGACGGTGAATGTGGCCATCCCCCGGTGATACTCACCAACTGATTTGGCATCGTTTCTTCCCCCACTGGCACCGGCGGATTGACCGGTTGTGGAAGCTGCAGCAGATGCCCCGGCCGTTATTGCGACAGCCGTCGCCTGCGCGCCAAATTCGAAGTTACCGCTCGTAAACTGAGTGAAGGCGCGCTCATCTTCAAAGAAGATAATCTGGCTAAATGCCTGGCCACCCAGTTGAAAGCCGATGGTTAGCTGGGTCATTGATGTATCGCCAACGTGAACACCCCTGGCATAAACCCGACCCTTGCCATGAGCACCACCAATGCCGGCGCCGCCTTTGCCAATAGTGGGAAATACGGCGTAGCCGTAGCTTTCTTCAAAAAAGACGCTGGGTATGGCGTTCTTGAATATGTCAACAGTGTCCGAATAGTTATCCGCCCACGCTGAGCTGGTCATTAACGCGACGAGCAAGACTGCTAATCCACGAAATCTTAGTGCTGTACGCATTGTCTGTTCCTCTGTTTCATTTGCCGACCCACGAATGTCGGTAACGTTACGCATTGGACATGGATTAAACAACAGAGTTTCTGTCGCAATATAGCGACGGCGGTGCGTAGTCATGATTGCCTGATCGTTGAGTATGTCTTAGCGCCTGTAGAGGCACTCAGCTGACTCCCGGCCCTATCTCTATTTTCTGCCCTCGAGAGGCAATCGTAACCGGGGCATTGAGCTCTTTACGCAGCTTTTCCGCCAGGGCTTTTTGAGCCTTTTGTTCACCATGCACAAGGTACACCGGCGGCGCGTTCTCGAAACCGCGATACCAGGTGATCAGGTCGGCCTGGTCACCATGGGCTGAGAGCCCACCGACTGTGTGCACCTGGATTCGCACACGATAACTGTCGCCCCATAACTTGACCGTCTCGGCACCATCGACGATGCGCCGGCCCAGGGTTCCGATCGCCTGGTAACCGATAATCAGCAGGTGGCACTCCGGCCGCCAGATATTGTTCTTGAGGTGATGCAGAATGCGTCCTCCGCTGCACATGCCACTACCGGCGATGATGATCGCACCGGAGCGAATTTTGTTGATCTGCATCGACTCTTCGGGCGTGCGGGTTTCGTACAGGTTGGGCAAGGCCGGCTCGCTTGCTCCCGGTTTGAACAGTTCGGCGCCGTACAAGTGACGAAACTGCGCGTACACGTCGGTCGCTTCGATGCCCATTGGGCTATCCAGGAAAATATCCCATTTGTCGAGTTTCCAGCGCTCGAAATTCTCATTCATCAAGTACAAAAGGTCCTGCGTCCGGCCTACCGTAAAGGCCGGAATCAGGATATTGCCCTGATTGGCGTGAGCCGACTCGAAGACGTCGCCCAGTTCATGCAGCGTCTCATCAATCGGTCGGTGCAGTCGGTCACCATAGGTGCTCTCCATCAGCACCGCATCGGCATGGCTGAATGTCGCAGGAGGATTCATGACCGGCGCGTCGCGATAGCCAAGATCACCACTGAAGACCAGCCTGCTGGTACCGTCTTCACCCGCAAATTCGAGCTCGACGATCGCTGCACCCAGGATGTGGCCCGCATCGTGAAAGCAAAGCGTTAGTCCCGGCACGACAGTGATGCGCTGACCGTACGGTGAGGTCTTAAACTGGCCGACGCACTTCTCGCCGTCTTCCCGGGTATACAGCGGCTGCACGAATGGCTTTCCTGTGCCGCGACGCTTGCGGTTTTGCCACGCGGCATCTTTTTCGTTGAGATAGCCCGAGTCCGGCAGCATGATTTCGCACAACGCCCGGGTCGCAGTGTGTGCGTAAACCGGACCGTCGTAACCCCGCCGGAACAGCAACGGTATGCGGCCAGAGTGGTCAATGTGGGCGTGACTCAGGATGACGGCGTCAATCTCTTCGACCGCAACAGGAAACGGATCCCGATTTCGTTCTTCGTTCTCGGCCCCGCCCTGGATGAGACCGCACTCGAGCAATACCGTGTGCGTGCCGGTACGAATGACGTACAGCGAACCTGTCACCTCACCGGTGGCACCAAAAAACTGCAACTCCGCGCTCATAACGTCCGTCACCGACGACTCATTCAAAGTACTTTCTGATCCTGTTTTCGTCGATATTCGTGAGATTCCTGGGTTCGGCAAGGGCAACTGCCCGTAACGCGGCATCGGAGAGCTCCGAGCGCAGGAAACCCAGAAAGCCCGGGGCAGCCAGCAGGACCAGCCGTGTCGCCTCGTTGTTGGCAATAACGTTATTGAGATAGGCGGCGACCTCGCGGGCAAATCGGAGCGCCTCCTGCTCCTTCCTCGATACTTGCGGGGACATGGCATGGCGGCCGCCGCCGACGATGTCGAATGACCTGCCGGGCCTGTCGCTCACGAACTCGGCTTCATGACGGGTTGCCCGTTCGTTTTGCAGCTCGGTTAGCGCTCGCCAGTCACCGAAACGGGACTCCGACAGCCAAATCCGAGCCTTTGCGGCCGAGCATGCGACGATGCATGTCGGCTCGTTGGGAAGCAGGAAATTGGACAGGTCGCTCATTTCTCCAGGATTCCTCAGCACCGACTCTTTCAAGCAATACGTTATCGATCGCGTCGCTGGCTGACAATTCGTATTTCACGAAAGAAGAGACGGTACGGCAACAACCTGATGATTCACGAGCCAGGCGGCTGCGGTATCCACGAATTTACAGCGCCTGATCGCCGGTTTAACCTCAACGAAAGCAAGAAACACCGGCACTCGCACAGCGCCTGATCACTACTTCGATTGCTTCGTCCATCGTTTGCGGGGTTTTCTGGTTCGTTTTTTACCTGGTTCTTGATGGCGACCTCATATCATTTGCCGTCTCGATGCGGGCCGTGCTCGTCGCCGTTCTGGTCGGCGCGCTAGCGTGCTTGTTGATTGGTGGCGCGATGCTCTGTTGCATGCTCAGCCATTGCGTGGTTTCGCGAAGAGCATACGTAGCCCTATCGCTTGGTATTGCGATGTTCATATTGAGCTATTTCGGAATGCAGTGGTGGGTAGAGGACAATATTTTCTTAATACCTGTCCCGCTTTTCGGTTAGTCCTTGCCGAAGAGCCCAAGAACTACGATACCCGGTATTGCCCTGGCCCCTTAATGCCCCAAAGCTATATAGCGCGTATGCTGGATCGTGTCAGAACAACAAGAATCTGGAGAAAACGCAGATGAAGAAACAAATCGCAATTGCGGCCGTTTGCGGTCTGTTGGCGGCCTGCTCACCTCCGGCGTCGCACGACCTGATTCTTCGTGGCGGCGATATCTATGACGGCAGTGGTGGCGACCCTTTTGTCGGCGATGTCGCGATAGATGGTGACACGATTGTCGCTCTCGGAGACATCGGTGGTGCAAGTGCGGCTGTCGAGATTGATGTCAAAGGTCTCGCTGTCGCGCCGGGCTTCGTGAACATGATGTCCTGGGCCAACGAGTCGCTCATTGAGGACGGTCACTCACAAAGCGATATCCGCCAGGGCGTCACCCTGGAGATCATGGGCGAAGGTAATTCCATGGGCCCGTTGAATGAATCGATGAAGGCCGACATGATCGCGCGCCAGGCAGACATCCGGTATGACATTGAATGGACATCGTTGGCCGAATACCTCGAGTTTCTCGAGCGTCGCGGAATATCGCCGAATGTTGCTTCGTTTATTGGCACGGCGACACCACGCAGATATGTCATAGGTAATGAAGACAGGCCGCCAACGCCAACCGAACTCGACCAAATGCGCGCGATTGTCAGGGATGCGATGCAAGAAGGTGCGTTGGGTGTCGCCTCGTCACTGATGTATCCGCCTGGTCTGTTTGCGGATACGGATGAACTCATCGCGCTTTCCGAGGTTGCTGCTGAATACGACGGCATGTACATCTCGCACATGCGTGATGAGGGCGCCCATATGATCGCAGCGATTGACGAACTGTTAACCATTGCCCGCGAAGCCAACATCCGCGCTGAGATCTATCACCTGAAATCCTCCGGCCAACCGAACTGGCACCTGTTTGATGAAGCGATCACGATGATCGAAAACGCTCAGGAAGAGGGTCTCGAGATAACGGCGGATGTCTACACCTATCCGGCCGGTGCAACGGGCTTGAATGTCACCATTCCGCCCTGGGTTCAGGAGGGCGGCTTTGCGGCGTCACTGGAACGCATGAGCGATCCCGTCCTGCGTCAGCAAATCATTCGTGAGATGAATACGCCGTCGGACGAGTGGGAGAACATGTTTCTTATGGCGGGCTCACCCGACAACATTCTCATGGTGGGCTTCAAGTCCGAGGCACTGAAGCCACTCACCGGAAAGACCGTCGCCGAGGTCGCGGCCATGCGCGGTACCAGTCCGGAGGAAACGATCCTGGACCTGATTGTAGAAGACGGCAGCCGGATCGGGACGGTTTATTTCTCGCAGTCCGAAGACGTTGTGCGGCGGGCGGTCGGACTACCCTGGGTCAGCTTTAACTCTGACGAAGCATCACTGGCTCCAGAGGGCGTTTTCCTGGAAAGCAATCCACACCCTCGAGCTTATGGCAGCTTTGCGCGCGTGCTTGGCAAATTCGTCCGTGATGAAAATGTACTGACACTTCAGGAGGCTGTAAGAAAGCTGGCGGCCTTACCCGCACAGACGCTGCGAATCGACAAACGCGGCGAATTGAAACCAGGCTTCTTTGCCGACATCGTCGTATTTGACCCGGCAAAGGTTCAGGATCATGCGACGTTTATCGATCCGCACCAGTATTCAACGGGCATGGTTCACGTGTTTGTTAATGGCGAGCAGGTGCTGGAAGACGGCGAGCACACCGGAGCGACGCCCGGACGATTTGTACGAGGCCCGGGATGGACTGAGGCCGGCGACTAGGTCACAAAGAATTGCCGACTGAAAAACCGCGTGTCGGTGGTTCGACTGTCAGCTTTGATCAAAGTCCTTGCTCGTGAACATCCGGGCCGTCTCAGCAGGAGCCAGGCGATCTGCCAGTGCTCGGACTTTCGTGACGAGTACTTTTCTCGTCGCACGTAAATCGTCAACTTCGCTGCCGAGGCGTGCCAGTCTCAGCACCGACAGAACCGACAGGAATAACCCAGCCTCCGCTTCGATGAGTCGTACCGACGCGAAGAAACTAACAGTCAGTCCGATTATTGCCGCGAACGACCACCAGAAGCCGAAATTAATGCCGATCAAAATTGCGATGATGACGTAGAGAATCGGCAACAGCAAAATCGTCGCAAGTACTTTCAGTGTAGCGACATCATCCATTTCATAGCTGAAACGCTCTCCCACCGCTGCGGCGATCCAGCCGACAGGAAGGTGCAACAAAGCGCCAGGTATTGCGAGTGGCAGCAACGCGACTATCGTGAGTGCGCGAAACACAATTTTTCGAAAAGCATCGCCCAGCGTGATCGGTTTTCGAAGTTGATAATCCTTCAGCCCCAGCATATCCAGTCGCGCCTGGTAGTCCTCAACAGCATTCTGGAATGCCTGCATCTCCGGATTGCTGGCGAACTCATCGTGTCGCTCAACAAAGCGGCGCGTCAGTTCAACGTATTCGCCCGGACTTAGAACTGCTGTTGATGGCTTGTACAATCTTCTGGCGGTCTGAGTAAAACGCAAGGTGCGCCAATCCGGAGCGTTCAGTGTGACGGCTGCCAATGCTTGGGCAAGATGATCCGTCAGTTTTCTTACAGTGGCCTGCTCATCTTCCCGGTACGCCATCACCCACTCATCACCAATAACTATGGGCTGGCCGAACTCGATGAGAACCTGGCTTCTGAATCGGTGGCGGTGAATGTAATTCAGCCCGCACGGCACGATTCTGACGCCTGTTTTGCCACGGGCAGAGACGGTCAGCGCAATTCGGGCCGCTCCTGTTTTCAGTTTGAGTATTTTCGATTCGGTGTGACTTACACCTTCCGGGAAAACTCCCATGCAATTGCCGGATTCTATGACGTCATAAAGTGTTTCGAATGCTTGCTGATTATCGACGTCACCGTCATGTTCCTCGCGACGGTATACGGGAACAGCGCCGGTCGCGTTCAGGATTGGAACCAGCATTCGGTACTTCCAGAGCTTTGCATTGGCGACGAAGTGCAATGGCCATCGACCACATTTCGCGGTCAGCAGCCAACCATCCATCAGTGCATTCGGGTGATTGCCTGCAAAAATGATCGCACCATCGGCAGGCACATTCTCCAGGCCGACGACATCGATTCGCCGAAAAAACGTGCTGGTTATAATACGAATTATCGATATGACCAGAAGCTGGACCATCAATTTGTTCCTTTCTGTTCCGGCACTAGTTGATCGATGCGCCAGGCGGCAGTGAGTAAGTGAACTCGACCGCCTCGGCAGGAGTATCGAAATACCCGTATTTGTCCCGCATCGACCGCCAGCGGGGATCCGATTTTATTTTTGCGTAGAGATCTGAATCGATCGACGCCAACACGTCGGGGCCGTGTGCCTCAATCGTCTTGTCGAGCGACTCAAATGCCCTGTCGTTGTCACCGATCCACGCGTAGATGCGCGCTACGCCCTCTGCTTCACCATCTTCGTCTCGAAAATGGGAGAACCGGGCCTCGAATTCCTCACGACGACCGAGGTCGTGCAATGCCATGATCGCGCCCATTTCGCCGGGGCCGGCAACCGACTCCTGTTCAAAGGCGGCGAGTGCTTTTTCCGGATTTCCGGCGCCCAGCCAGCTAACGCCCAGTGACCAGTAGTGGTAGGCGGTCGGCGTATGCCATGTCATCAACGATTCCAGTGTATGCGCCGATTCTGCATGTCGGCCAGAAGCCCTGAATGCATAAGCAAGGTTACTGGTGCAAACAGCACAGGCCGGGTCACGCCGCAGCAGATACTTGCCCAGTGCTACGGCCTCATCCGGTCGGTTGATGTCGGTCAGAAAACCAACCAATACGCGTAGCAAGCTCGTGTTGTTCGGATCGACACGCATCGCTTTTTCATAGAAGTTGGCGGCTTCCTGAAAGTCATTTTGCGTGTAGGCGAGCCAACCTTGCCAAATGAGCGCAGAAGCGCCGTTCGGCTCTATTGCTACCACCCGGTCCGCCAGTGCATGAATCTCGACAGTATTCTGCTCTCTGGACAGCCCCTCGGTTTTCGGAATTCTGTAATACAAGCGGCCTAGTACATTGAGGGCAGGGATGTAGTCGGGTGCGATCGCAAGCACTTCATTCAGCAGTGACTGAGCCTCGCGGAGTTGGCTCATGTTTGACGTATGGACGATGTGCAAGGCCTTCAAATACATCTCGTAGGCTTTTGGGTCGATCTTCTGTGCCCGCGGGCGGCCCTCCAGAAGCGTCAGCTTGAGTTGCCCCACAAGGCTATTGGATATCTCATCCTGAATCGCAAACACGTCATCCAGGGTACGATCATAAGTCTCGGACCAGAGGTGCGTATCAGTCCTGGCGTCGATCAGCTGTGCTGTAACACGAATCTTGTCGCCGGCTTTTCTCACCGAGCCCTCAAGGATATACGTGACATCCAGTTTCTCCCCGATTTCTTTCAAAGAGGCATTACTACCCTTGAACGTAAAAGCGGTGGAGCGGGAGATCACTCGGAGTTCTCTTATCGTCGCCAACAAGTTCAGAAGCTCTTCGGCTATCCCGTCGGAGAAATACTCCTGGTCTCCGGCAGGTGACATGTCGGTAAAGGCGAGCACAGCAATAGACTTGTCGCCATAGGATTCAACCAGCGCATTGGCACGCGCCTTCTCGCTCGCCACTTCAATGTCCCTGGCATCCCTCGCCGGATCGAGCACGAACTTGTCAACGGTAAAAAACGCGATAGCAACAACCAGCGCGAAAATAATGAACTGGTCGAGGCGTTTGTTGCTCCGGTCTGCAGGCGCCGCAGATGCGCCAGCCGCGGTTTCCTTGATAATACCCTTGGGTGTCCATTCGAACGCCCACGCAAGGGTCAGGGCAAAGAGCAATCCGACTACCAGGATCACCACCAGGTTGCGAATCGCAAGGTCGGTAAAGCCGTAGACCGGCAACAGCGTTTCGGCGACTTGCAGGACAAGCCAGGCGACCGCAAGGTACGCGATGCCAACACGAAGGACGTTGCGGCGCCTTAATTCGTTAAAGAGCCCACTCATCAGGCATAATCTACAGGGTTTTAGCCACACGTTCGATCAGATGACAAAACTCCTGACAATCATAATCGCCTTTCTTGCCATGGCTTGCGTGCAGGCACAGACCACTGCGCCATTCGACGTCACTGAAGTAACACAATTTGATGAACCGTGGTCAATGGCGTTCTTGCCCGACGGACGCATCCTGGTGGCGGAGAAAAAGGGCAGGCTTCAGCTGGTCGGTCAGGATGGCAAGTCATTCGGATCCGTGCGAGGAATACCGGACGTTGACTACCTCGGGCACGGTGGCTTCGGAGATGTTGTCTTGCACCCGGAGTTCGAAACGAACGGACTCGTCTACATGAGCTACGTCGAGGGCGCTGTCGGCAGAACGCGTGGTGCCGCTGTTGCGCGCGGAGTGCTTACGCTGACCGAACGCCGTGGCACGTTGTCCGACCTCGAGGTTGTCTGGCGGCAATACCCGAAGATGGTCGGCTATGGACACTACGGCCATCGCATCGCATTCGATGATGACGGCTACCTGTGGATTTCTTCGGGTGATCGACAGAAGTTCACGCCGGCACAAGACATGCAAAGCAACGTCGGCAAGATTGTTCGACTGCACGATGACGGATCGATTCCCGCAGACAACCCGTTCGTTGACTACGACAGCATAGACGCGCTGGTTGATGACGAAGGCGTTTATCCTGAAATCTGGTCGCTGGGCCACCGAAATCCGCTCGGCATGACTTTCGATCTTGACGGCCAGCTATGGGTTATCGAAATGGGGCCGCGCGGTGGCGATGAGCTGAATCGTATCGTGCGCGGTGGTAACTATGGCTACCCAACTGTTTCCAATGGCGAGCACTACGACGGTCGCGCCATTCCGGACCATGACACGAACCCGGAATTTGATAAACCGGTCCTGTGGTGGACGCCGGTCATTTCACCGGCACACTTGATCGCCTACAGTGGCGATGCGTTCCCACAGTGGCACGGCAATCTGCTCTCCGCCGGGCTGTCCTCGCGAGCCATCATTCGTATCGAGGTTGATGGTGACACTGCAAGGGAAGTCGAGCGCTACCCGATGGGTGCGCCGATGCGCAGCGTCGTTCAGGGGCCGGAGGGCGTCCTGTGGGTACTCGAGGACGAGTCGCGCGAGGGCACGGGTCGGCTATTGAAGTTGACGCCGAAAAATTAATATTTCTTTCTTGAGCGACTCTTGCGAGAACAACAAACCGGTGCTGTAAAGTATTTGCTTATCGTCGCAGGCCTCGTCCTTGTCGCGATAGGAGTCGTTGGCATTTTGTTACCCGGATTGCCGACCACGATTTTCCTGATCGCCGCCGCGGTATGTTTTGCGAAATCATCTCCGCGGTTACACAACTGGTTGTTGTCACATCGTTGGTTTGGACCAATTATTCACAATTGGAACGAAACACGTTCGATCCCACGCAATGCCAAGAGAGTCGCATTATTGATGATGGGACTCGCCTGCATATATACCGCCATAGTGCTGGATTCCTGGTACGTGATAGTCCTGGTTTTTGCCGTGATGATCCTTCCTGCTGTTTTTGTCTATCGTCTACCGCTGAGTGAAGACGTCGCAGCAAAACTCAAGACAGAAACGTCGAATTAGAGGCGAAATCGTCGCGTTGATGGCGGACCTGGCCGAGGTGAGGAAAAACGACACGGTGCTCTGATCCCTTAGTGAAAATCGACAGTTTTCCTAGCAATATCAGCGATGTATCAGTATACTGTACAAATACACAGTACCATCAAACTAAGCGGAGGGACCCGTGCAAAATGCTACTGTCACCAGCCTTTCAGACACTCAATCCCCACTCTCGGAAGCGGAGCAACTCGGCGAGCAAATTACCGAATTGTGCAGTTACATCTATGCCGCCGAGTCCCGCTTACTCACTCTCATTCGCGAATTCGATGACAGACAATACTGGGCGAAACTGGGTTTTCACTCCTGTGCTCACTGGCTCAATTTCAAATGCGGCATCGGCATGAACGCGGCGCGGGAGAAGGTGCGGGTTGCCAAAGCATTGGGAGCTTTGCCAAAAATTGACAAGGGATTCTCCAGAGGCGAGCTGAGCTATTCAAAGGTGCGTGCGATGACTCGCATAGCGAATGAGACCAATGAAGATTACCTCCTGATGATTGCCAAACATGGCACGGCACATCACGTCGAAAAGCTCGTGTCGAAGTACCGCACCGCGAAACGAGTTCAGGATTCCGCAGTGGCCAACGAGCAATACCGTGATCGCGAGCTCAGCCACTACTACGATCACGACGGTTGCCTGGTTATCAAAGCTCGATTTCCGGCCGAGCAGGGCGCCTTAATCGTCAAGGCCCTCGAAATGGCCATGGACAAGGATTTTTCTTCGCAAGAAATTGTGGGAGCGGCAGAAACTGTAGGAGCGGCTTCAGCCGCGACAACCGCGACAAAAGTTACCGCGGAGACATCCGAACCCGAGCCCATCGCCGCCCGCCGTGCCGACGCGCTGGCCGACGTAGCGGAAACCTACATGAACAACAGTGGTTCCTCAGGTTCCACGGCAGATCGCTACCAGGTTGTTGTCCACGTTACCGCGGACGACGTGCCCTCGGGGCAAACATCTGAAATCGAAGATGGCCCCCACGTTACCGCGGAAACATCTGAAATCGAAGACGGCCCCCACGTTACCGCGGAAACATCGCGTCGAATTGCGTGTGACAGCTCCGTTGTGAACATAAAAGAGGACGAAAACGGCGAGCCACTCTCCATCGGGCGCCGTTCCCGGTCGATTCCACCGCCTATGCGGCGTGCATTAGGCATTCGGGATGGCGGTTGCCGCTTCCCCGGCTGTACGAACAGCCGATTCGTTGATGGGCATCACATCAAACACTGGGCGGATGGCGGTGAAACCAGCCTGGACAACCTGGTATTGCTCTGCAGACACCATCATCACCTTGTTCATGAAGGCGGGTTTGACTGTAAGAAGTCGGCGGACGGTGAAATCTACTTCGAGGACCAACAACAACAGCCTTTGCCGAACTGGGCCGAACTACCCAGGCTCGCCGATGAGCACGATATCGAGCAGTGGCTGGATCGGGAATTTTTCGAAGCGACCGCAGACGGCGAGGGTTGCGCGGCGCAATGGTATGCCGGCGAGAGGATGGACTGGAACATGGCCGTGTCGGCTTTGTTCTAGTTTGCCGCCAGCCCTCTAACGCCCTGTCGATACGCTTACTCGATCGTAATTCCGCCCGAACCCGTTTCAACGGCGAGAAGATCTCCGCCACCGCGAACTTCGCCACGCATGCGTTTCTTGGAAACCTTGCCCTGAATGGTGAGTGGATGGTCAACGGTTATTCCACTCGATCCTGTATGCGCGTCGAGCTCGAAGGCAGCATCGTCCGGTAACCTGATCCGCACGGATCCCGATCCTGTATCGACGTTCCAGTCACCGTCCTGGCGACCGTCAATTTCAATTCTACCGCTGCCAGCTCTTGCACGCAGCGCTCCGACTACGCCGTGCAGTTCGATTTTGCCGGAGCCTGCCGTGACCTCGACGTCTCCCGGTGCCACTTGTGTCAGGCGAACGCTGCCACTACCTGTATGGGCTTCAAAGGCACCGGCGATTTCATCGGCTCGAATGGCGCCACTTCCGGAGCGTGCAGTGACTGCAGCGCCGATATCCGTGAGTGCGATGCTGCCGGATCCGGTCTTCGCCTTGACAGGGCCGGCGACCCCGGCAATTGTCATCGCACCTGATCCCGTGCGCGATATCACTTCGCTACCGGCAGGCACTACGATTTCGTAGCTTATTGAGACATTGCGAAATTCACTACCCTCGAGATGGCCTACCGTGAGGTGGCCGTCAACGAGGCTTATCGGTGGCTCGCTTTCCAGCTGGTCCACCAACTCCTGCTTCTCGCTGCTGTTTAACTTGAATATTCCGAGAAACGACCCCGAACTGACCCTGATGTGTCCCGTGACCTCTACCCGTTGGGAGTTACCCGAACTGATCTCGATCGACCCGCTGCCCGTCGAAACATCCAGGACAAGTGGGCCGTCAACTGACAGTGTCTGTTGAAAGGAGCCGGTGGCGCCAGATGCACTGGCAGCCCAAAAACTGCACAGCAATAGGCCGCATATGGCCAAAAACCTGATACTTGGTGTCGAGTTCACGTCGTAATCCTCCGGGGGCGAGCCTCAAATCGGGCTATTCAGAGATTAGATGCTCCAAATCGGCGATTGGATTAGATTTATCTCTCCGACTGCGCGACACTGTCCCGGTAACGCCAGTTGACATAACCAGACCTACGGCATTGATATTGCTGGCGAATAACTAGAAAAACAAAGCAGGCATGACCGGCTTTTGGCAATCGACACACAACGGCCAGTCATCGCGAAGTGGGAGTAGCTCATGAGCAGACTAATTGCCATCGTCGTTGGCATATTGTTGTTGTGGACATTGTTCCAGTTCGGCGCGCGTCCCAAGGCGCCCGAGATTCAACTAGACATTCAAACGAGAACGTCGGCCGCAGTTGCTGACGCCGGGTTCGACGCCGTAAGTGTCACTACGGATGGCCGTGACGTCTTGTTGACAGGTGAAGTCAGCGACGAACAAGCCATCGGGCAGGTAGAGACCGTCGCCACTGACGTGCGAGGGGTTCGCGTGGTTGCAAGCGAAGTTACCGTCGCGGTGGAGCCGTACTCGACGATGTTCTGTAAGAACGAGACGTCGATCACTTTGTCCGGCAACGTGCCTGCCGATAACGCAAAAAGCGAGTTTCCTGAGAGAGCTCGGGACATGTTCCGCCACTGGGAAGTGGAGGAGAATCTCGAAGTCAGAGACGGGTCACCAACCGGCTTTAGACGGTTCATGGATCAGGCGCTCATAGAGCTTGGCCAGCTTGACGAAGGCTGTATTACGTTCACCGATGACACCTTGTTGATCAAGGGCTCTGTGCGTAGTGAACGCGCGGCGGCGGGCATCAAGGAACGAATGGACGCACATAGTGATCTGGGATTCACGGTGCGATATGAACTCACCTTGCCGGTCCTTTCGGATGAGGCGCTGGCATGCCAGGAAGAAGCGAATAAGCGGGTCGCAACTGGCGAGACGGTTCTCTTCAGCTTCGATAGCTCAGAGATTCACGAAATAGGCAGGCAATTGCTCGATGAGGTCGCGGAGATCAGCAAGTTATGTCCCGATGTTGCAGTCCTGGTAACAGGACACACGGATTCGGTCGGCGACAAAGACTACAACATCGCATTGGGCGAAAGACGTGCAGAGGCCGTCGTGGCGTACTTGATTCAAAAGGATGTTGCCGAAGAACGCCTGACACCGGTTGGACTTGGTTTTTCTCAACCGGTCGCCGACAACTCAACAGAAGAAGGCCGGGCAAAAAACCGGCGCATTGAATTCCGTGCAAGGGAGGATTGAACATGGAATACCTGATTCAAGAAATATTTTTGTACCTGCTGGTCGCGTTCGTACTTGGTCTGGTAATCGGATGGTTAGCAGGTTCACAGGGCGGCAAAAAGAAAATTGCCGAGCTGGAAGCGCGCCTGGCCGAACTGACGGACCGCAAGGCCGGTACGCCGGTCGAATCGATCGAAGGAATTGGTTCTGGTTTTGGTAATAGCCTGAAAGCCGATGGCATTAGTACAACCGAAGCATTGCTAGAGGCGTGTTGCAGCAATGAGGGAGTTGCACGCGTATGTAAGTGTGTCGATCTTGATGAAAACACGGTTCGCAATTGGGCCACGATGGCAGATTTGATGCGCATCAAGGGTCTCGGGGGTCAATGGGCGGAATTGATGTGGCGCGCGGGCGTTAAGAGTGTGCAGGATCTGGCGACACGCGACATAGTGCCGTTGCGAGCGCGGATGCGTGAAGTGAACGACGAGGAGCATCGTGTCGCGGAACTACCGGGCGAAAGTCGTGTGGCAAAGTTCATCGAAGAAGCAGGCAATCTGGAAGCCGTGTTGCCGAACTAGATACAGCTCAATAGTTCGGCCATCAAACTTGCCCAGCGCGCAAAGAATAACCAATGTCCGTGATTTTTTATTCCCAAAAAGGCGACAAGTCATGGCCCGGCTTGCGAATCATGTGTGCATGCTTCGCGCTCGGCTTCTGTATGGCCGGACCCGGCTACGCCGACGATGAACCCACGCCGGAAGAGTCCTGGAAAGACAAATTTTCATACGGCAAGCAGGGTCTGCAGTTTGACGATGGGACCGGCAATACGTTTCTGTGGTTCGGTGTTCGCCTGCAATCCCGTTGGGCCAACACCGAGGTAGTTCAGGACTCACTTCCCGGCGAACCCGTTTCCGATTCACCGGAGGTGGCGATCAATCGCGGACGCCTGAAGCTGGGAGGCCACCTCGTGCGGCCGGCATTTACGATCTACTCAGAGTACGACATCGTCGACAATCGCCTGCTCGATCTTCGAGCGACATACAAGTTCGCTGACTGGCTAAGTGTGCGGGTCGGGCAATGGAAGGCGGAGTACAACCGGGATCGCATCGATTCGTCAGGCAAGCAGCAGTTTGCGGAGCGCTCTATTATTACTCCCTGGTTTACTGTCGACCGGCAACAGGGGGTCATGGCATCCGGCAGGCTGGGCGAAAGTAGCCGCGCGGATACCAGCTACTGGCTCGGCTGGCTCAGCGGGGCAGGACGGGGCGGCGACAGATCGGAGGCCGACGGTCTCTGGCTCGCGCGTGCACAGTGGAACTTCAACGGCCGAGTGCTCGGCTTCAGCCAAAGTGCGTTGGCGCGCCCTGAACAACCGGCGGGTTCCGTCACCGTGGCAGCGGTTACCGGCAGGTCGGGCTATACCGCGTTCTCGAGTTCCGGCGGCGGACAATTACCGGGAGTTGCTCAGGGCGAACCCGACCAGTATCGCATCGAGCAGTTCATGGTCGAAACTGCCTATCATCTTCGAGGGTTCTCGTGGCAACAGGAGTTCCACTGGAAAACGGTCACGGACAAGCTCGGCGGAGAGAAAATCAAGCTGACCGGCGGCTACGCGCAGGCAGGCATGTTTTTCTCGGAAGTTTTCGAATCGTTTCCCGAGCCACTGGAACTGGCAGCGCGAGTAGCCTACGTCGACCCGGACTACGGCGTCTCTGGCGGCTTCGGTGGTTCGGAAAAAGAGATCACCCTGGGGTCGAACTGGTTCTTCAATGGTCACCGCAACAAGTTAACGCTCGACCTGTCGCGTCTTACTCTCCTCGAGGCGCGAGTAAGCAAAACGTCGAACCGTGTTCGAATTCAGTGGGAGTGGTCGTTCTAGTGAGCGCCAAAGGCCCCTGTTAGGGGGTCTTTTGGCAACCGATTTGCCGATGGGGAGCGAGCCTCAAAAATGGATTTCTTCGGCACCTATTGGTACCCCTTTGCCTGCAGCCTGAACAAACTCGCGTACTGCCCATTCTCGGCAAGCAAACTCTCGTGATCGCCCTGTTCCAGGATTTTGCCGTCGTGGATGACAATGATTCGGTCTGCTGCGCGTACTGTTGAGAAGCGATGCGAGATCAGGATTGTCATCTTGGTATGGCTTTGTGATTGAAAGTGGTCGAATATCGCGGCCTCTGATGCTGCATCCATCGCTGCGGTTGGCTCATCGAGTACCAATATATCCGCGTCGCTGCGCAT
>Ga0209271_10000286_pt1 | contig 17475 bp, 11 predicted proteins | sample tdAd002_FD_187123 | JGI IMG/M metagenome (GOLD analysis project Ga0209271, IMG submission 187123) | Marine sediment microbial communities from the Atlantic coast under amendment with organic carbon and nitrate - tdAd00.2 (SPAdes)... | ecosystem: Environmental > Aquatic > Marine > Coastal >... | reverse complement strand
GATTTTCTGCTTTTCCGCATCGTCTGAGTTCTTTAACTCTTCGTAATTATACAGGGCCAGGGGATGGAGACCGATATGGGAGTTGATGACGAACTCCTCGCGAGCCAGTCCTACACCATCATTTGGGATCTGACACTCGGTGAAAGCTTTCTCTGGAATGGCCAGGTTCATCATGATCTTGGTTTTGGTTTTGGGCAGTTCACCGAGGTCAACCTTCTCAATTTCAAAATCAAGGAGTCCTTCATAAATATAGCCGGTTTCACCCTCTGCAGAAGAAACTGTGATTTCCTGGCCTGACTTGATAATTTTGGAACCGTCACCGGTGCCAATAACACAGGGGATGCCAAGTTCGCGGGAAATAATAGCTGCATGACAGGTACGGCCGCCGCGGTTGGTGACAATAGCCCCGGCAATCTTCATGATCGGCTCCCAGTCAGGATCGGTCATGTCGGTGACCAGAACCTGGCCCTTTCTAAAGTCATGGATGCCTTCCACGTCCTGGATGACATTGGCCTCACCTTGGCCGATCTTGGCGCCGACCGCCAGACCTTCGACAAGGATGTTGCCCTTCTCCTTGAGGACATATGTTTCCATAACTCCGACCTTGGTTTGGGAATGCACTGTTTCAGGTCTGGCCTGTACGATAAAGAGTTCACCGGATCCAACGTTGACACCGTCGCCATCCTTGGCCCATTCGATATCCATGGCCTTCCCGTAATGGTCTTCAATAATACAGGCCCATTCTGAAAGTTTGAGAATTTCGTCGTCAGAAATCACGTAGTTGATACGTTCTTCAGGGGTGGTGTCAATGGTTTTTACAGGTTCCTCGGTATTAGGGTCATTGTCGTACACCATTTTTATTTCCTTGGAGCCTACCCTCTTGCCAACGATAGGGCGTTTGCCCTGTTTCAATGTTGGTTTGAATACATAATATTCATCAGGATTTACCGCGCCCTGCACTACAGTTTCACCCAGACCCCATGCACCGGTCAGAAATACTGCATCCTTGAAACCGCTTTCCGTGTCAATGGAGAAGATAACGCCGGAAGAGGCCTTGTCTGAACGGGCCATTTTTTGGACAACAATGGAAAGATATACATCAAACTGGCCAAAGCCCTTATCATGGCGATATGAGATAGCACGGTTGGTAAAAAGACTGGCAAAGCATTTCTTGCAGTTATCGATCAGGGCGTCATAACCCCTGATATTCAGGTAGGTTTCCTGCTGGCCGGCAAAGGAGGCATCAGGAAGATCCTCGGCAGTTGCCGAGGAACGGACAGCAACATCAACATCAGTGCCGTATTCTTCTTCCATCTTTTTATAGGATTCGATAATTGCCTGGCGCAGGTCATCCGGAAATTCAGCATTGCGGATAATATCTCTTGTCTTTTCGCCGCGTTCCTGCAGGTTGCGGAGGTCATGGGTGTCCAGGCCTGCAAGGGCATCTTTGATGGCATCTTCAATGCCTGCGTCCTTAAGTAGATGCTGGTAAGCATAGGCGGTGATGGCAAAGCCGTGCGGAACTGCCACTCCCTTGGAAGTGAGCTTCTGATACATCTCGCCAAGTGAGGCATTCTTGCCACCTACCATTGGCACGTCTTCAATTCCAATTTCCTCAAACCAAAGAATTAATTCGTTATCGTGTTTTCCCATTTTTTTCTCCTGAGACCTTAATATACTTCATGCATGTTAGATTGTGGAATCCGCCAAGAAACTTTACGGATTGTTATCTGAAGGACATTCTTATAGTAAATCTGGAATAAACGGTCAACTATTGTTTGCTCTTTTGGGATGTTGAACAGAGATTTTCTTGTATTTTCGTTGAGACATAAAATGTTATTAGTTTTTGAGCAAAAAATCTCTTTTAAAAAAGTGAGTAATCTGCCAAAAGTATAAAGTGCTTTTGCAATATTTATATGTTGAATCGTAAGGAGGTTATTGATGGCCTACCCTGAAGAAATGAAAATGTTGGCAGCTAAATACATTCGAGAAGAAGATCACAGTAGGAGTGACTATTTCGGCCTGATAAAAGAATTAGTCACCCGCAGAAATAGATTTGAGAGAGCGAGTAAGGAGTTCAAGGTCTGGCAGGAAGAAATAGATAGGATTTATGAGTTCATCCGTGATGAATTGATCAATAATCAAGTAAAGCCAATTACACCGGTAAAGTTTGGCACCTCTGGTTGGCGGGGAATTATCGGCAAGGATCTTACTGTAAAGTCGGTGAGTCAGGTTACACAGGCAATTGTTGCTTTGTATCACGAAGTTGAGAAAAATGGTGAACTTGCTGAAGACCTGGGGGTTAAGACCCTGAACGAAGCAAGGAAGAGGGGATGTGTGGTAGGTTTTGACAACCGTTTTGGCGGAGAGTTGCTTGCCAAGGCAGTCTGTGATGTCCTGACAGACAGTTCCGTAATTGTACATTATGCCGGTGAGTCAACTACCGGTGTTCTGTCTGCAGCACTTTTAGAAAAAGGTGCCGCATTTTCCATCAACCTGACCCCGAGCCATAACCCTCTGGAATACGGAGGGTATAAATTCAACGGTTCAGATGGAGGACCGGCCTCCTCCCTAATCACGAACAGGATTACCCGGGAGGCCCGGGAAATAATTGATAATGACAAGGATTTGTTGCTTTCTCCGGATCATTCTCTGGTAAGGGAGTTTGACTCTTTAGGGTCCTGGATCAACATGGTGCGCAGGAACCAGCAGTATCACGCTCTGGATTATGACAGCATCATGCAACAGTTTGCCGTGGATGAGGATGTTGTCCTTGCGGTTGATTGTGTCCATGGGGCAAGCAGGCTGCATATAAATCGTTTGCTTAGAGGCGATTCTCTCGAAACGGGTCATGACAGAATGCTTATCCTGCGGGGTGAAAGCGATCCCACCTTTGGTGGTATTGCACCTGAGCCTTCATCAGCCAATATGAAGCCTGTTATGCAAATTCTTGCCGCAAGGCCTGAACCTTTGAAGCTTGGGGCTGTGATTGACCCGGATGGTGACAGGGTTCGCTTTACAGATGGTAAAGTCGAAATTGATATGAACTTATTCGGTGCCATGGCATATCATTTTCTGCACGAACATAAAGGATTGCAGGGTATGGTGGCAAAAACAGTGGCCACCAGCAATTTTGCCAACAGATTGGCAGAGGATTTTGGGGAGGAGGTTTTTGAATCCAGGGTTGGCTTCAAAGAGTTCAAGCCGGTAATAGGCAAAGCCCTGGTATGTTTTGAAGAGTCAGACGGCATAAGCGTAATTGGCCATACACCAGAAAAGGATGCTTATATTGGCCTGCTCCTTGCCCTTGATATGGTGATGACGCTGCGTAAAAATCTGGGTGATTATCTGTTCGAAATCCAGAAGGAACACGGATATTATTTTCCTGCCAAGGACGGGGTGCTTGTAAGCAGCAAAGGTAAGGACCTTATGTCGGCACTTTCTCAACTGGAGAAATATTCTGAGGGATCAGTTGTCAAGGTTGGAAATGAAGAGAGAATAATTACAAAGATAATTGATATTGACGGCAGGAAAATGGTTCTGGATGATGGCAGTTGGCTGATGGTGAGACCCTCAGGGACAGAACCGAAAGTAAGGTTTTATGTCGAGGCACGTGATAAGGAAAAACAGCTTGCATTATTTGATACTGCGAAAGGAATGTTGGCGGAAATCGGGTTGCTGCAATAAAATTGAAGATTTGAAAAATTGAAGAATGAAAATTTTTTAGCAGAAAACTGCAATCTTTTGCCAATCAACAATAATAATATGTGCTGTTAATCTTCAATTTTCAATTTTTCAAATATTCAATTTCAGTAATGATTACTGGTTGATTTTTGCATGTCAAGAATTTATGGTGAGCAGTCAATCTATAAGATCCTTGTGATTTAATATATTTTGAATATTACCCGGTCGTATTGATCCGGATAAATAGCATCAAAATTATCATGGGACATTCTTGTATTATTCATTATTTAAGGGAGTTTTAAAACGCTATGTGGGATTATACAGATAAGGTAAAAGATCATTTTTTAAATCCCCGCAATGTAGGTGATATCGAAAATGCAAGCGGTAAGGGCGAGGTCGGATCTCTGGCCTGCGGAGATGCCCTTACCCTTACGTTCAAGCTGGGTGCTGATGGCAAGATTGAAGAAGCAAAATTCAAAACTTTTGGCTGTGCCAGCGCCATTGCCTCTTCTTCAGCCTTAACAGAGATGGTAAAGGGGTTGACCGTGGAAGAGGCTGAAAAGATAACCAATGAGGATATTGCTGAATATTTAGGCGGGCTCCCCAAGGAAAAGATGCATTGTTCGGTCATGGGCCGCGAAGCTTTGGAAGCTGCGATTGCTAATTTTAAAGGTGTGCCTATCCCAATGGCCCAGGGGGAGCTTGTCTGTGAGTGTTTTGGGGTAACCGATCTGGAAATCAGACGGGCAATCCAGGAGAGCAACCTGAAAACAATCGAAGAGGTGACTAATTTTACCAAGGCCGGAGGCGGCTGCGAAAATTGTCATGACAGAATCCAGGAGTTGATCATTGAGGTTCGCAAGGAAGGAAGGGATGAGGCTAAAGCCGAGGAAGGTCCAAAAAGATTGACCAACATTCAGAAAATTAAAATGATTGAAGATGTTCTTGAGAGAGAAATACGGCCGGCACTGCGGAAAGATGGCGGTGATATTGAGCTCATAGATGTTGACGGTGATTTTGTTATGGTTTCTCTGCGCGGGGCCTGTGTGAGTTGCGCTGCCTCCCAGACAACACTGAAAGAATACGTGGAGAAAAAGTTACGTGAACAGGTCATTGATACGTTGATCGTTGAGGAGGTTAAGAAATGAGCGACAAAGTGGTTTATATGGACAACAATGCAACCACCAGAGTGGATCCTGAAGTGCTGGAAGCCATGTTGCCGTATCACTCGGAACTTTATGGCAACCCCTCAAGCATGCACAGCTTTGGCGGTCAGGTCGGTCGGGCGATCAGTGAAGCCCGGGAAAAAATTGCCAACCTTGTAGGCGCATCTTCCGATGAAATAGTTTTTACAAGTTGTGGAACAGAAAGTGACTCTACAGCAATTTTTTCAGCTTTACAGGCGTATCCGGAAAAAAGACATATAGTCACGACGCGGGTTGAGCATCCTGCTGTTAAAAGTCTCTGTGAGAACATTGACAAGCTCACAGGCCACAAACACAAGGTGACTCAGTTGCCGGTGGACAGCGAGGGAATGCTTGACCTGCAGCGCTATGAAGAAAGCCTTACCGATGAAACGGCTATTGTCAGTGTAATGTGGGCCAATAATGAGACAGGCGTTATTTTTCCAGTAGCTGAAATAGCGGCAATAGCGAAAAACAAGGGGATCCTTTTTCATACCGATGCGGTTCAGGCGGCGGGGAAAATCCAGATTGATTTAAGTGATAATAGTTCAATTGATTTTCTGTCAATATCAGGACATAAGTTGCATGCCTCAAAAGGTATAGGAGCGCTCTATGTTCGCCGCGGCACCCCGTTTGCCCCTTTTCTTATTGGAGGACATCAGGAGCACGGCCGTAGGGGGGGCACCGAAAATGTTGCCTCCATCATAGGAATGGGTAAAGCCTGTGAATTGGCAGGAGCCCGCATGGAAGACGAAAATAATCGGGTAAAGGCCATGCGCGATAAACTGGAGCAGGGGTTGTTGGAGAAAATACCCAGCTCCATGCTCAACGGCCATAAAACAGAACGGTTGCCTAACACGACAAACGTTAGTTTTGAATTCGTGGAAGGGGAAGCAATTCTGTTACATTTGGACAGGTTCGGCATCTGCGCTTCCTCCGGTTCCGCCTGTACATCCGGTTCTCTGGAACCGTCCCATGTCCTCCGGGCTATGGGGGTACCGTTCACTGCAGCCCACGGTTCTATCCGTTTCAGTTTAAGTGTTTACAATACTGAGGACGAGGTTGACTATATCCTCGAAAAATTGCCGCCGATCATTGAAAACCTCCGAGAAATGTCTCCGTTCTGGAAGGGGAATCATACTGGGGCGGTAGGCAGCAGTCAATGCAAGTGCAGTTGTTAATTCGCCCTAGGAGCCTGTCTTTAGACGGGTAGCTTTCAGCTAGCAGTTGATTTTTTTTGGGGAATATTGAATATCGAACACGGAATAATGAATGATGAAGGGCAGAAGATTTATTAATTGAGAAAGTATCTTCCTTCGATATTAGATATTCCTTGTTCAATATTCTGCGGTTCATGTAGTACTGAAACCGGCTAGGCCGGTCAAAAGCTGGACTTTCAGTCCATCAATATTTAACCCTCACCTATGAGAACCAGATGAAAGTTATAGCACCATATTTTGAAATCCTTGAGGATTTGGATCAGCAAAGCCTGTCTGTACGAATTGAAGGCTGCGGGCGCATCTGCTACAAAAGCGAAGATAAAATTAGTCCTGAGTCAGCAGAGCCTTTTATACGGAATATAATTAAGCATGGTCATAATTCGGTCACTGAAATGGCGGTACTGACCTTGAAAATTCAATATGACACGGAATCGATTGCAAGCAAGTTTTTTAATCTGATGCCTAAGTTTTTGATAGTGGACAAAGTGGACAAGAAGGAACTTCTTGTAACAGGAAGTATCCGGGCATTCAGAGAGTTGTACCAGTCAAACCCAACAGTAAAAATGGTGAAGGCCATTGCAGAGTATCTCAGCAGTCGCCATCCTCTTTTTTATGAAGATTTGCTTCCGGAAAGAGGCTTGTTGAAACAGGAAGGTGTGCACGTCGAGAAGGTTCCTCTGGAGACGGTAGATTCTTTTTCTGCAGATCTTCTTGCCAGGCATCGTCATGTTGCGGTCCTCTTTGTGGTGAATCGGGCTATAACCCATGAGATAGTCAGACACAGGCCGGTATCCTATTTGCAGGAAAGCCAGAGATACTGCCGCTACAGCCAGGACAAGTTCGGCAATGAGGTTACCTTTATCAAGCCCATGTTTTTTCAAGAAAACAGCGAAGAATATAGTTTATGGGAAAAGGCGATGAAGGATACTGAAAAAATTTATCTCAAGCTTCTGGAAACCTCTTCACCACAGGCAGCCAGGACAGTTTTGCCGAATTCCTGTAAAACAGAAATAATAACCTTTGCCAATCTTCTCGAATGGCTTCATATCTTCAAATTACGCACCTCTAAAGGGGCTGAGCCCTCCATGCGGGAGGTCATGATCCCGCTGCTTCACAAATTTCAGGAAAAATATCCAACAATTTTTAGCGGAATTAAGGCAAGCATATAGGTATTTCTACTTGCTTTTTTGTTTTAATTGTTGTTATTACATTGATGCCGGGTTTTCTGCGCACAGAGAACTCGAACATCAAAGTCGCCAGGGTTTGGGTCTATTTGTACTAATATAAATCTTTGAGAAATTTAGGAGGGAATGAAATGGCTTATAATGCGGTGGAAATGGCAGACTGGCAGATATCAGAAGCTGCTGAAGAAAATATGCCCACTCCAGAGGAGTGGACCGAGAAGCTTGGGCTCCAGAAGGATGAAGTGCTGCCCATGGGCAGATTGGCCAAGCTTGATTTTCTGAAGATCATTGATCGGCTCAAGGACAAACCTGATGGGAAATACATCGAGGTTACCGCTATTACTCCAACGCCTCTGGGCGAAGGTAAGAGCACCACCTCCTGCGGTTTGATGGAGGGTATGGGCAAGCGAGGATTAAATGTTGGCGGCGCTCTGCGTCAGCCAAGCGGCGGCCCGACCATGAACGTCAAAGGTACGGCGGCTGGCGGTGGCAACTCCCTGTTGATTCCCATGACTGAGTTCTCTCTGGGACTTACCGGTGATATCAATGATATCATGAACGCCCATAACCTGGCCATGGTGGCCATGACCTCCCGCATGCAGCATGAGCGTAATTATAATGATGAGCAGTTGACCAGGCTGACCGGTATGCGTCGGCTTGATATTGATCCCACCCGGGTGGAGATGGGCTGGATCATTGATTTCTGCGCTCAGGCTCTCAGGAATATCATCATCGGCATCGGCGGCCGTTACGACGGCTTTACCATGCAGTCGAAATTCGGTATTGCCGTGGGCAGCGAGTTGATGGCCATCCTGGCCGTGGCTACAGACCTGGCAGACCTGAAAGAGCGGATCAATGACATCACCGTGGCCTTTGACAAAAGCGGCAAGCCGGTAACCTGTCGCGACCTGGAAGTAGGCAACGCCATGGCCGCCTTCATGCGCAACACCGTCAATCCGACCCTGATGTGTACCGCTGAGTACAATCCCTGCCTGGTTCACGCCGGCCCCTTTGCCAATATAGCCGTGGGCCAGTCGTCGATTATCGCCGACCGGGTCGCCCTGAAACTCTTTGATTATAATATCACCGAGTCCGGTTTTGCCGCTGATATCGGTTTTGAGAAATTCTGGAATGTCAAGTGCCGTGTCTCCGGACTCAAACCCCATGTCTCAGTCCTGACCTCTACTATTCGCGCCCTGAAGATGCACGGCGGCGGTCCCAAGGTAGTTGCCGGCAAGCCTTTGGATGAGGCTTACACCAAGGAAAATGTCGAACTGGTCGAAAAGGGCTGCGAGAACATGGTCCATTTGATCGGGGTGATCCGCAAGTCCGGTATCAACCCGGTTGTCTGCATCAATCGCTTCTATACTGATACCGATGCAGAGTGCGCCGTCGTTCGTCGGGCGGCCGAGGCTGCCGGTGCCAGATGCGCCGAGTCCAAGCATTGGGAACTGGGTGGTGATGGAGCCCTGGAGTTCGCCGATGCGGTGGTCGATGCCTGCAACGAAGAAAACGACTTCAAATTTCTCTATCCTCTGGAAATGAAACTGCGTGACCGTGTTGATGTTATCGCCCGGGAAGTTTATGGTGCCGACGGCGTCGACTGGGAGCCCGGGGCCAATGCCAAAGCCGAGATGCTGGAAAAAGATCCCAAATACGCCGACTTTGCTACGATGATGGTTAAGAGCCACCTGAGCCTTTCCCACGATCCGACCAAGAAGGGTGTGCCCAAAGGCTGGCGCCTGCCCATTCGCGACGTATTGATCTATTCCGGGGCCAAATTCCTGTGCCCCTGTGCCGGTGCCATCAGCCTGATGCCGGGTACCAGCTCCAATCCGGCCTTCCGCCGAATTGATGTTGAAACGGACACAGGTAAGGTCACAGGGCTGTTCTAATGTAAGTGATTATGGTCACCACTCGGAGTCTGCGCTTACCTCTTCGCACGATCACCCCTGTCCGCATAGCCAGCTATAGCGGACAGGGGCGCTTGCACAAATCAGCGGCACCCATGATCACTTACAATTAGGCACTTAACTACTATTGGGTATTGGTTTTTTCTTACAAGAGCAGGCCGGGGAATTAATTTCTCTGCCTGTTTTTTTATTGTTTTTTCGTGATGATATGCACGAACCTATTTTTATAGGTGCAAATTCTACAACCTTTAACCCTTACTCGAAGGGTAACTCATCACAGGAAGGTACCAGGCAGGAGTTGTCTGAAAAAATATCAAGGCGGGTCAGTGAGGCAGGATGCTTCATCTGGCCCGCCTGCTTTTTTTGTTTTATTTTTTTATGCATAGGGTGTAAATTACTTTTTTCCTTTAAATATATCTAATATTTTATTGAATGCAGCAAAAAAACAGACAATTCTCTTATGGCTAGACCACAAAACCTCAGAGGCGCTCCCCCCAAACCTGCAACTGGCAGAAAACTCGCCGGCGCTACAAATAAATCGAGCTTGAGTGGAACGGTTAAAGACCAGTCAGGTGCCGGCAAGATCCGTATTGGTGACATGCTGCGAAAGGAAGGCTATATAACTGCCAATCAACTGGATCATGCCATGAAGGTCCAGAAAAAGAGCAAAATGCGTCTTGGCAGGATTCTGGTCAAGCTCGGCCATATAGATGAAGGAACCATCCTTAATGTTTTAAGCCGTCTGCATGGCTTCCCGGCGATAACAATCTCGCGGGAAGCCCCCAATGCTGAAGCCATGAAGATAATGCCCTATGAGATTGCCAAGAAATACATGGCCTTTCCTCTGCGTATCATACCCAGCACAAAAACCCTCAAAGTTACCATGGCAGAACCGACTGATACTTCTGCCGTTGAGGCTATGCAGGCTGAAATCAAGATGAAGTTGACGGTTTGTGTTTCCACGGAAAATGATATCATTGGTGCCTTCCGTACCCACTACCAGATCAGTGATGAAGAGTTTGCCCTTTACAAGGACGAGGAAGAGGAAGAGGAAGAGGAAGAGGAAGAGGTGTCTGTTGAGGAGGTGGCAGAAGACTTTGGTGCTCTGGCCTCGGAGGCTGCAGATGAGCTTGATTTTGGAGCTTCAGATGAAGAAGATGACGCAGAGTCTTACTCCTATTCAGATGCCCCGATCATTAAGCTGGTGAACGGTATGCTGATCAAGGCAGTCAAGGACGGTGTGAGTGACGTCCATGTCGAGCCGTATGAGAAGAATTTTCAGGTGCGTTATCGTCTTGACGGCTCTCTTTATAAATCAATGAACCTGCCGATGTCCATCAAAAATGCACTGGTTTCGAGGGTGAAAATTCTGGCCAATCTGGATATTACCGAACGGCGGGTACCCCAGGATGGACGTATCAAGTTGAAGTTCGGCAAGAACAGGGCTGTTGATTTTCGTGTTTCCACGCTGCCCACCCTGTTTGGCGAAAGTATTGTTCTGCGTATTCTTGATCAGTCCAGCTTGAATGTTGACTTGACCAAACTTGGTTTTGACACGAAGACCTATGATATACTCAAGAAATGTCTCTACAGGCCGCAGGGCCTACTGCTTGTTACAGGCCCAACCGGTAGCGGTAAAACGGTTACCCTGTATTCAGCACTTAACGCTCTGAACCGGGAAGACACCAAGATTTTGACTGCTGAAGATCCGGTAGAGTTTAACTTTAAAGGTATCAACCAGGTTAATGTGCACCAGGAAGTGGGCATGACCTTTCCCGCCGCATTGAAGGCTTTTCTAAGGCAGGACCCGGACATCATCATGGTCGGTGAGATTCGTGATATGGAAACTGCGGAAATCGCCATCAAGGCCGCTATGACAGGCCATCTTGTTTTCAGTACCCTGCATACCAATGACAGTGCTGCGACCATCGGTCGTCTGGTTGACATCGGTGTTCCTTCTTTTATGGTGGCCTCATCTGTTACCATGGTCCTTTCTCAGCGTCTTGGCAGGAGGCTCTGTGTTAACTGTAAGAAGGTTGTAACCCATCATTCTGAAGATGACCTTATTGCTGCCGGGTTTGAACCTGAAGAGATTCCTGACCTTGAGATTTGCGGACCTGATGGATGTTCAATCTGCAGGGGCGGGGGCTACAAGGGACGTGTCGGTTTCTTTGAATTAATGGAAGTGACTGATGAGGTTGCCAAAGCCATCAGTGCCGAAGTGCCTGAGGACACACTGCGCAAGACCGCCAAGAATGAAGGAATGGTACCTCTGCGTATGGCAGGTCTTCAGAAGGTTCGTGAAGGTGTTACCAGCCTTGATGAGGTTCTCAAGAAAACTGTTTTGACAAAAGAGAGCATGCCATCCTATCTGATCAACCCTGATTTGGAAAAATATGATGATAGTGATGTTCTCATCCGGGAAGGTAATACGGATAATGATTTTTTCGAACTCGTCCAGGGTGCAGTAATTATTGTTAAGAGCGGCAAGAAAATTGCCGAGGTTACCCAGCCCGGAGCATATTTCGGGGAGATGGCAGCCATTTCCGGGGAAGCCAGATCCGCGTCAATTATTTCTAAGGGCCGCTCAACCGTCAGGCGCTTTCCGGGTGATAAGCTCTTTGAAGTTATCGAAACCAATCCCGTGATTAGCAAACATCTGTTTAAGGCCCTGGTCAACAGGCTCGAACATTCAAACGAAATTATCATGAAACTGGCTAACGGAAGGAAGGCCAGGTAGAGAAGTATTGAAAATTTGAGAAATTGAAGATTTAAAATTGATGGTAAAAATCTTCAGTCAATCAAAGGCAGCAACAAATGTCGATAATCTTCAATCTTCATTCTTCGATCTTCAATATCATTTCCCTTCACTTTGCAGATATTCAACTAGCTTCTCAGGAGCGTCCAGCATTTTAACTGCCACCTCAGTAAGTGGCTGGCCGTTGCGCTCCGCTTTCCTTATAACCGATGAATTGTGGAAGAGGGCGACTGGGGTTTCACCTAAAGATTCCTGAAGAAAATCAGCATCTTCATCATCCTGGATAAGATTCCCCACATAAGAAATCTTCGGTATGCCCGAATCAACAGCCAGTTTTTTTATCTTCTGAGCTGTCCTCACACTTGATTTAGAGGGGATGACCACAATCAACAGATGATCCACGCCGGCAATTGTGCCGCGACCCAGATGTTCTACCCCTGCTTCCATATCAAGCAAAACAACCTGGGAGGGCGAGATCAGCAGCTTGGTAAGCATTCTTTTCAGCACCGTGTTTTCCGGGCAGGCACAGCCTCCCTCGGCTGTCTGGATTGATCCGAGAACCATAAGTTTTATTCCGTCCTGCTCAATCATGAATTTCTGCAGCAGGTCATCAACCTGTGGATTGATCTGATAGAAGGGCGATCCCTGTACTTTTCCGGAACGTTCCACCAGAAGCTCAGTCATGTCGGCAATGGGTTTTATCTTATCAATATCCTTTATACCGATGGTTTGGGCCATATGCGGACTCGGATCAGCATCTATGAGAAGCACCTCTCTGCCTTGCTTTTTGAATTGGTTGGCGAGCAGGGCCATAATGGTTGTTTTCCCGACACCGCCTTTACCGCTGATTGCTATTTTCATAGGTCTTTCCCATCAATGTATACAATATATCTTGCATGTTTTTTAAATGTGATTATTTTCTTTATCACTATAATATATAGTAATGATATGCAGTTGATGCCACAATTGAAATGAAAACAGCCGAATGTTATCTTAAGAGGCTGTATTTTTTTAGTTTATGACAGGTGAGTATACAATGAGGAGGATCAAGAATGTATAATCGATATACCGGTAATGAACGTGCCATAACCCCGGCGGCCCGCACCGAAGCTTCAACTATTTTTCTTGCCAAGGTTTTTAACTGGATGGCAATTGGCCTGGGGTTGACCGGTCTGGCTGCTTTTTTGACCGTTAACTCCCAGACAGCATTGCAGCTTATTTTCGGAAACAAGATGGTTTTTTACGGTCTGATTTTCGGTGAACTGGGGATGGTTTTTTATCTTTCCGCCAGGATTCAGCGCATATCTGCGCAGGCGGCCACCGGGCTGTTTGTCGGCTACTCTATCTTAAACGGTGTCACTCTGTCAGCAATCCTGCTTCTCTATACAATGACCTCTGTGGCTGCTACTTTCTTTGTCACCGCCGGCATGTTTGGGGCCATGGCTGTCTATGGCTTTGTAACCAAGAAGGACCTTTCAAGCTGGGGTTCCTTCCTCTTCATGGGGCTTATCGGCATAATCATAGCCTCGGTGGTTAATATGTTTCTGGGAAGCTCAATGATGTCCTGGGTAATTTCCGGGATCGGGGTAATTATTTTCACCGGACTGACGGCCTATGATGTCCAACAGATTACCAGGATGGGAGAGCAGGGTATCATGGACGGCGGTGAGGCGGCAATCCGCAAGGGTGCAATAATGGGAGCCCTGAAGCTTTACCTTGATTTTATCAATCTGTTTCTGATGTTGCTGCGCTTTATGGGGGACAGGAGATAAGTTTGACTAAATACTGCTCTGGCGGAACACTTCAAAAACCCTCCTTGATTCTCAGGAGGGTTTTTTTGTTTCAACTGGATACCTGTCTTTTTCTCTGTCTTTAAAATTGAAGAATCTTAAATATTAGCTTCCTTCGACACTCTGTTTAACGGGCGTTGTATCTGCCGCCTTCGTCTTAGGCGGGGTCTTTACTTCCTTAAGAGCTTCCTTGGTTTGGGAAATCTGCACGTCAACCTTGGCCCCTCTGGAAATAGAGATATATTCTTTATAAAATATTTCCCCTTTTCCACTGGAATTTGCCCCTATCTCAATATTGCCCTCAAGTTTTCCATTAAATTCACCGTCTATAAATATTTTACCCCCTGCCTTTACTTCTCCTCCATTGAACTTGCCGGAAATTTTCACATCTTTCCCTGCGGTGATGTTTCCACCACGCAGTTCTCCCTCAATATCAACACTGCCTTCTTTTGTTTCTATATTTCCCTTGCAGACTCCTTTTATTAGGATGTTTGAATCTTGCATTGAAGTTATATTACCTTCAACGTCTCCGCTTAATTCCAAATCACTGGTAATATTAATATCTCCTACCAGCTTGCTGCCTTTTAAGATTTTGTTCACACTTGAACTTCTGACAGCTGTTGCCGACGGTCTAACAGGAACATCTTCCTTCAGTTCGTTTTTTTCATGCTCTTTATTCCCACTGCCGGTTGTTTTAATTTTTTCTTCGGGCGAGCTCCATTTATTAAACATTCTGTTCCTCCATCGTTATAGCGGGTGATTGCGATAAGTAATTGCTTTTTTCGGCTCGCACTGAAAATCGAAACAACCATGCCTAATCGACCCGAATACTTTTTTAAAAATAAAACAATGTAACTTCAAACAGGTCATTAACAAAAAAACAACCGTTTCAAATTATGCTACTATTATTCAAACTATCTTGCCACATCTTGAGTTTTGGTAAACTCAAAGAAAGTTTTGATTGCCATTGGATATGTTGACACCAGGTTGCTTCGAAGGTGGAATCACCGGTTAACTATCAATTGCTGCCGTATTTCTCCTGATAGCTATCCTGCAGTCTGACAAGGTTTTCCAGGTAATCCTGTCTGTTTTCCAGATCACCATTTGTTTGAAATTCTGCAATAAGTGCATCGAGAGTGTAGCGAATGTCTATGCCATAGCGGTTTGCATCAACGCTGTTAGCCCGATCAATTATCAGAACGGAATAGTATCGTATTAAAAGCCTTAAGTGGAGTGCCCGGCGGAAAAGATAGGATTGTCCTCCCAGAGTATTGATAAAGTAGCCGGCATATTCATAAAGTCCTGCCAGGGGAAGCTTGATATTCAGATTCTTATTCAAACAGTCAGGTTCTATTTCCGACCATTTGTAAAAAAGAGCCATAGTCGGTTCTATAAGTTCACGTTCATTGATCAAAACGTCTTTAATCAGCAGAATGTCTTTTGGTCCCAATACCCGGAAAAAATGAGCCATGTTGTTCAGAATTGCAAACAGATCATCCGTCTCCCTGACTACAACAGGCGGGTTGGCAATCAATTTTTTGATAATGCCGTTCATGTGATCATGGGTTGATCCTTTCATGCCATATTCCCGAATGTAATTCTGGCTGTCAAGATGTTCAAAAAACAGGAGGATCTTGTCTGCTGTTTGCAAGCACTCGTTAGGTTGTTCAGGGGCAGTTTGTATTTTGCCGGGAGATAAATGGAGGGATGGTTCTTCTTCTAATGGTGGAAGTGCTTCAACCTGTTGCTCAGTTGCTTTCTCTCCGCCTTCTTTTTCAAGCCAGGTTATTTCAGGAGTTGCGTCTTCGTTAGATTGCAGCCATGGGAGGTCCCCGGAAATATATCCCCAGCCCAGATAGAGAATTCCTAGCAGGACGATAATAAGAAAAGTTATGATTGGTGCAGATGAGCGTTTTGGAGGTCTGCGTGGATTTTCAGACATAGTAAGCAGTTAAACAGTTGTTGTGAGATGTGTACGACCCTAAAAGCTCGTTGAATCTTAAGTTTAATGTTATCTCGCTTTTTAAAACAGGTCAATTGGAATTATGTATTTATGAAGAATAGTAATGTCCTGAGAGTACTAATGGAAGTCTAATTTTTTTATGCTTGACTAGGTCGTTCTTAAGCACTATTATTGCGTCGTATTTTACTGAATTGCTATTCAGTGTTTGTCTCTTGAGCACTGTTCTATGGCATATATAACTGGCTTAGTTCAACAAATTAATTTCTTTCGTAAAATTCATTAAAACAATATCTGAAGGAGGATAAACTTATGCCAATTTGTGTTGTTGGTCATTCCAACCCTGACACCGATTCTGTCACCGCTGCTATTGCTTATGCCAATTTCCTGAATGCTACAGGTGCTGATGCAAAGGCATGTATGCAGATTTCTGCCGAGAACCTGAATCCTGAGAGTAAAGTTGTACTCGAAAAATTCGGGCTTGCAGCTCCTGAAGAAATTACCGATGCCGCAGGCAAAGACGTTGCATTGGTCGACTTCAGTGATGTGGCCCAGGCACCTGCCAATATTGGCGACGCTAATGTAGTCGGCATTGTCGATCATCATAAAATCGGCGATATTGTTACAAACAGCCCGATTTTTTTCTATGCCAAGCCAGTGGGTTGTACTGGAACCGTCCTGCTTGAAATGTATAAGTCCAATAATGTTGATTTGCCCAAAGACATAGCAGGCGGCATGCTCTGTGCCATTCTGAGCGACACCGTTAATTTTAAGTCTCCCACATGTACAGACGCAGATAAGGCTGCAGTAGCAGAGCTTTTAGAGATTACTGGTGTTACTGATCAGGATGCACTGTTCATGGATATGTTGAAAGCCAAGTCATCTGTTGAAGGTGTGTCCATGAAGGATCTTATCTTCCGTGATTATAAAGATTTTGATATGAACGGCAAGAAAGTGGGTATCGGCCAGATTGAGCTTGCCACTCTGGATCAGGTTGCAGATATCAGGGATGGTCTCTACAAGGCCGTTGAAGAAGTGAAAGCTGACGGTCGTCATTCTGTGCTGTTCATGCTTACAGACGTTGTTAAGGAAGGGACGGATCTCATGGTCGTGTCCGATGACCCTGCTGTCATTGAGGGTGCCTTTAGCGGCAAGATTGAGGGTCAATCCATGTGGGTTGACGGTATGATGAGTCGTAAAAAGCAAGTAGTGCCATCTTTGCAGGATGCATTTGGCGCTTAATCACTGAGTGGAAATATATATAAAAAAGGCCATGCGTGTGCTATGCGCATGGCCTTTTTATTGTTTGAGTCCAGGGATTCCGGCATAATCCCTGGACAGTTTCCGCTAGTACACCCGGAGACAGATTTCAAATCTGTTCCCTCTTGAAGAACTGTTCTTCGGGGCTGCAGTATCTGGAATCCAGCATCAAGCATCTGTTTTTGTCAGTCCTCAGTCCTTAATCTCTTCAGTCCTCACTCTTTACTATCGTTGGCTTGCAGGGCAGGCTATGCGTTCCAGGTCATTTTCATAGTTGAATTCTTCGTCACGTTCAGGGGTGTGGCACCGTAAACAGAGAGATGCAGCTGGTCTTAGTGATATTTGCGAAGGATCCTGAGATGCTGTATGGGATTTGCCGGTACCATGACAGATTTCACAACCCACCTGCTGTAATACCGAGGGGAGGGAAAGCAGGACTGAATCATTGTCGCTGATTCTTGTGGTTTCATATTCTGCCGTTACATGACAGGGCAGGCAGTCAAGATTGAACTGCTGCTCCTG
>Ga0209271_10000285_pt1 | contig 17492 bp, 14 predicted proteins | sample tdAd002_FD_187123 | JGI IMG/M metagenome (GOLD analysis project Ga0209271, IMG submission 187123) | Marine sediment microbial communities from the Atlantic coast under amendment with organic carbon and nitrate - tdAd00.2 (SPAdes)... | ecosystem: Environmental > Aquatic > Marine > Coastal >... | reverse complement strand
AAAATGCAGGCCTTCGAGAAATCCTTCCACGCGTGCGCGGATGGTGATGTCCTTCGCACCAGATGTCTCTCCAACGAACTCCAGAAATAGCGGAACGTCCGCGGCTTCGATTTCAACCACAGAAACTTCAGGTGGCGGGGCATTCGGTGCCTCTTTCTGATCGGTGCAGGCGAAAAAAATAAAGGAGAGGCAGGTCGTCAGAACGACGGTTTTAAATTTCATGATGCCTTCCGAGCAAAGTAGATGGGTTTTCGGATTTCAGTATATCCCGAGCCGGGTCGAAAAACGTGACATAGTAGCGTTTAATTCGGATGAGATTGATCCCGGTACAAGCTGCCGAAAGATTCGAGTTTAATGGGGTACGATGTGTTGTCAACGCTTTACGCGCGCTGCTTGATGAGCCTCACAACAAGAACCGATCTTACTATTTGACCAGGACCCGGGGTTCGGGGTTCGGGCGCGTCCACAGAAAAGTGCCTATACATAGAAAAAACAGGCTCATGCCGAGCAGCAGTCCCCAGTGATACTCGGACCACAGCAGGAATGACCAGCTCGCGACCATCATCGCGGTTGCCAGCCACTTGGCACTTCGCGGCACCGCGCCCTGCTCGTGCCAGTTGTTTATCAGGCGTGCAAACTGCGGCTGACTGTAAATCCAGTCGTGAACGCGCGGCGACCCTCTGGACGCCGCCCACACCGCTACCAGCAGAAATGGTGTCGTCGGCAGCAACGGCAAAAATACCCCGGCGATACCGAACGCGGTAGACAGGTAAGCAAGCACCAGGTAAGCCAACTGCGCCTTTTTACCGGGCATCGGGTGCTCCTGATGAATTTTGTCAACCCGTTCGATCATCAATAGTGTCGGTTGTAATTTCAAATTCCCTGTACTGTTCCCCGATTACCTTAACACCAGCTGGCTTCGTCTCCCGGGTGTTTCAGGAGCTCTTCGATATTTGTGCGAATCACGCGATAGCCGACATTGCCATATAATATCTGGCGCCCGCCATCGAGAACGTAAGATGGGCTACCCTTGATATTATTCTCCCTGGCGGTTTGATAATCCCGCATTAACGCGGCCATCGCCGAGCCGTCACTAATACTGTTGTTAACCAGGTCGCGATCCAGACCGAAGTCTTCGATCAAGCGAAGTATGACCTCCATGCTGCCGATATCTTTCGCCTGGTTAAAAAAACAATTACGCAACATCAGGGCAGCGTCGACACCGCGTTGCTTATCATAGGCCAGCTCCACTGCTTTCAGGGTTAAATGCGCGTTGGCCGAGGTGGCCGGGCGAACTTCCGACCATATTTTTGAATTAACAGGGGCGTCGTCGAATGACGCGGCGGCCTGTTCTACGTGCTCGGCAAAACCTTCATAACCGCCGCGTTGTTTCCACCCTGTATCGATGTTTTTTTCCACATCGCCAAAAACATCGATGTAGTATCGCCGTATCTCGATTTTATCTCCCAGTTGAGCATTGAGTTCATCAATACGACGCTGGGCTATCCAGGCCCAGACGCAGAGGATATCGGTGTAGTAGTCAACGATCAGAGGTTTAGTCATTGTGATGTGTAAAATTAGCTATTCAGGCAGCAGGAATATAATGATAGACCGGCAGAATTTCAATCGATGCCTGCAGGATAGTAGCTATAGGGCTTTACTTGAATAGAATAGTTATCTTGTCAGTATCAAGCATTAATCGATCAATGGTGATAGCAGAAATATGAACGAGACCCTGTGGATGACACTGGTTTATCTCGGTCTGGGGATAATCTGGCTGGCTGTGATTGTACGGGTAATTCTACGACCCCATCGGGAACCGGCATCGCGGGCCGCCTGGATCATGCTGGTCATAGGGCTGCCTGTTGTTGGCATCCTGGCTTATATCTTCCTGGGAGAGACCAATATCGGTCGCAGCCGGGTAGCCCGGGCGAAAGAGGTATTGGAGAACTTGCCACCAATGGTCTCCCAAACAACAGAAAACGGCACCGACCTGAAAGCGGAGTTTCCACAACAGCTCGCACCGCTGTTCCGATTGGGAGAAGCCATTACCGGGCTCGCGCCGATAGGAGGGAATAGCGGTCATTTGATGGCGGATTCCAACACTGCAATCGACAACATCGTAGCCGACATGGACGCGGCAAGCGACCACATCCACCTGATGTTCTATATCTGGCTGGCGGATAACAACGGCCTCAAGGTGGCTGCGGCGCTAAAGCGCGCGGCGGCCCGTGGCGTGGTGTGTCGAGCAATGGCCGATGGGTTAGGATCGCGCGCCATGATTGGCTCGAAACACTGGCAGTCAATGCACAATGCTGGTGTCAAGATCGCTGTCGCACTGCCTATCGGGAACCTGATTTTGCAACCCTTGCGTGGACGCATCGATCTGCGCAACCATCGCAAAGTTGTGGTCATCGACGATGCCATCACCTACTGCGGCAGTCAGAATTGTGCCGATCCGGAGTTTCGTGTAAAACCGAAGTACGCCCCCTGGGTGGATATCCTGATACGTTTCGAGGGACCGATCGCACGCCAGAACCAACACCTGTTTGCGGCCGACTGGATGAAGTTCGTCGACGAGAATATCCACCACCTGCTGGAAATGCCGATCGAGACCTCAGGCGCGGGCTTCCCCGCCCAGGTAATTGCAACGGGTCCAACGCGCCTCAACTCCGCGATGCCCGAGATGTTTACCACCCTGATGTATGCGGCCCGTCACAGGCTGGATATCACAACACCCTACTACGTCCCCAATGAATCCATGCAGGATGCGCTTTGCTCGGCGGCTCGTCGCGGCGTCAAGACGACGATCATACTCCCCGCTCGAAATGACGCCTGGCAGGTTGCCGCGGCAAGCCGCAGCTATTACCGCGAGTTGCTCGAAGCCGGGGTCAACATCCACGAATACGTGGGCGGTCTGCTACATACGAAATCGATGATCATCGACGACCAGATGACGTTGATTGGTTCGGCCAATATGGATCGCCGCAGCTTCGAATTGAACTACGAGAACAACATCCTGTTTTACGATCCGCACCTGACAGCCGAGATGCGGCAACGCCAGGGTACCTACCTGGCGCAGTCCAGCCCCGTGACTATCGATATGGTGGAGCAATGGTCGCTGACTCGCCAGTTCTGGAACAACACCATCGCAATGCTCTCGCCAGTGCTGTGATTGCATGAATAAAGGGTCATTGTAAATCGTTCCCGTAAAAAAAAGGGCCGCTGTTGCGGCCCTTTTCCGGTTTGGATAAAACAGGGTTTAGAAACTATAGGCGCCGCCGAAACTTAGGACCGTGTAGGCATCGTCCTGTCCTACCGGGCTGTCTTCGATCTCATCGTCCAGCGACGTGGTTTTCAAGCCGTAAAGCAGTTTCCAGTTCGGGTTAAGGGTTTGGATCGCCGATACACCAAGGTACAAGTTGGTTGCCGAATCATTATCCAGGGAACCTTTATCGCCATACCACTGGTAATTGACTTCGTCTTCACCCAGATACTCAACACCAACATTGGCTCTCACGACAAATTGGGCTGTCTGCATCAGGTTGTACTTGAGATCAAGCTTCATGTTTGTATCTTCGCCGGATGTGACCTGCAGATCCGCGGTAAACCGGTCCATTTTATAACGCGCATTAACACCGGGCTCTATTCCAGTATCAGGGTCGTCAAATCCGGCCGGTAGTGGTTTCACATCGTTCAGGTGACCGTTATCCTTATCCCATGCCTGGGGGCGAACCTGGAGCACGGCACCGAGACGCCAGCTCTCGTTCGGCTTCCAGAACCACCAGCCGCCGCGGTCGATATTGAAATAGAACGTATCCTTGTAATCCACTACGATAACGGGCGCTCCACCCCACTGCTCATCATCGTCGCCGATGTACTGAGGCTTGTACAATGCCGTCGCGCCAACCATTCCAGACCAGGCTTTATCGCCGTCCGCGGCAAATGCCAAACTACTGCTGCTGCCTAAAAGTACAGCGATTAAAATTCTTGGTAACACTCTCATTGATAAATCCTCATATATTGGGCTAACGGTTCCAGTCAGAAGAAAATTGGTTGATCCGTTCAGTAACTCTGGGGCGGTATCTTAATAGTTTTACCTTTGTAATTAAATAATTAATTTCAGAGAAATGAGCTTCCCTGAATATGCTTGTTTAAATAAGCGAGGGGGAGTACCGCTTTTTTTAACCAATTTGGATCCCAAAATACTGGAACAGCAACCAGCCTACAATCAGAGAACCCCGGAACTACGAAAATTCTATCTCTTTCGTGCCTGATAGAACGCACAGGTATGCTTTCGAAAGTCCGGCATCGTGCTATAACTAATACTCTCTATTCAGAATTTAATGGCGGCAGCCAGGAAATTTCCGACCGGGGCGGATTTCTGCATCGCTGGTTATCGCAAGAATCGATATGATGGTGACCGGGTAAAAAAACTCACCCGCTGCATCGGTTCAATCTTTGCTTCAATACCCTGGTTGTTTTCAGTACCCTATTGAGCACCTCTATTTCTGAAAGGAATTGATCATGCTCACAGCTAAAAAATCGACCCCGAAAAAAAGCGCCGCTAAACCCAAAGTGGCATCTCGTAAAAAGGCGGCGGCCAAAAAAAGCCCCGCTAAAAAGACAGTCGCCAAAAAGAAAAGGGCAGTCTCAAAAAGCAAGCTCGCCGCAAATACCCGCCAGGCATTACTTAAAAAACTGCGCGAAGATTTAAAAGCCACCCGGGCTGCGCTTAAAAATGCCAGAACAGCGACCAAACAGGAAATCAAGCTTGCCAAAGACGCGGCAAAAGCAGAAATCGATGTATTAAACGAAAATCTCAAGGCCGCCTTGAAACGGGAACAGGCCTTACTAAGTCTTGGTGAAAAGAAAGCGAAAATGATGCTCGCGGCGGGCCAGCGCTGGGAAAAACAGCAGGTCGCAAAAATCAAAAAATTTGTCGCCAAAAATTCCCGCAAAGCAAAGTAGGTTCCTGGTGTCGGTCCGGTGTAAAAGTAAATGTGGGTCAGAGAGCAATTGTTTCTAATATTAGAAACAATTGCTCTCTGACCCACATTTATCGGAACAGGCGAATTCTCGAAATTATTTCATCTGGCGTATTGTTTCGCCAAAACTCAGGTGTATCATCCAGGCCATCAAGATAAAGGCTTTCCAAGCGCTGCCTTGGTACTAGACAGATTGTAGTTCCTCGCGAACCACTCTCTTTTTATATCAATCAAGCTTAGGGAGCTTATGATGACCGACCAAACTTCAGCAGGACAATCCACACTCAGTATCTGGGGCGGCGAGCAGGAACATGAACTTTATGAACGCTCGACCCAGGTTCCAGTTGTGCATAGCGTTTCATTTACCTACAAGGATATCGATACCTGGCAAGATGTCGCGTTGGAAAAAATTCCGGGACATATCTATTCGCGCAACACCAATCCCACGGTCAGGGCCTTCGAAGACAAGGTCAAAGAACTCGAATCTGCCGAGGCTGCCACCAGCTTTTCCTCCGGCATGGCTGCCATCAGCAATGTGCTGGGCACCTTTTTAAAACCTGGCGATCGAGTCGTGTCAATCAAGGATAGCTACGGCGGTACAAACAAGATTTTCAATGACTTTCTGCCGCCTTTGCATATCGATGTCTGTCTATGCGAAACCACCGACTATGCACAGATAGAAGTGGAGATTTCCAAAGGTTGTCAGTTGCTTTACCTGGAAACGCCTACCAACCCGACGATCAAGATTATCGATATCAAACGTCTGTCCGCCGCGGCGAAAAAAGTCGGCGCGCTGGTGGTAGTCGATAACACCTTCGCCACGCCGATAAATCAGAACCCGTTGCAGCTCGGAGCGGATATCGTGTTGCATTCGGCCTCCAAGTACCTGGGTGGGCACGCCGATGCGCTGGGCGGCGTCATTTGCGGTCGCCTCGAACTGGTAAAAAAGGTATATCGTTATCGTGAAATCAATGGCGCCACCCTGTCGCCGATGGATGCCTACAGCTTTATCCGCGGCATGAAGACACTGAAACTACGGGTTGAACGACAAAATGATAACGCGATGGCGATTGCGCGTTGGTTGCAAAAACACCCAATGGTTGAAGAAGTCAATTATCCAGGGCTTGAATCCCACATCCATCATGATATCGCCAGGCAACAAATGCGTGGGTTTGGCGGCATGCTGAGCTTTTCGGTAGCAGGTGGACTCGACGCGATAAAGAAATTTTTGCCAAAACTGCAGTACGCCCATATGGCAGCCAACCTGGGCTGTGTTGAAACCGTTGTCGGCCCACCGGTGACCACCAGTCATGTTGAATGTAGCGCTGAGGAGCGCGCGGCAGCTGGCATCCCGGAAGGCCTGGTGAGATATTCCGCCGGTATCGAGGATATCGAAGACCTGATAGCTGATCTCGATCAGGCTTTGAGTTATTTATAGGCCTTAGAATATGTGGGTCAGAGAATATGTGGGTCAGAGAGCAATTGTTGCTAATATTAGCAACAATTGCTCTCTGACCCCGGTTTCCCCTGGTTTTTTTACTTTTTATGCTCAATAATATTCTCGACCCCGATAAAGCCGATCGAATCTTGCCGATTTTTCGCCTGGCGTTTCGTCCGTTTTTCCTCGGCGCAGCAATATTTTCACTGGTTGCTCTGAGCTTGTGGGGCAGTTTCTGGCTATCTGGAAACAGTTGGGTTCCTTATGGCGGCTGGCTGTGGTGGCATGCGCATGAAATGCTGTTTGGTTTTGTATGCGCGGTGATCGTCGGCTTCCTGTTGACCGCGGTACAAAACTGGACCGGGCAGGCCACTATAAACGGCTGGTCATTGGCAGCGCTTTTTTCCCTCTGGTTGCTGGCTCGCCTGCTACTGCTCTACCCGATTGCAGCTATCGACGCGATTCTACCCTGGCTTGATCTCGCCTTTTTACCCGTGGTCGCCTTTATCATCGGCAGGCTGGTGTGGCGCGTGCGCCAATATCGCAATCTTATCTTTGTTCCGGTTTTGTTATTGCTAGCCATCAGCAACGCGCAAATGCACTGGGCGGTGGCACAGGGTGATGCTGCGCTCTTCAAACAATCCGCGCATAGCGGTATTTTCCTCATCGTTTTAATCATGGTGGTGCTCGGTGGGCGTGTCATTCCATTCTTCACCGCCAATGCCACCGCGACGCGCAGCGCCAACCCCGGTCCCTGGATTGAAATATCGTCGATTGCCAGTGTCGCCGCGTTGGCGCTGCTACAGCTATTCGGCTTCATTTCATTGCTGCCGACACTTGTGGTAGCTGCGTTGTTTTTAATTGCTGCACTGGCCCATCTGCTGCGCCTACTGAGCTGGCGCTCCTGGATAACAGTCAGTCACCCTCTGTTATGGTCCTTACACGCCGCTTACCTGTTTATCGTGCTTGGCTTTTTCCTTTGTGCGTTGCATTTCGCCAGCTTGACGCTAGCCTGGCTGAGCATTTTTGCATCTCAATACGCCACCATTTTGCACAGTTTCACCCTTGGTGGCATGGGCCTGCTGATCATGGCGATGATGTCGCGGGTTTCGCTCGGTCATACCGGCCGTGAACTGGTAGTCAGCCCCTGGATTAGCTTCGGCTTTATCTGTCTGAGTGCTGCGTATATTTGCCGCATCTGGCTACCATTGTTGTGGCCGGGTTCAAGTCACTACGCGAGTTACCTGTTGAGTATTGTTCTCTGGTTACTCGGGTACGGAATATTTGTCACTTTCTACCTGCCCATTCTTTGTCGCCCCCGCATCGATGGTCGTCCCGGATAACAAAGGATTCCCGGAAACATCTAACAAGCCGGCAGCGACTGCTCTATTTTCGATGACGCGAATGGCTTTTCAGGAAGATGCTGTTAGACTGCGCAGCTCGAAATTTCCCCTGTCCTCGGCCTAAGCAGAAGTCTCATCCATGTGGTTTAAAAACTTACAGCTCTACCGCTTCACCAAACCGTTCGAACTGGACGCCGCAACCCTCGGCCAGCAGCTCGAGCAATACAGTTTTGTGCCCTGTGGCAGCCAGGATCTGGCCCGTTCGGGCTGGGCGCCACCGCTGGGTCGTCATGGCAGCGAGTTTGTTCATGCCACCAATGGTTATCTTATGGTTTGCGCCAAACGCCAGGACAAGCTGTTGCCGGCCGCGGTGATCAACGAGGCACTGGAAGAAAAAGTGCTGCAAATCGAAGAGCGCGAGGCACGCAACTTGCCGGGTAAAGAACGCCGCTCTTTGCGCGACGAGATAATCTTCAGCCTGCTACCCAGGGCCTTCGTCCGTTCATCATTGCAATTCGCGTATATTTCTCCGCGTGACAATCTGCTGATAGTAGATGCTTCGTCCGCCAAACGTGCCGAGGAACTGCTCAATGATTTACGCCAGGCCCTGGGTTCGTTATCGGTGGTCCCACTGGCTTCAAAAAGCCAGCCGATTGACGTGATGACGCGCTGGGTCGACAGTGGCCAACCCGCCCAGGGGTTTGTTCTGGGTGAAGAATGCGAGCTGCGGGACAATACCGATATCAGCTGCGTGATTCGCTGTAAAAACCAGAACCTGGGGGCCGCGGAAATCGTCAGCCATCTGAAAACGGGTATGCACGTGAGCAAGCTGGCTCTGCGCTGGCAGGAGCGCATCGAATGCGTACTCGATGAAAAGTTAATCATCCGGCGCCTGCGCTTTTCCGACCTGGTACAGGAACAGGCCAGTGAAATCGAAGCCGAGGATGTGGCGACACAGTTTGATGTAGATTTCTCCATCATGGCACTGGAATTGTCGGCTTTTTTCAAGGCTTTGGTGGGCGCGCTGGGCGGAGAGGACCTGACGCCACCGGCGACTGCCACTACACCCGCTTGAGCCGTCGGACCAGGCGGTAATTGGGCGATAAGTGTCTGTACCTGTTCGAAAAACCCGAATACCCCCTTTTTAACCGACTAATTCGCCAACGGGCTCGACATTCGGGCCACAACTGATTAAAGTGCGCTCCGTTTGTGTGCGCTCGGGCGCATATTATCGATTAACCCCTTACGGTAAATTCCAGGAACGACTCCATTGATTTCCACCGCGAACATCACCATGCAATTTGGCGCCAAGCCCTTGTTTGAAAATATTTCCGCAAAATTCGGCGACGGTAACCGCTATGGCCTGATTGGCGCGAATGGTTGTGGTAAATCGACCCTGATGAAAATCCTCAGCGGAGAGCTGGCGCCCTCTTCCGGTAATGTTTCGATTACCCCGGGAAGCAAGGTCGGCACGCTAAGCCAGGACCAGTTTGCATTCGAAGAATATAGTGTCATCAACACGGTCATTATGGGCGATGCCGATTTATGGCAGGTGAAACAGGAACGAGACCGCATTTACTCATTGCCTGAAATGTCCGAAGAGGAAGGCATGAAAGTTGCCGACCTCGAAGTCCAGTTTGCGGAAATGGATGGTTACAGCGCCGAAAGTCGCGCCGGTGAAATACTGCTGCAGGCGGGTATCGAGGAAGCGTTTCACTTCGGCTCGATGAGCCAGGTGGCACCCGGCTGGAAACTTCGCGTATTACTGGCACAGGCGCTATTCGCCAACCCGGATATATTGCTGCTGGACGAACCGACCAACAACCTTGACATTCACACCATCTCCTGGCTCGTAACCGTTCTCAACCAGCGCAAGTCAACGATGATTATAATTTCTCACGACCGGCATTTTCTGAACTCGGTATGCACCCACATGGCCGATATCGACTATGGCGAGTTGCGCATCTACCCGGGTAATTATGAAGCCTTCATGGCCGCGTCCTCGCTGATCCGTGAACAACTGCAAACCGCAAATTCCAAGAAGAGCTCCGAACTCGCCGAGTTACAGCAATTTGTCGATCGATTTTCGGCCAATGCGTCTAAAGCCAAGCAGGCGAGCTCGCGTGCGAAGAAGATGGAAAAAATCAAACTGGACGAAGTCAAACCGTCCAGTCGTAGGGCGCCATACCTTACTTACCAGCAGGAAAAGAAACTGCATCGTCAGGCACTGGTGCTGGAAAACCTGGCCCATGGATTCGAAGATGAAACCCTGTTCAGCGATGGCAACCTGATTTTGGAGGCCGGTGCTCGAGTGGCCGTTATCGGCGAAAACGGCACCGGAAAAACCACCTTTCTGCGCTGCCTGATGGGCGAACTCAATGCCAGTCAGGGCGACATAAAATGGTCGGAGAATGCCACGCTCGCCTACTGCCCGCAGGACAGTACCGCCGACTTTGATTGCGAGTTGAGCCTGTTCGACTGGATGTCGCAGTGGCGTAAACCAAAGCACGATGAATTGATGGTGCGCGGCATGCTCGGGCGTTTGCTGTTTCACGCCGATGACAATAAAAAGAAGGTCAAGGTTTGCTCAGGAGGCGAGAAAAACCGGCTGTTATTCGGCAAGTTAATGATGTCGGATGCCAATGTCCTAATCCTCGACGAACCCACCAATCACCTGGATATGGAATCGATCGAAGCCCTCAACCAGGCGCTCGCCAAATACGACGGTACGTTAATTTTTGTCAGTCACGACCGTGAATTTGTATCCTCGCTGGCGACCCGCGTGATTGAAATCAAGGATCAGGAAATGGTGAATTTCCAGGGTAGTTATGACGAGTACCTCGCCAGCCAGATGGAAACTTTCAAGGTCGCTTAGCCACAAATCGAAAAGAGTAAAGCACAGGCTCAATGGGGGTCAGAGAGCAATTGTTTCTAATATACCCCTGACCACGCACTAAATAGCACCCTCCTTTCTAACGCATGGCCTTCCGGGTTTGCCTAACCTGGTTTGCCGCTGCGTCATCTGTTCAATCTTGTCCTTGAAATATGACCTGCCAAATACCAGCTCGTGATTCAACGTTTCGCGTATTTGGTGGACCGTATCCCTGTCAATATGCTGCAGAAACAAGCCTCGATAAGCGAGTCCTCTTTTAGCATGATTCGAGCCTAGTGCCGTATAAACCGGATGGCAAACAACCAGCTTATCTTCATCCGCATTTGCATTGGCGTGATAGCTAGACCATTTGTACTCACCGGGATGCTCCACCATGTTCGCTCGAACGGGGTTCAGTTCAATGTAACGCATACAGGTCAGCAAATAGCGATCAGAATCTATCAGGCTCGATTTGTAGCGGCCTTCCCACAACGTTCCGCTACGGCCATACAATTTATTTATGTAATAAACATAACGTCTTCCAAGGGATTGCATCATTTGCGAGATACCGTCTGCGATAAGTGGTGTGACCAGGAGATGCGCGTGATTGCTCATCAGCACGTAGGCATGGATTTGGCACTGGTAGTTATCGGCAGCAACAAACAGATCTTTGGTGTATTGCAAGTAATCTGCTTCGCAAAAAAAGCATGGCGAGCGATTATTACCGCGTTGAATAATATGTTGTGGTAACCCAGGTAGATTAAATCGTGGTTTTCGTGGCATGCTGAACCTCCTTGTCTGCATGAGTAGATGATTAGATGAACAGTCTAGGAGAACACGGATCAGAGAGCAACAAAGGAGAATCTTCATTAATCTGGGTCAGAGAGCAATTGTTTCTAATATTAGAAACAATTGCTCTCTGACCCAGATTAATAGGGCTTCAGCGGCTCAAGGATTGATTATCGGTTATCCATAAACTACGATAGCAAACTCAAGTAAGCCACTTAAAACTCAGATCCTGAAGCGTCCACGTGAGCGGGATAAGCAGGCATCGTCGGGGAAGCCTTCGGCCTGTGCTTAGCGAAGCGCGTCGACGAAGAATGCGTTGTGGCACGGGCAACCTGGACTGATTCTGCACCCAAATGGTTTTCGCATCACATTCTTTCCTCGCCTTCCTGGCAATCGTGTTGGCCGCCTACTGGCTCGTCGGGCGACGCGACGAAAGCCTGGGCAAACCAATTCTGATTATCGCCTCGTTCGTTTTCTACGGTTACTGGATCCCCGCCTACCTGCTACTGTTGAGTACGTCGATCCTGTTCAATCATGTGATCGCGCGTGCTATTTTGAGCGGACCCTCAGCGGCTCTGCGCCGCGCGCTCATGATACTCGGCGTCGTGCTCAACCTGGCACTGATCGGTTTCTATAAGTACGCAGCCTTCCTGGTCGAGTCGTTGAACTGGACTATGCAAACCCAGTTTGCCGTGCCCGATATTATCCTGCCCATCGGCATTTCGTTTTTTACCTTCCAGCAAATAAGCCTGCTCGTCGATGCCTACCAGGGACGGGTCGAGCGCCTGCGCTTCTGGGATCATGTGTTATTCATCTGCTTCTTCCCGCAACTGATCGCCGGCCCGATCGTCAGGCAGCACGACATGCTGCCGCAGCTGGCGGTGCGCCGGAACTGGCGTCTGCGCGCGGACTACCTCGCTATCGGGATTGCGCTGTTTGCTTTCGGGCTGTTCAAGAAGACGGTGCTGATCGATCCATTCGTGCCCTACCTCGACCTCGTGTACCAGACCGCCGCATCGGGTGGCGCGGTAGGATTTGTCGATGGTTGGGTAGCCGGCATCGGTTACGGCTTTCAGGTCTATTTCGATTTCTCGGCGTATTCGGACATGGCCATCGGCCTCGGCTTCATGTTCGGCCTACGCCTGCCGATCAATTTCTTTTCGCCTTACAAGGCCGCCAGCATTAGTACTTTCTGGCGGTGCTGGCACATATCCCTGTCTCGCTTCCTGCGCGATTACCTGTTTATTCCGCTGGGCGGCAGCCGCCACGGCCTGGCACGCACGGTTGCTGCACTGGTGGTTACCATGGGCCTGGGGGGGCTCTGGCACGGCGCGGGCTGGACCTTCGTCATCTGGGGATTGCTGCACGGCGCGTATCTGTCGGGTAACCATCTATGGCGCGCGCTGGTGTCGAAATGGCTGCCTGGTCCCCGCGACCGCGTACGTCGTTCGATCGGCCTGTCGTGGGCGGCGCGAGTATTATCAATCGGATTAACCTTCCTTGCGGTGAGTTTCGCCTGGGTATTCTTCCGTTCACCAGATCTCGATAGCGCCATGCGTCTCGCCACCGCCATGTTTGGATTCTCCAGCTGGCACGAAGTCGCACACCTGACGCGGGGTATCGTGCCACTGTTTCCGCTCTATCTGTTCATAGTCTGGGTGATGCCAAATACGATGGAACTGTTCCAGGCTACCAGAGCGGCTCTGCATGTCGAGGAGTACAGGGACGACAAGGTTTCACCGCTGCCGGGCTGGCTGTCGTTCGAATTGTCGCCGCGCTGGGCCGTCATCACCGCAATCATTTTTATTTGCGCCTGGTTCGCGTTGTCGAACCTGAGCCCGTTCATTTATTTTCAGTTCTGATTGGCCATGGACGAACATTCAAATCCCAGCCTGCATGATAATCACAGCCTCGCTCTGGCGCGCCGTTTCCTGCGCATCTTCGCCTGGTGCGTGTCGGTAACCGCGCTCCTCGTCGCCTCGGTCAACCTGGTCGCTTACAACTATATGCTGCGTGAAAACAACCAGACCATCGTGCAACTGCTGGCGGGCTGGGGCAGGATGTACAAACCGATTCTCTACGATGAGGCAAAACCGAACGTAGCCGTCTACGGTGCTTCATGGGCCAGGGACGCCTTCGATCCGGACGCGACGGGTCGAATCATCGGGCTCAAAGTATTCAATCATGCCGTATCCGGCGGCACCCCCTACGAAACCCGCAGGTTCGCAGATTCTTCGCTAGACAATCCCGATCTACAGGCAGCCATCATCAATCTCAACACCTTTTATCGTTCCGAGGCCGGTGCGCGCGTCAGATACGGTTTCGATGAATCCATTCTGGATGTGGATCCCGAACATAAACCCAACCGTTGGGTAGCACTGAAACGAACCTACTCGCTGGCCCTCACAGGCTGGGCGGCAGGCGCTAATCTGAAACTCATCTCGACCATAATGGCGCGTGATGATGGCGTGCCCCGATCCGACTACCTGAAGGCCTACCAGCAAGCGGACCACACCCGTCGTAGCAGCAAATTGGAAATAACCAGGCAGCGTATCTTCCCGGGGCCTGGTCACACGGCAGAGTCGTCCCAGCCTGATACGCCCCCCAGCCATAGTTTCGCGGCGCTGGAAGAACTCGACGCGATGATCGAAGGATTCTGTGCGCACGGGGTCGACGTTTACGCCTATTACACGCCATCTCATGTACGCCAGCAGAGCTGTGACCTGCAAGCCACCGAGAAACTCGCGACACTCGAATTTCTACGACACAAGCAAACCACCTGCGACGCACGCATAAGCTACTTCGACTTTTCCTATCCGAATGCCGTCACCCTCGAAGGAGTGCTCACCCCGGTCACCTCCAGTGAATACTACCGGCCCGACGGCCATCCGCGTCCGACCATTGGCGCGCTGATGGCGGCCAGCATGTTCGACCGCCAATACCCACCCGGCACGCCGGCAGTGGTAGGAGAGGATTTCGGTGTCGACCTGCTTACCCACGAGAACCCCGAAGGCTGGTTGTTCGAGCGCGCCGCGCGTTGCGAAGGTGACTGGGGCGAAAACGGATACGCGGACTTCAAGGAAGCGCTTCTTCGACAGTAGCGAGCGGTCTGGCCAGTACAAATACCCTGATTGCCCGGATCGTCAAAAGGCCGTTTGAAAAACTGGAATCGATCCTTTTATATCGTTTGCTAAAAGTAACGTCGAATCTTCTTCACGCGTTTGCGGAACGACTTTGTTGCAGTTCGCGGATTATTTTTCACCGGCGATGGCAAGGTCGCCGCGAGTTCGATTGCCTGACGACTGGTGAGTCGATAAACGGGGATTCCCCAGTAATATCGCGCCGCGGCATCGACGCCGTAAATGCCCCGGCCGAATTCAGCAACATTCAGGTAATGCTCAAGAATACGCTTCTTGGAAAGATTTCTTTCCATGCCTATGGTCAACCAGAGTTCATGCCATTTGCGCAACGGATTCCGCGAGGGGGTGAGGAATATATTCTTCACCGTTTGCTGGGAAATGGTGCTGGCGCCGTAAACCATGCGCTTTTCCGACAGGTTGTACTGCATCGCTTCCTTGAATGCCTCGAGGTCGACTCCATCGTGCTCGTAAAAGCGGCTGTCTTCGGCGGCGATGACGGCCCGGATCATGGCTTGCGGAATGTCCTCAATCGACACCGGGTTCCAGCGGAGTTTGGGCCAGTCTGGATGATTTTGGCGCTCTGAGTGGTAATCGTGAATAAAGCTGGAACGCTGTATCGGACCCTTGCGGTATGATTCCCATTGAGGCCATATCCCGACCAGGTAACCGACGTCTATGAGTATCAGCAGCAGCAGTAAAAGCGAGCCCCATCGCAGGGCCCGCCGCAGCGATGAAAAGCGGAATTTCGAACCTTTCCTGGAGGAATATCTGGATGCCATGGGCGCACATATTAGTACATAAGCTGCCGCCTTGCTGCGACTTAGTCACCCTTGTACGAAGCTGATATATACAGTCGGTATTTAGCCAGCATGGCTATTCAATCTTCACGCCGGCACTATCGAGGGCACCGAGCAGACTCGCGCTTTCGATCAGCGCCCGTGCACAATTGATGTCGGCGGCAAACCATACATCCCCGTCCTGACGTTGCGGAATTACTTCGCGTAACGCCCCAACAATCGCTCGCGTCGGATCAGCAAGCGGAAATTTGGCAGCAGCATCATCCACCATCGACAGTGCCTGCGCGGCAACCAGTATTTCGCCTGCGACTACCGTGCTGGTATTTACAGTCACCATCGCTGCCTTGCGGGCACACCAGGTGGAATTGGAAACATGGTCCTCGGCATTGCCTTTGCCGGGAATCGAATCTACCGAACCGGGAGTGGCCAGGGAGCGATTTTCCATCACTAACGAAGATAGCGAGCACTGTACTGTCGCATACCCGGTATTGAGACCCGGGACGCCCGATGCCAGGTTACGCATCAGGCCAAAACTCATCACCGGATCAATCAGGCGGGCAACACGACGCTCGCAAATTGATGCCAGGTCAGATAAAGCAATGGCCAGGAAATCCATCGCCTGCGCTATGTACTGGCCATGAAAATGACCGCCGGAAATAGCGCGCCGATTTTCGCCGTCGTGAAGTATTAACGGATTGTCAGTTGCAGAATTTATCTCGGTTTCTATCACGCCGCGAACATAAGCCAGCGCATCCCTCGCAGGTCCATGTACCTGCGGGGCGCAGCGCATCGAATAGGGATCCTGCACCCGTTGAGATGCCGGCAGGCCCGGCACACGTTCTTCTCCGGGGAAAATCAGATCGCGTGCAGCTGGCGTCATGCGCCGGGATTGTCCAACCAGTGCCATGATATTACGCGCTACCAGCGCCTGACCTTTATGTGGTCGGGTTGCATGCAGCGCAGGATCAAACGCGTCTTTCTCCCCACGCATCGCCTCCAGAGACAAAGCAAGACCCAGGTCAGCATGTCTTGTAAGGTTTTCGGCATCAGCCACTGCCAGCGCTGCAACTGCCAGCGATACCGTGGAGCCGTTGAGCATGGCCGACGCGTCCTTGGCGCCGAGCGCCGGGTTAACTTCCAGACCGGCCTGGACTATGGCTTCCCTGGCGGCAAGACGCTTCCCCTGGTAGTCAATCTCGGCTTCTGCAAAACCACACAAGGCACCCGAAAGATGTGCCAGCGGCGCGAGATCACCCGAGGCTCCGACCGACCCCTGGCACGGCATTACCGGGGTCAGACCCGCGTTCAGAAAATCGACAAAGCGTTGCGCGAGCAGCGACGAAATACCCGAAACATCGGCTGCAAACGCATTCAGCCTTAACAGCAGGGTTGCACGCACCACGTCACGCGCAAATGCATTACCCACTCCGGTTGCATGGGAGAGAATCATGTTTCTCTGGTACTGCTCTATGTCCGAGACCTCGACCCGGCGATCCTTAAACGCGCCGACGCCGGTGTTCAACGAGTAAATCAACGGTGCATCGTCATGCATCCAGTGCTCGGCAATATAGGCCCTGGTGGTGTCGAACTGTGCCAGCAGCACCGGGCTGATCGATACTTCGCGGTCATCACGGGCGACATCAACCACGTCCTGTAGCGTCAGGCCAGCCGCTGTGATGATTAACTTGTCATTCATGTCGGGTTACCGGATATGATTTACTTAAAACTATCTCAACGCACCAGTGTACTCAATTAATTTTTCGATAGGAAAATAGTCGGCGGGATAAAGACAGCGTGTCGATCGACCCGTTAATTGGCAGAAATTGTCACCGATCCCTTTAACATTTGCGCTAACCGATGCCGGCGGACTGATTCGCCCCGCAGGTAAAGGCCCGCTTCGGACCGAGGCCAGGTGATAACTCAGCTCGCAACGACAGTACTACCTGTCTTGAAGATTCTATACTCGTAAAACCGGCAACGACTCTGAAGAAGGAATAAAACGCAGTCCCACACCGTTATTACACCACCTATCTCCGGTAGGTTCGGGACCATCATCGAACACATGTCCCTGATGGCCACCACAGCGGGCGCAATGATATTCAGTGCGAGGAAACAGCAGCTTCCA
>Ga0209271_10000284_pt1 | contig 17637 bp, 14 predicted proteins | sample tdAd002_FD_187123 | JGI IMG/M metagenome (GOLD analysis project Ga0209271, IMG submission 187123) | Marine sediment microbial communities from the Atlantic coast under amendment with organic carbon and nitrate - tdAd00.2 (SPAdes)... | ecosystem: Environmental > Aquatic > Marine > Coastal >... | reverse complement strand
CAAGGAAAGCAAGTTGTCATCCAATATTGCCAAGAGAAATGTGTCGTCTTCATATTTTCAGCGGCCGATAAGGCCGGGCAATGTTTCACGTGAAACATATTCATGAAAATCGCAGAGTGTTTCACGTGAAACATTGCTTACATGGCTTCGCTGGAAAAGTCTGTTCTGGCAAAAACAGTCTATGCTACGGCCCGGGTTGCGGGGTTTGTGAAAAACAAGCTACTTACCGATACAAAAGCGTGAAAATATCTCCCCCAGCAAATCATCTGCGCTGAACTCGCCGGTAATCGATGACAGGGTCTGCTGGGCGAGCCGCAATTCTTCGGCAAGCAGCTCCGCCCTAATTTCTTGCCTAGTTATCTTGCAAGCATCCTCCAAATGTTTTTTTGTTTCTGCAAGCGCCTTCAAATGGCGGCGGCGGGCCATAAATAAGCCTTCGCATGTGGAGGAGTCTGATTTCCAGCCGACGATCTCGAGGAGTTTTTGCCGGAGCTGTTCAATGCCGGCACCGGTTTTTGCGGAAAGATATATTTCTGCTTTCTCTTTCTTGTCTGAGACAAGCGGCACCTCTTTTAGTAAATCTATTTTGTTGCCTATATGAATTAACGGTACCCCTGCCGGAAGCTTATCTAGTATCCCCTGATCTTCTGTAGTTAGACCCGAACGACAATCCGTCAGCAAGAGCACCAGCCCCCCTTTCTCAATGGCCGCCCAGGCACGGGCAATGCCTATTTTTTCTACCTCATCATCTGTCTCTCTCAATCCGGCGGTGTCTATGAGATGAACCGGCACCCCTTCAATTTGAATCGTCTCACGGATAGCATCCCGGGTTGTGCCCGGAGTTGCAGTAACAATGGCCACCTCTTCTTTTGCCAGTTTGTTCATTAGGCTGGATTTCCCCACGTTGGGCTGACCTACTAACACCACGTGAATTCCTTCGCGAAGCAAACTTCCCTGCCGTGCGGCAGTAATTATGTATTCAAGTTCTGATTTAATATTTTTAAGCTGGTCATAAACATCGGCATGCCTGAGGAAACTGGTTTCTTCTTCCGGAAAATCTAATGTCGCCTCTACAAGCATACGCAAGTCAATGATTGCTTGTGTCAGCGCATGAATGGCCGCGGAAAACTCCCCCTGCAATGAACGCATAGCACAGCGCACCGCTTCGCCGGTACTTGCATCTATAATATCCGCTACACTTTCTGCCTGAGCAAGGTCAAGCTTGTTGTTAAGGAAGGCGCGCAAGGTAAACTCTCCTGGCTGAGCCAGCCTTGCTCCCAGAGAAAGACAACGAGATAGCAACATATCCATTACTGCCGACCCGCCGTGGCCTTGTAGTTCTAATACATCTTCACCGGTATAGGAATGAGGAGAGGGATAAAAGACAGCAATCCCCTGGTCTATGATCAGCCCATTTCCGTCCTTAAAATTACTTAGGCTGGCATGTCGTTTCTTTGGAAGGTATCCTAATATCTCTTGGATTATTTGTTGGAGGTCTTTCCCGGAAACACGCACTACGCCAACCCCGCCTCGTCCCGGCGGAGTAGCAATGGCGGCAATAATGTCTGTGTTTCCCATGAAGATAAATTGAGCTAAGACTCAATTATATATGGCGTTGTTTCCCTCAGTTCATTTTTTCTTAATTGCCGGAACCGTGGTTGAAGGGGCATACATGCGCGTAATTTGCCATTGTTGGGCAATAGAAAGCGTGTTATTAACTAAAGAATACAGCACAAGTCCTGCGGGGAAAAAGAAGAAAAACACACTGAAAACCAAGGGCATAATCTGCATTACCTTTTGCTGAATCGGATCAGTTGCTGCCGGATTCAGCTTGGTTTGAATATACATGGAAATACCCATGATCACCGGTAATACATAGTAAGGGTCAGGCGTAGATAAATCTTGTATCCATAAAGCAAACGGGGCATAACGCAGCTCTACGCTGGCAAGCAATACCCAATAAAGTGAAATAAACACTGGAATTTGAACCAGTATGGGCAAACAGCCTCCCATAGGATTAATCTTCTCGGCTTTATAAAACTCCATCATTGCCTGGTTCATGCGCTGCTTATCTTTTCCGTGTTGTTCACGTAATCGCTGCAATTTAGGAGTAACTGCTTTTAGTTTTGCCATTGAACGATAGCCGGCTGCAGACAATGGAAAAAAGATCAGCTTGACTAACATTGTCAGAAGAATAATTGAAACCCCCCAGTTTCCGGTCCAAGAATGAAAGAAGGATAACAACCAAAATAACGGCGCCCCAATGACAGTAAGCCAACCATAATCAACTACTAAATCCAGGCCTGGTGCTAATTCAGCCAGTTTACTTTGTTCTTGTGGGCCGACATAAAACGGGACCGCTACACTACCAATTTCGCCCGGCTGAATTGTACCTGCCGGCACAATTATCCCTGCGGTATATTTATTTTCCCCCAGGTATTTAGCATAATTTTCTCTCAAAGTTTTATCTTTCGGAAGCCAGGCAGTAAGAAAATAATGCTCTTGCATGGCAATCCAACCGTTATCGGTATTTTTGGGATAAGTGGCCGTTCCATCCACCAGATCAGGAAATTTTACTTTCTGGAATTTTTCTTCCTCGGTATAAACTGTTGCGCCAGTAAATTGTGGGACCATAAACATCGAGGCTTCTACGGGAGCAGTATCACGTAGCACCTGGAAATAGGAAAAAGGCTGGAGCACGCTGCTTCCCTGATTGTCAATCTCAAATCTAACATCAATAAGATAGCTGCCACGATGAAAAGTATAAATCTTGGTTGCCTTTATTCCTCCAACTTCAGGAGCAGAAAGCCGTATCTCAACTTTGTCTTCACCCGCAGTTAAAGTATAACTTTCAGCTTCTGCCACATAGTGAGTTTTATGTGTGGGAAGACTCTTGCCTATTAGGCCCGACTGGGCAACATTAACCCGTGGAAACTTGTTTTGTAACAAAGCAAACGGTTTATTTTTATCTTTCCTGGATGGATGATGCAATAATTCGAGATGGCGTATATCTCCGCCTGCTGTATCAATTTCAGCAAAAACCATATCAGTTTTAACTTGAATTTTTTCTCCCGACTCTAAGCCACCGGTTACGGCCGTGGGAGTAACGCCCTCCCCTGAATTGGTATTCTTAGTTGGCTGAGAAGAGATAAGTTTTTCTCCTGGCACCGGGGCTCCGTCCCGGAGTTGAGTGTCTGGCCCGTCTTTTACGCCTTGTGCCACATTACCAGGTATTGCGGTACCTTGTTGTACGGTACTCTGTTGTCCTGCCTGTCTCTCAGTTTTGCTGTCGGGAGATTGTGGTAATTGTTCCCGCTGCCACTCTTCCCACAGGAATAATCCTGATGTGAAAAAAATCATAACAAGAACAAGTTTTTTTATATCCATCTTCAGTTATTATCTTGTTTTTAAAAAAAATTGTACGCCACACTACAAATATCCTGAGTGCTGTCGTCAACTAAGGAACCGGATCATGTCCGCCACTGACCCACGGGTTACAACGAAGAATTCTCCACATACTCAACAATGTTCCCCGCCAGAGCCCATGCTTAACAAGCGCTTCTTGAGCATAATGCGAGCAGGAGGGGCTAAACCTACACGAAGGCCCAAAAAAAGGACTCAGAAAATATTGGTAAAACTTGATGAAGCCTATAATTATCCGCAACATCTTTGTAATTTAATTAGTAATGCCTTGTATTCGTCCTTCAATCTGGAAGAATCTTCTCTGGCAACAGGGCATCGTAAACGAATTACTAAATCCATTCCCACAAAATCTTTTTGTTGCTCACTAAATACGGTTCGTAAGACCCGTTTAACTAGATTGCGCTTAACTGCTAATCGTTCAACTTTACCGGCAACAATCAGCCCTAATCTTGAATGGAGAAGATTGTTGGGTTTTGCGAAGATTTGTAGAAATTCACTGCTTTCAGCACATCTGAACTGAATCACCGAGGAAAACTCTTTGGCATTATGCAGCCTGTAATTTTTTGGCAACATTTTAGCAACAGCAACATTTTAGCAACAAACAAATAATTCAATTCTTTTAGTGTAAGCTTTCTTAGAACCGGCTCTTATACTGCCAAACGAACGCGACCTTTGGCGCGGCGGGCTCTGATAATTGCAGCACCATTACTGGTTTTCATGCGAACTCTAAATCCATGGGTTCGTTTTCTCTTTATGACTGATGGTTGATAAGTGCGCTTCATCTGTTTTCCTTTCTTTCGACGTTTAGTTTTAAGCTCTGGCCCTAGAAGCCGAGCCGGATCCCAAAAATATTTTCTCTGTGCTGTGCTGTGCTCTGTGCTGTGATAAATAAACCCTGTATTACAACTCTTTACAGGGGATAATGTCAACTTATATTTACTCTCTATAAATTAATTGCCCTATTTATCTACACGAATAAACCTTTTTCTTCTATTTGTTTTGATAACAAAAATAATAAGAAAAACCCAAATATTTTTTCTGATTCTTCTGTCTTCCCTGCATAACTTCATTAGTTTAAAAAACTGGTTACATAAAACCCCTTGATCTAATTTAACAAATAGTCAGCCTTCTTTTTTCTTATCCACAATGACTTAATCCTGTGGATAAGTCGACAGAAAAGGACTAGAATAGAAAAACGTGTTCAACGTTTTTGACGCCCCTCGTTTCTGAAAAAATATCTCAAAATCATGGCAACAATCGATACCTTTTGGCTTTCCTGCTGTAAATATTTCGAGAAGGAATTAAGTCCCCAACAGTTTAATACCTGGATTAAACCCCTAGAATTTAGCCTATCCAGTGCACATGATGAGCTCATACTTGTTGCCCCAAACCGTTTTGTTTTGCAGTGGGTCAAAGATAATTTTTTACCGCGTATTGAACAAATGGCAGAAAGCCATTTCTCCAGAAACATCAGTTTCCAACTAAAACTTGATGAACAGGCAACAGAATCTACAGAAACAGCCGCCCGGAAAGAAGGGGTGGTTACTTCACCGGTTTTGACAACAACAAAACCCTCTACAGAAAAAAACAAAAGCCGACTAAATCCATTTTTCACTTTCGATACCTTTGTAAATGGAAAAGCAAACCAGTTGGCTCGTGCCGGAGCTATCCAGGTTGCAGAAAAACCAGGAAGTGCATACAACCCTCTGTTTATTTATGGTGGCGTTGGTCTGGGCAAAACACATCTAATACAGGCAATTGGTAATTTTGTTCTTTCGGCAAACAACCAGGCAAAAGTTCGATATATTCATGCGGAAAAATATGTATCTGATGTTGTCCGCGCATATCAACACAAAGCTTTTGATGAATTTAAAAAATACTATCATTCTCTAGACTTACTGTTGATAGATGATATTCAATTTTTTGGAGGAAAAAACCGGACACAAGAAGAATTTTTCTATGCGTTTAATGCGTTAATCGAGTCACACAAGCAAGTAATTATTACTTGTGATTCTTATCCAAAAGAAATATCGGGAGTGGAAGAACGATTAATTTCTCGTTTTGGATGGGGTCTGACTGTTGCGGTTGATCCCCCAGAATTGGAAATGCGTGTTGCTATCCTATTGAAAAAAGCGCTGATGGAAAAAATTGTCCTGGACGAAAATGTCGCTTTTTTTATTGCTAAGCATATTCGCTCAAATGTACGAGAACTCGAAGGAGCTCTAAAACGGGTGTTAGCTTATTCTCGGTTTACAGGACATCAGTTATCATTGGAACTTGCGCGAGAAGCGCTGAAAGATTTGTTGGCCGTACAAAACAGGCAAATTTCAATTGAAAACATCCAAAAAACCGTTGCAGACTACTATAAGATAAAGGTTGCGGAAATGTATTCTAAAAAACGCTCACGGATAATTGCCCGGCCACGACAAATGGCAATGGCATTAGCTAAAGAACTAACCCCTTTAAGCCTACCTGATATCGGAGAGGCTTTCGGTGGAAGAGACCACACAACCGTTTTACATGGCTACCGGAAAATAGCAGAACTTCGAACCTCTAATTCATCTACAAACCGTGATTTTAATACTTTACTCCATATTTTACGCGGATAAACTTCTGTGTAATTTGGGGATAAAATTAATTTAACTTGATTATCTAAATCTATTAACAATTTATCCACATTAAATACATAAACAATACAGCACCAGGTTTTTTTTATTCCGCTAATAACATTAGTTTTTTTTTTTAATACATGACTTATATAAAGCTTATTATTAATTATTAAGGTTTAAATAAATGATACTAATACAAACTGATAAGGAAGCTTTACTAAAACCACTACAGACAATTACTGGAATCGTGGAGCGTCGTCACACATTACCAATTCTTTCAAATGTATTAATTGAAAGAAAAAACAAAAAAATATTATGTGTTGCAACAGATCTGGAAATTCAAATAACAACTACAACTGAAGATAACTCCGGCATTCAAGAACAGCCCAGTTCGGTGACAGTCGGAGCAAAAAAACTTCAGGATATACTCCGAGCGCTTCCTGACAAAACCAATATTACACTAGAAGCCGAAGAAAACAGATTGTTTGTAAAGGGAGGAAAAAGCCGATTTAACTTACAAACACTTCCAACAGAAGACTTTCCAAAGCTTCCAGAAAATACAGAAGTACAGGATAAAATTACTGTAGAGCAAGGGGAACTGAAAAAACTTTTGTTACTCGTACAATATGCAATGGCACAGCAAGATATCCGATATTATTTAAACGGTCTTCTTTTGGTAAAGGAAGAAAACAATTTAAAAGCAGTAGCAACAGATGGACACAGACTGGGGTTTGCTCTTCTGCCACTTAAAACAAAACAAGAAAAAAAAGAAATTATTCTTCCTCGAAAAGCTGTAATAGAACTAACGAAACAATTGAACGAAAACGAAGACCCGGTAACGATTGAACTTTTGAAAAACCAGATACGTTTTACCTTTTCAAATGTTGTTTTAGTCTCAAAACTAGTAGATGGAAAATTTCCGGACTATAATCGGGTAATCCCGACCGGGCATGAAAAACAAATCGAAGTGAACCGTATATTGTTTTTACAGACTCTACAGAGAGCGTCTATTTTATCCAATGAAAAATTTCGTGGGGTTCGCCTAATTTTAACAGACGGGAATTTACGTATAGTTTGTAGCAACAATGAACAAGAAGAGGCTCAAGAAGAACTAGAAGTAAATTATAAGGGAGAGGCGTTAGATATCGGGTTTAATATATCTTATTTATTAGATGTACTAAATAATCTATCAAGTGAAACGATACTATGTTCTTTCGGTGATTCAAATAGTAGCGCCCTGATTACTATCCCGAAAAACGATAACTTTAAGTACGTAGTAATGCCAATGCGAATATAATCCGTTTTTGGAAAATAACAAAACCTAAACCAAACTAAAATAAAGAAAAACTCACTATGAGCGAAAAACCCCGTTCCAAACAACCAACAAATAAAACCCGGGAAGAATATGGGTCAGACAATATAAAAATCCTGAAAGGGTTAGATCCTGTTCGTAAACGTCCGGGAATGTATATAGGCGACACTAGTGATGGGACGGGGTTGCATCATATGGTTTTTGAAGTATTAGACAACGCCATTGATGAAGCGCTTGCAGGAGAGTGTAATGAAATCTCAGTAACTATTCATCCGGATAATTCCATAAGTGTGCAAGATAACGGCCGGGGAATTCCCGTCGGCATTAAACAAGATGATGAGCTAAAGCGGTCTGCAGCAGAAATAGTCATGACAGAGTTACATGCGGGCGGTAAATTTGATGATAATTCATACAAAGTATCCGGTGGGTTGCATGGCGTAGGGGTTTCAGTAGTAAATGCCCTGTCAGAATGGCTTCGTCTTACAGTCCGACGCGACGGCCAAAAATACCAAATGGAATTTTGTATGGGTGCTCCGACTACCAAACTAACTAAGGCGGGAAAAACTGAGCGTCGTGGTACAGAAGTACATTTTCTTGCCAGCAAAGAAATTTTTGGAGACGTGGAATACCACTATGATATTTTTGCAAAACGGTTGCGCGAGCTTTCTTTTCTTAACAACGGGGTTAAGATCAACCTGGTTGATCAGCGAAGCAGTAAAGAAGAAACCTTTGCCTTTGTTGGCGGGGTTAAAAGTTTTGTGGAATATATTAACCGGACAAAGTCCGCATTACACCCTAATATTTTTTATGCTGCTGGGAAAAAAGATGACATTCAGGTAGAGGTGTCCATGCAATGGAATGATAGTTACGCTGAACAGGTTTTGTGTTTTACGAACAATATTCCTCAAAAAGATGGCGGAACTCACTTAACCGGTTTGCGCGCTGCTATGACACGAACGCTAAATAATTATATTGATAAAAATGATCTGGCAAAGAAATCAAAAATTGAAACAACTGGCGATGACATGCGGGAAGGGTTGTCTTGTGTTTTGTCGGTAAAACTATTTGAACCTAAGTTTTCCTCTCAGACAAAAGAAAAATTGGTGTCATCTGAGGTTCGTCCGGCAGTAGAAGAAGTTGTGGCTCAAAAACTTTCAGAGTTTTTACTAGAGCGCCCGGTTGATGCCAAAACTATCTGTGGCAAAATTATCGATGCTGCAAGAGCTCGTGAAGCAGCCAGAAAAGCTCGTGAGTTAACACGGCGCAAAGGCGTTTTAGACGGGATGGGGCTACCGGGTAAGCTTGCTGATTGCCAAGAAAAAGATCCTGCTCTGTGTGAACTCTATCTTGTTGAGGGAGATTCAGCGGGCGGATCTGCTAAACAAGGGCGTGATCGTAAATTTCAGGCAATTATGCCTCTGAAAGGAAAAATTCTGAATGTAGAAAAAGCTCGTTTCGATAAGCTGATAGCATCACAGGAAATTATTTCACTTATCACAGCACTCGGAACAGGCATTGGTAAAGATGAATTTAATCCCGATAAGTTGCGCTACCATCGCATTATCATAATGACCGATGCTGATGTGGACGGGGCACATATTCGAACTCTGTTACTTACTTTTTTTTATCGGCATATGAAAGAATTGATCGAGCGTGGTTATGTCTATATTGCCCAGCCACCTCTTTACAAGGTTAAGCAGGGCAAAAAAGAACGTTATGTCAAAGATGATCATGAGCTTAAACAGTATCAGCTAAAACAGGCGCTGGCGGATGCTGAATTACACACACATGACGGGAAACCACCAATTACAGGAGAAACTCTAACAAAGATAGCTAATCAGTACTTGTTGGCAGAAGCTGTAATTGATCGTATGAGCAGACTCATTGACATCGAAGTAATGCATGCTTTGTTTTATCATCCTGAAATAGATCTGAGTAGTGAGGCTTCCGCAGCGAAAGGAGCTGCAAAATTATCTGCACGTGTTAGAGAGGTAGAAATTGTTCCAGAGTATGATACTGAAAATGAAAGCTATCGCTTAAAGATAACCCGCATGCACCATGGGAATAAGCAGGTTAGCTACTTAGACCAGGAATTTCTACACAGCGGAGATTTTATTCATATAAAAGAAGCCGCCAAGATACTAGAAGGATTGTTGGGCTCTAAGGCTTACGTTAAACGAGGTGAACAGACACACTTTGTAAAAGAGTTTAAACAAGCGCTTGATTGGTTGTTGCTTGAAGTTGAAAAGGACTTTAGCACGCAACGTTATAAAGGTTTGGGCGAAATGAATCCAAACCAATTATGGGAAACAACCATGGATCCAAAGAACCGCAGGTTGCTGCGAGCTCAGATAGAGGATGGCGTTGCAGCCGATGATATTTTTTCTACCTTAATGGGAGATGTGGTAGAGCCGCGCCGGGCATTTATCGAGAACAATGCTTTACGGGTTCGAAATTTAGATGTATAGGCAACCATTAATAATGGCGCCAGAAAGGGGGCCGGATAAAATTTTAGGTGACGGCAGACCGGGTTTCTCTTTGTTTTGCAGTAAGCGCATGACTGCCGATCTTCATTAATACCTCCCAGGCGGGTCCCGGGAATTTGTGGAGTTTTACCATCACGTCTTCAAGTGCATCGAGAAACCAATCAACATCAGTATCTTCAATATTAAGAGGAGGCAATATTTTTACGATTGGTACGGCGTGACCGGCAACCTGCGTAAGAATATGATGATCATCTAAGAGAGGGATGACTACCGCCTGAGAAAAGAGATTTTCATCTATTTTATTGACCATGGCCCAGGCTGCTTTCAGGGAAAGAGAGTCAGGTTTTCCAAACTCAATACCGATCATCAGCCCTCGCTGTCGAACGCCCTTTAAAAACTCAAAACGGGGTACCATTGCTTCAATACCCTGTCGAAAACGAGCACCGGTTTCGTTCGCACGTGCAAGAAGATTTTCATCATCTAAGACAGTAAGCACAGACAATCCTGCTGCCATTGCAAGATTTCCCATACCAAAAGTACACGCATGAACAATAGCGCGATCCATTGAATCATAGACGCTGTCATAAATCGCCCGTCGGGTGATAGTGGCTCCCAGCGGAACATATCCACCTGAAAGAGCTTTAGAAAGACAGATAATATCGGGGTGTAACCCTTCAATCCATTGGCAGGCCAAAAAACGACCAGAACGGCCCATTCCGGACTGAATTTCGTCACAGATCATAAGAGTTTTGTACTTGCGACACAGATTTTGTGCTGACAAAAGGTATTCGTCACTTAGAATATTAACTCCTTTTCCCTGAATTGGTTCAAAGACAAAAGAAGCAACATCACCTTTCGCAAGTCGTGCTTCCAGACCCTCAAGATCACCCGGAGCTACTTTTGAGTTACCCGGAAGAAGGGGCTCAAATCCTCTGCGGAAACTTTGTTCGCCATTCAAAGATAACGCCCCGGTGGTTAAGCCATGAAAAGATTTTGTTAGATGTACTGAACAAGGACGGCCGGTCGAAGCACGTGCGAATTTAATCGCAGCCTCTACAGCTTCTGTTCCAGAGTTACAGAAGTAAACCATATCGAGATTTCCGGGTGTGCGTTTCGTAAGTTCACGGGCAAGAACTGCTGCAAGTGGCGGAGCATCAAAGCCAACCCACCCGGGGAAATCAGAATCCAAAACTTGTTGTAGCGCCTTACGAATAGTCGGATGTCGACGACCAACGTTAAATACACCCCAGTTGGCAAGAAAATCCAGATAACGTGTACCAGATTCGTCCCATAAATATGAGCCTTCACCACGTACCCAGGAACGGTTGAACCCGATTATGCGCAGTACTTTGACAAAAACAGGATTTACATGTTTTTCGAAAAGCTCAAAGTTTTTACCGCTGGTTTCGTTGAGAATTGCGTTGATATCTATTGGCATATACTAGTCTTTCAATTCAAAAGTTACATGATGAGCTTTTTTCAAGTTGAGCACAGTCTGATAAATTCGAATATACAAACAATACAGAAATATATTTAATTTATGACCCGTAAACACATTATGCAGTGTCGATGTTAACCAGTCAGGTAAACAATTGCAATGTGAAAATTCTTACAAAATAAAGAAAAACAACCTATACCAAATTTACTTAGAGACATAAAACCAACTATTTATAATAGATTTCAAATGTTATCAGATTATTGCCAGAAACAGATAATTGACAGAAAGCGATAATTTCTGAATCCGTCCACGGTTTTCAACTGATAATGGTAAAATCTGGTTTCTGACATTTATACAGTGGCGATACCAACATGTATTCACCGAAGCAAACTATTCAAAGCACGGATCCTGATGTATGGCAGGCAATTAAAAGTGAAATTGAACGGCAAGAAGATCACATTGAATTAATTGCTTCAGAGAATTATGCCAGCCCGGCTGTTATGCAGGCACAAGGATCTGTATTGACAAATAAATATGCAGAAGGCTATCCCGGTAAACGCTATTATGGTGGTTGTGAGCACGTTGACCTGGTTGAGCAGTATGCAATAGATCGTGCAAAATCGTTATTTGCAGCAGAATATGTCAATGTGCAGCCACATTCCGGATCACAGGCAAACGCTGCCGTTTATTTGTCCGTGCTACGGCCTGGCGACACGCTTTTGGGCATGTCACTTGCTCATGGCGGACATTTGACTCATGGAGCATCAGTCAATCTTAGCGGTAAAATTTTTAATTCCGTTGCATATGGCCTTAATCCTGATACTGAAGAACTTGATTACTGCGAGCTAGAGCGGTTGGCACATGAGCACAAACCAAAAATGATTGTTGCCGGTGCATCTGCTTATTCTTTAGTAATAAACTGGAAATCTTTTCGTAAGATTGCAGATGATGTGGGAGCTTATTTATTTGTGGATATGGCTCATTACGCTGGGTTGGTAGCGGCAGGATTTTATCCTAATCCGGTTGGAATTGCTGATTTTATTACCAGCACTACGCACAAAACATTACGTGGACCACGGGGCGGCATTATTATGGCGAAGCCCGAGTATGAAAAAGCGCTCAATTCAGCGATTTTTCCGCAGACCCAGGGCGGACCAATGATGCATGTGATTGCCGCCAAGGCAGTTGCTTTCAGAGAGGCAGCCAGTAAGGAGTTTAAGGATTACCAGGAACAGGTAATTGATAATGCCCGTGTAATGACAAAAGTACTGAAAGAACGCGGGTTACGTATAGTTTCCGGACGCACTGATTGTCATATGTTTTTGGTGGATCTTCAGGCAAAAAATCTTACCGGCAAGCAGGCAGAGGAAGCATTAGGGCGCGCGAACATTACTGTAAACAAAAATGCCATTCCTAACGATCCACAAAAGCCATTTGTTACCAGTGGTATCCGTATAGGGACTCCTGCGGTTACCACGCGCGGCTTCAAAGAAATAGAAGTAGAACATCTGTCTAATCTGATCGCCGATGTATTAGATGCACCTACAAATAATGAAGTTTTACTACAAGTAGCTAATGAGGCAAAAGCTTTGTGTGCAAAATATCCGGTTTACGGGACCTGATTGCAGGGTAATTAAACAGCACGGCTTATTTTCAAATTAAGATATTTTGATAGCAGATACAATCTTCCTAATTTTTCTAAACTTTTAATTATGAAATGCCCTTTCTGTAATGCTGATGACACGAGCGTAATTGATTCCCGTGTTAGTGAAGAGGGAAACAGAGTGCGTCGACGCCGTCGATGCCTGAGCTGCGATAAACGATTTACTACGTACGAAACTATTGGGTTGCGTCTGCCACAAGTAGTAAAACAGGGGGGAGACCGTTCTGAGTTCAGTCGCGACAAATTACTTACAGGCTTCATGCGCGCATTACACAAACGACCTGTACCGACTGAAAATGTAGATGAGGCGATAGACCGGATTGTACAAAAGCTTCTGAGTTTAGGAGAGAGAGAAATACCATCGCGTAAGATTGGGGAAATGGTAATGCGGGAACTGTATAAATTGGACAAAGTAGCATATATCCGTTTTGCTTCTGTTTATAGAAGTTTCCAGGATGTAGATGATTTTCATGACGCAATCAAAGAAGTACAAAGACCACGTCGTAAAAAAAAATAAAACAGAATTATGTTTTCTTCTGACGATCATGCTTACATGTCTCAGGCGTTACAACTTGCCGAAAGAGGTTTGTATAGCACAAGTCCGAATCCCCGCGTAGGTTGTGTAATTGTTCGTGACGGGAAAATAGCCGGAAGCGGTTGGCACGTTCATACGGGGCAGTCTCATGCTGAGATCAATGCACTCAATGTTGCCGGAGAAGCGGCACAAGGTGCGACAGTATATCTTACGCTGGAACCTTGTAGTCATTATGGGCGTACCCAGCCTTGTGCAGAAGCGCTGGTTAGAGCTAAAGTTGCTAAAGTGATAATTGCAATGCAGGACCCAAACCCTTTGGTTGCCGGAAAAGGGATTTCGCTTCTGAAACAATCCGAAATTAACGTACTAGTTGGTTTAATGGAAGAGAAGGCCAAAGATCTTAATGTTGGTTTTGTTTCCAGAATGACGAACAATCGTCCCTGGGTACGAATGAAAATTGCCGCAAGTCTTGACGGTAAAACAGCGCTGAATAATGGCGTTAGTCAGTGGATCACCGGAGAGGCGGCACGATATGACGGGCACAGGTTCCGTGCCCGCTCCTGCGCAGTTCTAACAGGGATTGGTACTGTACTTGAAGATGACCCACAACTATCCGTACGCTTTATTGAGACATCGAGACAACCACTACGGGTCATAATAGATAGCCGACTGGAAATTCCTGCAACTGCAAAAGTTCTCAGGGGTGAAGGGGAGTTAATTTTTACTGCAAGTGATAACAAAGAAAGAATAGCTGCGTTAAAAAAGGCAGGCGCTCATCCAATCATATTGCCGAATGAAAAAGGGAAAGTTGATCTTGCAAAGATGATACAGATGCTTGCAGATTTTGAAATTAATGAGGTATTAGTTGAGGCCGGAAGCAAATTGAACGGTGCATTTATCAGGGCGCGGCTGGTAGATGAACTGGTAATATATTTTGCTCCACACTTAATAGGTAACAAAGCGATGGGCATGCTACAGTTGCCGGAATTAACCGATCTTTCGGAAAAGTATAATCTTAAAACTCAGGATTTACGTATGGTAGGGGAAGATATTCGGATTATGACCCGATTTTTATAATTATTTTAAATAAAAAAATACCTTATGATTTAATGAGGGCTTTTATTTAGTTTGCGCTGTAATGTACGGCGATGCATATTAAGTTTTTTTGCAGTTGCTGAAACGTTACCGTTATTCTCGATTAAAATACGTTGAATATATTCCCATTCAAACTGGCCTACCGACAGCGCATGAGTATTGATTTGAGCAGAGGGATCACCTTCAGTACGTTCGAAAGCCATCATAATTTCATCGGCATCAACAGGTTTTGCAAGATAATGTATCGCACCAAGTTTAATTGCTTCTACGGCTGTAGTGATGCTTGCATAACCTGTTAGCATAACAATACGGGTACCGGGATCCACCTCTCTTAATTTTTCAACTAAAACCAAACCGGAGGGGCCGGGTAATCTCAGATCAATAATTGCATACTCAGGTGCAAAAGTTTTAGTACATTCCAATGCGTGAGCAACAGAATGCGCACAAGTAACATCAAATCCACGTTTCATCATTGCATTTTCAAGCACACCACAAAAAACCTTATCATCATCAACAAGCAATAAACTTGGACGATCATTATCTGAATCTATTGTCGGAGACGTATTCATATTGTAGTTCCAATCAGAGGTAATATAACCCGGGTGCAGGCGCCACCTTTTTCACGGTTAGTTAAACGGATACTTCCACCATATCGTTCAATATTTGCATTTGCCAGAAATAATCCAATTCCAAAGCCATGCCCTTTTTTGCTGGCAAAGAAAGCCTGTCCTGCCCGTTTTACAGTTTCTTCACTGAGACCTTTACCAAAATCAAGAATTTCCAGATGTAGTTCTTTTTTGTTCCAGTCACTGTTGATTTCAATATTTTCTATTGAAGCATCTGCCGCATTATTTAACAGATTTAAAATTGACTGGCCCAGTGGTTGCGTATTTATTATTTGAGGTGCCGGATGCGTACCATTACAGGAATAAGTAAATTTGACTGTAGGGCGCATCAATTTCCACTTATCTAATATTTCTTGTAGAAAGTAATCAACAGTTTGACCACTGGCATCTTCGGTACGGGTTTGGCCGGCATCGGCAAGTAGTTGAGTCAGCGTATGCTTACATTGAGTAATCTGATCCCGTAAAATACCCATATTCTTTTGAAGCTCCCGGTTTTCAGTATGATCATTTTGTATTTCCTTGCTTACGACGGCCATGGTCGCTAACGGCGTTCCAAGTTCATGTGCTGCCCCGGCAGCCATAGTTCCCAGTGCGATAAGTTGTTCATCACGCAGGGCTTGCTCACGCACCTGAGACAGCTCCTTGTCGCGTTCCCGTATAGACGTACCCATCTTAACAACAAACCATGCAATCAATACGGTACTTAAAACAAATGCCAGCCACATTCCGGATACATGCAGATTAAATTCACTCATATGTTCGCTATGATCATGTGGCAACGGCACATAATAAAATAGCAGCCAAGAATAACAACCAATAGTTATTACTGCCATCACCCATGTATATGCCCATGGTAAAGCAGCAGCAGTAATTGTCAGAGGTAAGAGGTAAAGTGAAACAAATGGGTTGGTCGAGCCACCACTAAAATACAATAATGCACCTAATGCAAAAACATCTATTAAAATTTGAGCAAAAAACTCTATGTCTGATACCGGCCAATTCTGGCGTAAACGTATCCAGGTCGCAAAGTTTAATATAGTAAGAAAGGTTACCACCGCAACCATTTCTGTCCAGGGCAACGGTATTTTAAGTATCCAATGCGCTGAAGCAAAAGTTAGGCACTGGACAACAATAGCTATGCTCCTGAGAAAAAACAGGCGCTGTAAATTTTTATTTAACGGTGTCTGACTAAAATCGCCGAACATTTCAATAGTTCATCGTGGATTTATTACAATCATTTCATTTGATTTAAACATTAGCCTATATCGTATTTTCTAGCTATGTGGCAAATTGTCGCAGAGTTTGGCACATAAAACCGGACTGACCCATTGAATTCTACTCTAGATTCAGAACCCTTCATGATATCCTCTTGAAGGCGATAAACTGACATTAGGCATAATAAGCTTTCGAATAAGGAAGAATATTTCTTTAGTGCAGACGGTGATCTAAGTATTTTACTAAAACTTATCACCATATAACATAAATGTACAAATATCAGAAAACAGAAAGGAACCAATGTTTACGGGAATTATCGAAGCGGTTGGCGAGATAAAAAAAATCATACCTTTGGAAAGTGGTATACGTATAGAGATTACATCAGGCGGACTGAATTTAAGTGATGTAGGTATTGGTGACAGCATTGCAACTAACGGAGTATGTCTCACCATAACAACTTTAGAGGGAAGCATAATTAGCATGGAAGTGTCACGGGAAACTCTAAGTTGTACCCAGGGTCTGAGTATACAAGGTGGACGAGTCAATCTTGAAAAAGCTATGCAATTATCCGATAGAATAAACGGGCATCTGGTAAGCGGCCACGTAGACGGAGTGGGAAAAGTAATAAAACTGGAGCCAGCGGGAGAAAGTTATATATTAGCCATAAAGCCCCCGGCTTCTCTGATGAGGTATATTGCAAAAAAGGGTTCCATCACAGTGAATGGCGTGAGCTTAACAGTAAATTTAATCACTAAGGATGAATTCAGAGTTAATCTTATTCCTCACACTTTAGCGGTGACCACACTTAAAGAGCTGAAAAAGAATATGGAAGTAAATTTAGAGGTAGACATGTTGGCACGTTATCTTGAGCAATTTTTAATTTCGGTTCCCAGATAATATCTGTATATATTTGCATTGCTAATTACTAACTAAAGATTAACAACATGGTCATCAGTTCCATCAAAGATATCATTCATGACATTAAGAATGGAAAAATGGTAATTCTTGTCGATGAAGAAAATCGCGAGAATGAAGGGGATCTGGTATTAGCAGCAGATTTTGTCTCACCGGAAACAATAAATTTTATGGCCACACATGGCCGTGGACTTATTTGCCTGACGTTAACTGAAGCCCACTGCCGACAGCTTAGCCTGCCCCTGATGGTGTCTGCTACAACCAACCGTTCACCATTGGGAACAAATTTTACTCTTTCTATTGAAGCAGCAGCCGGGGTT
>Ga0209271_10000282_pt1 | contig 17783 bp, 17 predicted proteins | sample tdAd002_FD_187123 | JGI IMG/M metagenome (GOLD analysis project Ga0209271, IMG submission 187123) | Marine sediment microbial communities from the Atlantic coast under amendment with organic carbon and nitrate - tdAd00.2 (SPAdes)... | ecosystem: Environmental > Aquatic > Marine > Coastal >... | reverse complement strand
GCCTCGCAACAGAATTGATAGAAATACTCAGCAGGCGCGTGCCGGTGGCGCAGCTAGCCGCTCATTTTCACGATACCTATGGCCAGGCGCTGGCAAATATTCACGCGGTGATGCAATGCGGAATAGCGGTCGTCGACAGTTCGGTGGCCGGCCTGGGTGGCTGTCCCTATGCAAAGGGAGCTACCGGTAACGTCGCCACCGAGGACGTGGTTTATATGCTGCATGGCATGGGCATAGAAACCGGGGTCGATATGGATAAACTGCTCCAGGCCGGGCGCTTCATCAGCGATTATCTCGGGCGCGAACCGGTCTCGCGTGCGGCGACCGCGTTGCTGCGTAAACAGGCCGGGTAAGCAAATGGGCCTGCCACAAGCGGTTACGCGAGAGAAAAAACATCACCGTAAAATAGACTGTGAGGGTTTCCTGCGCAGTGATGGGCTGTGGGACATCGATGTACACATGGTCGATACGCGTACTTATGACTGTGCTTACGACGAGCTACATCGAGGTGGCATCATCAAGGCCGGTGAGCCGGTGCATGACATGTGGTTGCGTTTTACCATCGATCTCGATTTTCTGATCCACGATGTTCATGCCGCCTCGGATCAAACTCCGTTCAGTATCTGTCCGCGTGCGGCAGAGGCAATGCGCAGCCTGGTTGGCTTGAGTATCGGTTTTGGCTGGATGAAGCAGGTGCGCGAGCGCATCGGCAGCGAACGCAGCTGTACCCACTTGATGGATTTGCTTGGGCAATTAGCGGCAACATCCTACCAGACCTTGCATGCTGCGCTGGAAGAGCGGGAAAATAAGCGTGAGTCGCGAGACAAGCCAGCGATTATCGATACCTGCCTCGCGTTATCGAGCAGTGGCGAGGTAGTCAAAAGCCGCTGGCCGAGGTTTTACCGTCCACCATCTAACGGGGAATCTCAATCATGACCATTGCACTGGCTTTCGATATCTACGGAACCCTGATCGACCCGCATGGTGTTGTCGATGAGCTGGCGCAGCATGTCGGTGAGCGCGCGCAGGAGTTTTCCGGCATCTGGCGTGACAAGCAACTCGAGTATACCTTTCGCCGCGGTTTGATGGGCCGCTATGAAAATTTTGTGGTTTGTACCCGCCAGGCACTCGACTACACCGATAGCCTGCTGCAAACCAGTCTCGATGAATCGGCAAAGACAGCCTTGATGCAAGTCTATCGAATGCTGCCGGCCTACGCTGATGTGCCCGCCAGTTTGCAGGCACTTGCCGATGCCGGGTTCCGCATGTTTGGTTTGTCCAACGGCGTTGCCGACGCAGTAAGCGGGTTACTCGAACACGCCCGGATCGATCAATTTTTTGAAGGCGTGGTCAGCGTCGATACGCTAAAAACATTTAAACCCAGCCCGGAAGTGTACCGGCACTTCATCGATGTGGCAGCCACCGATGCAGAGAATTGCTGGCTGGTTTCAAGCAATGGCTTCGATGTTATCGGCGCAGTCTCGGCGGGGATGAAGGCGGCGTGGCTGCAACGCTCCCGCGCCGTGGTGTTTGACCCCTGGGGGATTGATGCAACGCTTGTTGTACATAGCCTGAACGAACTATCCGAAAAAATAAATACATAAAAATCAATGATTTATGTATAATTAAATTTATTTTGTTGCAGCGCAACAAAATACTTGACTTATCCATATGCAAGCCCTATATTATGCATATTGTTGCAGTGCAACAAAACGCTTTTAAACCGATTTTTTTATTAATTAACGAGGAAATTATTATGTACGAAGATTTCATGAAAATGGCTCAAGACAGCATGAAGCCGATGCTGAAACTGGCAGAAAACAACACTGCGCTGGTAGTAAAAATGCTGCACAGCCAGACTGAAAATGCTGCTGAACTGATGCAAAGCAACCTGGCCCACGTACAGGCACTGGTAGAAACCAAAGACCTGAACGCTGCGGTTGAAATGCAACAGAAGTATGTTGAAACTCTGAACGAAAAGATGGTTACCGTTGCCAAGGAAAATGCCTCTGTTGTCGAAGCGGCAGTCAGCGAAGCCGGTAAGATCTTCGAAGGTTCACTGGCCGAAGTTCAGGCACAGGCCAAGAAGACCGTCGAAAATATCGAGAAGGAAATGAACAAAGCGGGCAAGAAGAAAGCTGCCTAGTGTTTGTTCCCTTGAAATCATGCCAACTCCTCCCGGTATGATTTCAGAAAATTTACTCCTCCAAAGTATTGGCCCGGCGGTATAATAGCCCCGGGCCTTTTTTTTACAGGAATTCAAAAATGACCAAAGTTGTAATAATAGATGCTGTGCGAACCCCGATCGGGGCCTTTGGTGGGGCTTTGTCATCGTTGTCAGCGAGCCATATGGGCGCGCTGGTGATCAAGGCTTTACTGGAACGTAACAGTCTCGCGGCGGACCAGGTAGACGAAGTCATCCTGGGCCAGGTATTGACCGCGGGCACAGGACAAAACCCGGCGCGCCAGGCTGTCATAGAGTCCGGCTTACCACAGGAATGTCCAGCGCTGACGATAAACAAAGTCTGCGGCAGCGGTTTGAAGGCAGTACAGTTGGCCGCGCAGGCGATCAAGTGTGGCGATGCCGATGTCATCATTGCCGGTGGCCAGGAAAATATGAGTGCGTCACCGCATGTGTTACCCAAATCCCGTGATGGTCAACGCATGGGCGACTGGCAACTGCGCGACACCATGATCGTCGATGGTCTGTGGGATGCCTTTAACGATTATCACATGGGTGTTACCGCGGAAAATATCGCGAAGAAGTATCAATTTTCACGCGATGATCAGGACGCCTTTGCGGCTGCTTCGCAGCAGAAAACCGAACAGGCACAAAACGATGGTGTTTTCGATGACGAGATTGTCGCGGTAGAGATCCCGCAGCGTCGCGGTGATCCTGTCGTTTTTGATCGGGACGAATATCCCAAGGCTGGCACAACCAGTGACGGCCTGGCGAAATTGCGTCCGGCGTTTGACCGGGAAGGCACGGTTACGGCCGGTAATGCTTCGGGAATCAATGATGGTGCCGCCGCATTACTGGTAATGAGTGAAGACAAGGCAAATGAGCTGGGCCTTACCCCATTGGCAACCATTTCGGCTTACAGTAGCGCTGGTGTCGATCCGGCCATTATGGGTACCGGACCGATTCCGGCGTCGAAGAAATGTCTCGAAAAGGCAGGCTGGACGGTTGATGATCTCGACCTGATCGAATCCAATGAAGCCTTCGCGGCACAATCGATGTCGGTTAACTGTGATATGGAGTGGGACACCAGCAAGGTGAACATCAGCGGCGGCGCAATCGCGCTCGGCCATCCGATCGGCGCTTCCGGCGCCCGTGTGTTGGTAACCCTGTTGCATGGTATGAAGCGTACCGATGCCAAACGCGGTCTGGCGACGCTGTGTATCGGTGGCGGCCAGGGTGTTGCGCTGGCGGTTGAAAGATAATTATCAATATTAATTTAGCTAAAGGAGAAGAATCATGAGCCGAGTAGCTCTAGTAACAGGCGGCACTCGCGGAATCGGCGAAGCCATTTGCCTGGCGTTGAAAGATGCCGGATTTACCGTGGTTGCCACCTATGCAGGTAACGATGAAGCGGCGCAGCAATTTACCACGGACACGGGGATTGCAGCGCACAGGTTCGATGTCGGTAATTACGAAGAATGTCAGGCCGCGGTCGCTAAAATCGAAAGCGAAGTGGGATCAGTTGAAGTATTAATCAACAATGCCGGTATTACGCGCGATGGAACCATGCACAAAATGACCTTCGAACAATGGAACCAGGTAATCCAGACCAATCTGACCTCCTGCTTCAACATGTGTCACGCGGTTCTCGACGGCATGCGCGAGCGCGGTTTTGGTCGTATCGTCAATATCGGTTCGATCAATGGGCAGGCCGGCCAGTACGGTCAGGTCAACTACGCCGCTGCCAAGTCAGGCATTCACGGATTCACCAAGGCCCTGGCCCAGGAAGGCGCCGCCAAAGGCATCACCGTCAACGCGATCGCTCCCGGTTACATTGCCACCGAAATGGTGCGTGCAGTACCTGAGAACGTGCTGGAAAAAATTGTTGCGCGGATCCCGGTTGGTCGCCTTGGCGAAGCCAGCGAGATAGCTCGTGGTGTGGTGTTTCTGACCTCGGACGATGCCGGTTTCATTACCGGTTCAACCCTGTCGATCAATGGTGGACAGCACATGTACTAAATCGGTATCGACTACTGACTGAGAGCCGGGGTTCGCAAGGGCCCCGGCTTTTTTTTGCCTGATTAAATATGTATCGTGAAACCGCGTGAACTTCGCCCCGACCTCTGCTGGAACAACGATGGGGATGTTTACTCAGCCGCTACTCTAATCGCCGCCAAACAGGTTGAATAAATTGAAATTGTTCTGGTATGGAATCAACTGAGCGGATTTCGATTTTGCCTTGAGCTTTTCGAGATAGAGCGTCATTTGATGATGCTTCAAATTTTCTTCGTTCAATGGCTTCTGCGTAAACTTGCCCGCGCGTAACATACTATCCATACCCTCAAGAATCGCATACTGATCATCGGTTAGCAGAATAACTTCAATACCGGCATGCCAGTAAACATCGAGGTTGTTAATGTCCAGGGGGTCAAACAACGGCACTAGTGGCACCAGGTCAAAAGGAGTGACTACGCGGATAACATTGAGGTGCTGAATTTTGGCGGCACCGGCTATATTGGTGACCTTGGGTTGGCCAAATGTGGTCACCTGTTCGATCTTGAATTGATCGGCATCGAGATACATCGCCAATATCAAGGCAGCTGCGCCACCCAGGCTGTGACCGGTGGTGTGAATTTTATAGCCAGGTTTAAGCAGGGGCTTCAATTGTGCATAAACCTTTTTTGCGGCCAGAGAAAACCCATGATGCAAACGTAGACCTGTTTTCTGATCGTCTACTAATTGAAGATAAATATCGACCATTGCATTTTCAATGTTCGACGTGCCGCGTATCGAGATAACCTGGGTTTGGGTTGATTCGTTGGTCGCCAGGAAAAACGCTATCTGAATGTCTGGAATCGTCTGATAAAACGTGAGCTTGTAATCACCTGCTTCGACCAGGGCACGGACTTGCGCTTTGGACTGATAGGCGGCATTGGCAAATATGGCCTGCTTTTGAAGTAGCACAAAATTAACCGAATCTAATTCCTTAGCCGGTAATATCGAGCTGATACTTAAAAGCGTCATCGCCACGAAGAAATGGGTAAGTTTTATCCAGTGTCGTTTCAGCCCGAAGTTGCGCGGTTCCGAATTTTCCCAGGCAAACTTGAGGGCGGCATCACCTGCTTTCTGAAATTTAATGGTTGTCTTCATAGCCTTGCAGGATATTCGAGGTTGCCTTGTTAAGAAAGACTTGATATGCCCTCATTTGTGTTAATTTACGCAGGCTCCAGCGTGCCCAAAATTTCTGGTTCCAGGAGAAGTGACTGGGACGACAGCTGCCATGTTAGTTGCTCCACATTTTTGATCAATGTTGCCTGGAAAGGTCAGGGTTTGGGTGACAGTTAACTTATCTCTGAAACAAGCTAACTGTCAGCGTAATTTTTCAGATAACCGACCCTCTATCCCGCGTCAGAAACCCTGTCAACGGTCTATAGGGAATTTCCAGTATTCAGATACTGGTTTGTCACAGGTAAATAATTGTGCAGAAAACCAGAAAATAATTTTAACTGGCCTAAACTTTAGGCTGTTTTGTCATAGCAGTGTAACCGACACATGGTAAGCATGAGCCTGGATAGATCGGATACAGGTAGTGAACCTGTAAAAAGTGAGGAAGATCAGATACTGGAGTCGATATCCAGGCTTCGCGTTGAAATCGATCGAATCGAATCTACTACCGGACCCTCGAAGCGCACTTACTGCATCCGTGATGAAATCAAGCGACTGGGGAGTCGACTAGCTAACTGCAAGATTCAATTTAGACAACTCACAGATCCGATATCTCAAGATAAAGTCTGAGAATCATTAGTAACCATTCACGCGGGTAATCTGTTCATGGCCCAGGGTTTTGTCAGGATTGAGGGGGAATCGAGTAGGTGCCGGTGGCGTGAGCGACGATGTCTTCGTCGCTATAAATGGAAACCTCAACTACCGCGAGGCGTTTGCCCATTTTTATAATATTGCCTTTGGCAATCAGGTCGCATTCGCTGGGCTTGCGCAGGAAGTTGATATTCAGACTGGTGGTGACGGCGAGTTTTATTTCACCCAGCATACTGAGCACAACGGCAAACATGCACACGTCGGCTAGCATCATAATGAAAGGTCCGGCTATGGTGCCGCCCGGGCGCAGGAAGTGTTCACTATAGGGCAGAACCAGGTCGGCTTTGCCGGTCTCTATATCACGCAGATAGATACCCGCCTCGGCCGCCGAGGGTAACTCGCTATTTATTATTTCGTTGAATTTTTCGGTAGTGACTTTGCTCATAGGAGCAGGATTTAACCATATGAGTCATCCCCGCGAAAGCGGGGATTGGTAACAAGGGAGCTTTTTTAAGTTTTACGGGTTATCGCAAGCGGGCGCCACCACCCGCGCGGCCCGCTCGGGCCGCGGGGCGAAAAATGGTGTTAGCTACGCTCGTTGAGCCAGCTGGATATCGCCGGGGTGACCGTCGCCTGGGCCTTGCCGCTGACATAGATGCCGATATGGCCGCCCGGAAAAGACAACTCGGTATAATCTTTGCTGCCGATCAGTTTCGGCAAGATCTTCGATGACGCCGGTGGCACCAGGTGATCCTGTTCGGCAAAGATATTCAGCACCGGGGTCTTCAGGTTCTTCAGGTCGACCTCGTGTTCGCCGATTTTAAGCCCGCCTTCGACCAGCTTGTTCTGCTGGTAAAAATCCTTGATGAACTGGCGAAACGCCTCGCCGGCCTGGTCGGGGCTGTCGAAAATCCATTTCTCCATGCGCATGAAGTTCTTGACGTTTTTCTCGTCGCTGATGATGTCGACCATGGACACGTATTTCTGCCCCATCAGCTGAAATGGTTTCAGGTTTAAAAAAGTCCAGTTCAGCATTTCGCCGGGCAGGTTGCCCATCGCGTCGACGATGGCATCGATATCCATTTGCTGCACCCAGTGGCTCAGCATGTTGTCTGGCGTCTTGCAGTCCACCGGGGTCACCATGGTGACCAGGTTCTTGACCTTGTCCTGGTGCAGGGTGGTGTAACACAGGCTGAATACGCCACCCTGGCAAATGCCGAGGATATTGATCTTGTCGACGCCGTGACGCTCGCGGATGACATCGACGCAACGGTCGATGTAACCATTGATATAGTCATCGAGGGTCAGGTACTTGTCGGCGCGGTCCGGGTAGCCCCAGTCGATCAGGTAAACGTCCTGTCCGGTATTCAGCAATCCCTTGATGGTCGAGCGATTTTCCTGGATGTCGGCCATGTAAGGCCGGTTGACCAGCGCGTAAACGATTACGGTCGGAATCTTGTTCTGTACCACGCCGGTGGATGGCTGGTAACGATAAAGCTTGAGCTTGTCCTCGGAATAAATTTCTTCACGCGGGGTTACACCCTCGGAAATCTCATCGGCGTCGAGCAGATTCTTGACACCCTTGCTCAGGTTCTGGTTGAACTGAACCAGTTCTTCGACTACCTGGTCGGAACGAAACGGAACGTTAGTCATAATATCAGGCTCCTGCTTTGGTTCGGGTTACTTTGGTCGTGCTGGCTGCCGCTTTACTGGCCACTCTTTTCTTGCGCACAGGGGCCTTTTTTGCTGCCGGCGCCTTTTTTACGGCCGATTCTATTTTTGCGGCTGGCTTAGTTTTTACAACTGGCGCTGTTTTTGCGACTGGCTTTGTTTTTACAACTGGCGCTGTTTGTGTTTGTGCGACTGGCTCTGGCCTGGAATTCATCTGCTGCAGCATGGCCTTGATTTCCCTGATTTCTTTTTTCAGGGCGAAGTTGTCGCGGCGTACCTGCTGCAAACGCTCCTGCATCGTGTCAATTTCACGCGTATTGGGGAGATTCAGGGTGCGCAGATAATCGTCGGCGATTTCGCCATAATGCCGGCGCATGATCATCAGTCGATTGACCATGTCGCCGTAAAGCGCCTGGTACTCCTCGCCCATAGCGAACTCGGCATAATGTTTCTCGCTAACCGTCACCCAGAGGTCATACAGCTCGCGCAGCGATTTCGGTACGCTATCGCCTTCAAGGCCTAGCAGTCGGTTCTGGAATCCCTGGATCGACTCCATCGCAATGCCCAGGAAAGCCTGGTTGAACTTAAAGTTAGCCTCCTGGTAATCGAGCGCCAGCTGCAGGCCTTTTTGCTGCTTTTCCTGCGGCTCGCGGAAATAGCCGACGCCCGGAGCTTCCAGTACTTTGCCCAGCGGGTCGACCATTTCGCCGAGATTGAATACCGAGGTATTCATACCGGGCATTTGCCAGAACGCCTGGTTCATTGGCGTTAATCCGGACACCATTTCTTTCCACGAGGCATTAGGGGCAAACCATTGCTTCATGAAATCGTTGACCCCGCTGCCATCGAAACCGGGCACGCCGCCGAACTGTTGCAGGGACTGTTTCATCTGTTCCATCCATTGATTGATCGCTTCAATCGGGTTGGCGCCGTCGGTCATGCCTTTGCTGACCTGCTCTGCCATGGCGAAATATTCCTTGCCCATGTCGAGGCACTTGTTTATCGCCTGCTGGATATCTGGCTGGGCTTGTCCGCTACAGGCGTTGCGCCAGAGTTCGAAACTCTGTGCCCATAGGTCGGCTTGGCTGGTGTTGTTACTGGATGCGTCTGATTTGGCCATATCGCTCCAGGCATCGACAAACTGTTGCTGCGCCTTGAACCAGGGCCCGGCCCAGGAATCACTTTCGTTCATATCAGGTAACTCGTTCAAATTTAAGAGGATTCTACCCTAACATAGATTATTGTGCAGTGCAACATAATTACTGGAAGAGTGTTCCTGTGAAACAATAAAACTGGCTCATTTCACCAGCTATTCCGGGGTTTGGGAGATTTTCGTTTTACTGAGTTAGCAGTTGGTTGAAACAGTCACAATGGAGTGCGAAACAAGGCGGAGATGTTCGAAAAGCCAAAAGCAATAAATTAGCAGTGCGCTTTAAGGGTCTCGGGTAGTTGTGAGGCAAGGCGGAAACAGCTGAGAAAGCGCAGTGTACACGCCAGTACATGAGCATTTCTCAGCTGTTTCCAACGCAGTATCGCAGCTACCCGAGGCTCTTAAAACGTGCTGCTCTAGGTCATGTACATGCCGCCATTGACGGGCAGGTTTGCTCCAGTCATGTAGGTATTGCGATCGTCGGTCAGGAAACTGACGACGTAGGCGATTTCGTCAGGTAGTGCCATGCGTCCCATCGGCACCTGCTGGATGATCGAATCGCGAACTTCTTCCGGAATGGCATCGGTCATTTCGGTTTTTACGTATCCCGGGGACACCGAATTAACGGTGACGCCCTTGGTGGCCAGTTCCTGCGCAACCGCCTTGGTGAAACCATGCAGCCCGGCCTTGGCGGCAGAGTAGTTGGCCTGGCCAAACTGTCCTTTCTGTCCGTTTACCGAGGAAATGTTAACGATGCGGCCAAACCCGTTGTCCGCCATGTTGTCGACAACATGGCGAGTGACATTGAAGGCCGAGTCAAGATTGGTGCGTAACACCGAATCCCATTGGTCGGGGGTCATGCGGCGCAGTGTTTTGTCGCGGGTGATGCCGGCACAATTGACCAGGATGTCCACCCCGCCAATCGTGTTTTCGACGTCGCGCATCATCTGCTCGCTGGAGGCGAAGTCGCTGACATCGCAGGCGACAATCTCGAACTCATAGCCGTTAGCCTGGTGTTTCTGTTGCCATGTATCGGCGATTTCTTTTTCGGGGGGGAAGTAACCCGCAATGACTTTGCGGCCCTGGTCGGCCAGCGCGATACATATCGCGGTTCCGATTCCACCGGTACCCCCAGTGACGAGTGCAATTTTTTGATTGTTCATATTCCTGTCACCTTAATATTCTATTTCTCTGTGGTGCTGCATCGCAGCAATATATTGCAGTGCACAAAATATAGCCATTCAACCCCGAGTGTCAAGCCAGACGGGGTTGTTATTAAAATAATATATTTAAATCAAGGAGTTAGTTTTTGTCTGTATCGTCATTTTCAGGGCCTAAACCCATCATTTGGCGCCAGGTATCGATGTTTTTCTGCGTCATATCGGTCCATAAGGATAACGGATTGTGGCCGGTCATACCCTCCATCGCCTTGCCCAAATCCTGTTGCTGCTGCTGGAAGAAATTCATACCCTGACCTATAAAATCGGAAAATCCCGCATGCGTGCCCGTGTTGTAGTAGCGAATGAAACGTTCCAGGTTATCGTTTGAGAACAGCGGATTGGTTTCCGATTCCTGTTCGAAGATAATCTGCAGCAGGATACTGCGGGTTATATCTTCCTCGCTTTTCTGATCGACGACAATGAATGGTACTTCGCCCAAAACCAGGCTTCGAATCTGTTGCAGGGTGATGTATTTGCTTTCCTCGGTATCGTACAGGCGCCGATTGGGGTATTTCTTGATAACTCGGGGCTGAATTTCTTCGCTCACTTCGCGTGTCCTGCCTGGATTGATTTGGGCAAGTGTAACCTATTTTTCCCTGGGCACTCGTCCCATCAGGTAAAACTCATCGTTGGTACGCATGCTCGACATGTTGACGATGCGATTGGAAAGCCCGAAGAAGGCACTGATGGCACCGATATCCCAGATGTCTTCATCGTCGAAACCAAACTCGTTCAGCTTTTGATAATCAGATTCGCCTACGGTTTCAGCCTCACGTGACACCTTCAGCGCATAGTCGAGCATTGCTTTCTGGCGTGCGGAGATATCCGCCTTACGGTAATTGGTGGCCAGTTGATCGGCGATGTAGGGATTCCTGGCGCGAATGCGCAGAATCGCACCATGCGCGATGACGCAGTACTGACACTGGTTGCGTGCCGAGGTCGCGACCACTATCATCTCGCGTTCGGCCATGCTCAGACCGGCTGTCTCCTTTTCCATGAGCGTGTCGTGATAGAGAAAGAACGCGCGAAATTCGTCCGGCCGGCGCGCCAGGGTCAGAAAAACGTTGGGCACGAAGCCGGCTTTTTCCTGCACCTCGGTGATGCGCTGCTGAATATCTTCCGGCAGGTCGTCGAGGTCTGGAATCGGAAAGCGGCTGATTGGCTGGCTGGTCATAGGAAATCCTTGGGTTATGAATCGATTGTTGTAATATAAATGAAGTTTGTGAAACTTGACTAGCAGTTATATCAAAACCATGAAACATGAAACCAGCAATACGGAGACAGTCCGGATTTTTGATCAACTTGCCCGCTCGCGTCGCTCGATTCGAGGTTTTCTTGCCGAGCCGGTGGCAGCGGAGGTGCTTGCGCAAATATTCGCCACCGCGGCGTCTGCGCCGTCGAATTGTAATACCCAACCCTGGTTTAGCCACGTGGTGTCCGGCGAAATGCGCGATCGTCTGAGCGCAATATTCATGCAAACAATTGCTCAGGGTAAATACTCACTGGATTTCCCTTATGACGCCAGATACGAAGGTATATTTCGTAAGCGCCAGCTCGATGTCGCCATTTTGCTTTACCAGGCGTTGGGGGTAACGCGTGAGGACAAGGAAGGCAAACGTCGAGCTTTCCTGCGCAACCTCGAATTTTTCGGTGCGCCACACGTGGTGTTTATTTTCATGCCCGAGTGGAGCGGGATACGCGAGGCCTGCGATGTCGGCATGTATGCCCAAAACCTGATGCTGGCGATGCGTGCTCACGGCCTCGCCAGTTGCCCGCAGACAACACTGGGCTACGATGCCGACTCGGTCCGGCGTGAGTTGAACATTGACCCCCAAATGAAACTTTTATTTGGCATTTCATTTGGTTATGAAGATCCTGATTTACCCGAGAACCGTATCATTCCAGAACGAGCGGCACTCGACGAACACGTAAAATTCTACAGCTAGGTTATAACTATGTCTGATTACCACGCCCCGACCCGGGATATGCAATTCGTCATCAACGAAATCGTGGACCTGGATACGATTACCAGGCTCCCGGGCTTCGAGGATGCAACCGCGGACCTGGTTGAAGCCGTGCTGGAGCAGGCCGGGGTGCTGGCGAACGAGGTGTTCTCGCCCTTGAACCACCCCGGCGACGAGCACGGAACCCGCATCGAAAACGGTGTCGTGGTCAGCCCGCCCGGTTATGCCGAGGCCTATCGGCAGTTTGTCGAAAACGGCTGGCAGGGTATTGGCAAGTCGACCGCGATCGATGGTCAGGGTATGCCTTTCCTGGTGCATTCCGCAGTCGCGGAAATGTGGTATGCGTCGAATATGGCTTTCGCGCTATGCCCGTTGCTGACCTCGGGCGCGATCGAGGCGATCGAGATACATGCCAACACTGATCTGCAGAAGCTTTATCTGCCGAGGATGGTCAGCGGCGATTGGAGTGGCACGATGAACCTGACGGAGCCCCAGGCGGGCACCGACCTGGCTGCCATCAAGACCCGCGCGGAGCGCGACGGTGATCGCTACCGGATTCGCGGTCAGAAAATTTATATCACCTGGGGCGAGCACGAAATGAGTGACAACATCGTGCACCTGGTGCTGGCGCGGCTACCGGATGCGCCCGAGGGCGTCAAGGGTATCTCGCTGTTCCTGGTACCGAAGTACCTGGCCAACGAGGACGGCTCCAGAGGTGAGCGAAACGACCTCAAGGTGGTTTCGGTCGAATCCAAGATGGGCATCCATTCATCGCCCACCTGCGTCATGTCTTATGGCGATAAGGAGGGTGCCATCGGTTACCTGGTTGGCGAAGAACATAAGGGGCTTGCCTGCATGTTCACGATGATGAACAACGCCAGGCTCGAGGTCGGTATGCAGGGTGTCGCGATTTCAGAGCGCGCCTACCAAAGAGCGTTGGCCTTCGCCAGGGAGCGGGTACAGGGCATTGCCCGCGGACATACCCAGCGCAGTGCGATCATTCACCATCCGGATGTGCGCAGAATGCTGATGCAGATGCGCGCGATCAGCGAGGCGGGCAGGGCAGTGGCTTATTATGCTTCGGCACAGACCGATCTGGCGCATCATGCCGCTTCGGCCGAGGATCGGGCGGCATATCAGCGCCGCGTCGATTTGATCATTCCCATTGTCAAGGGCTGGTGCACCGAGATGGCGCAGGAGGCCACTTATCTTGGTGTTCAGGTGCATGGCGGCATGGGATTCATCGAGGAGACGGGGGCGGCCCAGTATATGCGCGATGCGAGGATTCTAACCATTTACGAAGGCACTACCGGCATTCAGGCGCTCGATTTAATGGGGCGTAAGATGCTGCGCGACAAGGGCCAGGCGATGGCGGCATTGATCGAAGAGCTCAAGGCTTTCGGCCATGAACTGTCCGCTGCCGAGGGTGATATCGCGGCGCTGCGGATTCGCTTCACAGCGGCGCTCGCGGCGCTGGAAGATGCGACCAGCTGGTACCTGCAAAACGTCACCGAAGACCCTGACCTTGGCAGCGCGGTTGGCGTCGATTTCATGATGCTGGCGGGTAATGTCATCTGTGCCTGGTTAATGGGACGAGCGGCGCTCGCCGCGCAAAAGCATATTGATGGCGGCAGTAGCGATCATTTTTACCAGCACAAAATAAAAACCGCGCTGTTTTTTGCCGAACGTATCCTGCCACGCAGCGAAGCGCAGGCGGTTATGGTCAAGTCGGGTTCAGCCAGCGTCATGGCGATCGATGCGAACAGCTTCTAGGCGCTAGCCGCCGCTTAAAAACAACCCAGCCATGCCTGCTCCCGACGAATACCAGCAGCATTACGCGCGCGACGGATTCAGGTTTTTTACCCCGACGCCGACGCGTTGGGGCGACTGTGACATGTTTGGTCACGTCAACAACGTGCAGTTCGTGCGTTACTACGAATCGGGTCGACTCGATTACTTTCATCGCCTGCTGGATTTGAGCAGTGGCCCCGAGGTACACAACAGCCTGATCATCGCCGATATCCATGTGATTTTCCTGCGCCAGATTCATCATCCCTGCGCGCTCGAGGTCGGTTCCCGTATCAGTCGGCTGGGTAACAGCAGCTTCGATTTCGAGGCCGCCATTTTTGCACCCGGTGAGGCAGAACCTTATTCAAGCGCAAAAGCCGCCTGCGTCTGGTTCAATTATCGGGATAACCACAGCACGCCGATTCCGCCGGCTGAGCGGGAAATTATCCAACAGTTCGAGGGGATCGAATCATGAGTGAATTGCATTATCTCGAAGTCGAAAGACACGACGCCGTCGCCCTGGTGAGGCTCAACCGGCCGGAAGTCCTGAATGCCCTGTGCATGGGGCTGATGCAGGAAATGGCGGAGGTATTCGCGGAACTTGAGGCGGATGATTCGATTGCGGTCATGGTGTTGACCGGTAACGACAAGGCTTTCGCAGCAGGCGCCGATATTTCCGAAATGAAAGAAGTCAGCTACCAGTACATGCTCGAAGACGGCGGCCTCACGCGCCATTGCGATACGATCTCCGATTTCAAAAAGCCGGTAATCGCGGCGGTTGCGGGGTACGCGCTCGGCGGCGGTTGCGAGCTTGCGATGATGTGCGACTTCATCATCGCCGCCGACAATGCCAGGTTCGGGCAACCCGAGATCACCATCGGCACGATTCCCGGTTTCGGGGGTTCGCAGCGCCTGACCGGCCTGGTCGGTAAATCCAAGGCGATGGACATGTGCCTGACCGGGCGCATGATGGATGCCGCAGAGGCCGAGCGTAGCGGGCTGGTGTCGCGTGTTGAGCCGGTCGAAAAATATCTCGAGGTGACGCTCGAAGCCGCTGCCAAAATTGCGAGTTATTCGCGTCCGGTAGTCACCATGGCCAAGGACGTGGTCGATCTCGCGCTGGAAACTCCGCTTACCCAGGGTATCAAGAGTGAGCGCCAGCTGTTCAAGGCGACGTTTGCACTGGACGACCAGAAAGAAGGAATGGCTGCTTTTGTCGAAAAGCGCAGCCCCGACTTCAAGCATCGTTGAAATTCGAGGAAATGGAACTATTTGGGAATTCCGGGGAATAAATCCGGTCAGGTACTATCAGTTTTTCGACAGTGTGTTAGAATGTGCGCCGGCAGAAATCAGACCCCAAAGATTTTCCTTGTAAATCAATAATTTACATTAGTTTTTTAGCGCCTCCAAGTGCGGTAAAGGCGGAGTGCTATTTTTAGATTTGGCGGGGTAATGGCCCCAGCCCGGAAAGAATTTTTATTTATTTAACTGGATACCACCATGGCAGACCTGAATAGTTATCGGAATATTGGCATTTTTGCCCATGTAGACGCCGGTAAAACTACAACTACCGAACGCATACTGAAGCTCACCGGCAAGATACACAAAATCGGCGAGGTTCACGACGGCGCGGCAACCACCGATTTCATGGATCAGGAACAGGAGCGCGGGATTACCATCCAGTCCGCGGCGACCAGTTGCGAGTGGGATAACCATCGCCTGAACATCATCGATACGCCCGGACACGTCGATTTCACCATCGAAGTTTACCGCTCGCTTAAAGTACTCGATGGCGGGGTCGGGGTTTTCTGTGGTTCCGGTGGTGTTGAGCCGCAGTCGGAAACCAACTGGCGTTACGCCAACGACTCTGAAGTCGCACGTATTATTTTCGTCAATAAGCTCGATCGTCTGGGCGCCGACTTCTACCGTGTGGTGAAGCAGGTTGAAGATGTGCTTGGCGCCAATCCGCTGGTGATGACACTGCCGATCGGAACCGAAGAGAACTTTGTCGGTGTGGTTGATCTGCTGACCCGCAAGGCCTGGGTCTGGGATGAGTCCGGCGATCCAACCAGTTACGAGATCCAGGAACCCCCGGCAGACATGGCTGACCTGATCGAAGAATACCGTGAAAAGTTGATCGAACTCGCGCTCGAACAGGATGACGAGCTGCTGGAAATGTACCTCGAAGGCGAGGAACCGGCACTCGATGACATCAAGCGATGCATTCGCAAGGGCACGATCGCACTTGATTTTTTTCCGACCCTCTGCGGTTCGGCGTTCAAGAACAAGGGCATTCAGCCGGTACTCAACGCGGTTGTCGACTACCTTCCCAACCCGACTGAAGTCACGCCGCAACCGGAGGTTGATCTCGAAGGTAATGAAACGGGTGAAGTAGCCATAGTTGATCCGACAAAACCTTTGCGCGCGCTGGCGTTCAAGATCATGGATGACCGATTCGGTGCGCTGACTTTTACGCGGATTTACTCGGGCAAGCTGGCCAAGGGTGACACTGTTTTGAACACCTTTACCGGCAAGACCGAGCGTATCGGTCGCCTCGTCGAAATGCATGCCGATGACCGCATCGAACTCGATTCGGCGGAAGCCGGCGACATCGTCGCGCTGGTGGGATTGAAGAACGTCCAGACCGGACACACGCTGGCGGATGTAAAAAACCCGGCGACGCTGGAACCGATGGTGTTCCCGGATCCGGTTATTTCGGTAGCGATCAAGCCCAAGGACCAGGCGGCATCGGAAAAAATGGGCATCGCGATCGGCAAAATGGTGAAAGAAGATCCGTCATTTTATGTCGAGACCGATGAAGAAAGTGGTGAAACCATTATCAAGGGTATGGGCGAACTGCACCTGGATATCAAGGTCGATATCCTGCGTCGCACCCACATGGTTGATGTGGAAGTGGGTAAGCCGCAGGTGGCTTATCGCGAAACCATCACTCAACTTATCGAAGACAGCTATACGCACAAGAAACAGACCGGTGGTTCGGGTCAGTTCGGCAAGATCGACTACATTGTTGAACCAGGCGAGACCGGCAGCGGCTACCAGTTCGAGTCGAAAGTTACCGGTGGTAACGTCCCGCGGGAATTCTGGCCGGCGATTCAAAAAGGTTTCGGTAGCTGCATGGACGAAGGTGTTCTCGCCGGATTCCCATTGCTCGATGTCAAGATCACGCTGGTGGACGGTGCTTTCCACGCGGTGGACTCCTCGGCGGTCGCATTTGAAATCGCGGCCAGGGGTGCTTATCGCCAGACGATTCCAAAGGCTGTGCCGCAGTTGATGGAACCGATCATGAAAGTCGACGTGTTTGTTCCTGAAGATCATGTCGGTGACGTTATCGGTGACCTGAATCGTCGTCGTGGCATGATCAAGTCGCAGGAACCCACCGCAACGGGTGTCCGCGTCAAGGCCGACGTGCCGTTATCGGACATGTTCGGATATATCGGTGATCTGCGTACCATGACCTCGGGTCGCGGGCAGTTTTCGATGGAATTCGAGCACTATATGCCCTGTCCGAAGAATGTCGCTGAAGAGGTCATCAAGGAAGTAAACGAGCGTCGTGCGGCGAAGTAAGCGGTTAATTAATTAAGTTATTGATTAATTTGGGTGATTTAGGATTTAGCGCTATTGACATGACTTAGGGGCGTGTAGAGAATACGCACCTTGCTGGAGGGGTTCCCGAGTGGCCAAAGGGGACAGACTGTAAATCTGTTGGCACTGCCTTCGGTGGTTCGAATCCACCCCCCTCCACCATCCTTGATTTGAGCGCCTTATATAAGGTGTCCAAAATAAGGAGTAAAGTAACGGTTTCAAGCGGGTGTCGTATAGTGGCTATTACCTCAGCCTTCCAAGCTGATGACGCGGGTTCGATTCCCGCCACCCGCTCCAGTATTAAAACGGTGCATGATCGGAATGAGGTTTAAGGCTCATATAGCTCAGTCGGTAGAGCACTTCCTTGGTAAGGAAGAGGTCACAAGTTC
>Ga0209271_10000281_pt1 | contig 17785 bp, 13 predicted proteins | sample tdAd002_FD_187123 | JGI IMG/M metagenome (GOLD analysis project Ga0209271, IMG submission 187123) | Marine sediment microbial communities from the Atlantic coast under amendment with organic carbon and nitrate - tdAd00.2 (SPAdes)... | ecosystem: Environmental > Aquatic > Marine > Coastal >... | reverse complement strand
TCGAAGATCTCGATGTCGAGCTCTCCATTGCCGGTGTACGTCTCGCTAAAGGTCACCCCGCCGGCCGCGTCGTAGCGCACCAAGGTTGCGGACCAGCTTCCGGCGAGGTCGACGCGCTGTCTGAAGTTGTGGACGTAGCCCGCGCCACGAGCGAGGGGCTCGTAGTCGATTATCAGACGCGAAAGCGACCCTCCGGACAGGGTCTCACCGGTCTGCACGCGGACGATGAAGTCGTTGTAGTCCCAGTCATTGCTGCCTGAGCCGATCATGTCTTCGTAAAAGACGATCAGGTTAGTGGAGCGGTTTGGGGGCGACAGCGGGGTCGCGGAGACGACGGCGCTGTAGCCGCTGCTGTTTCCATCATCGTCGACCGCGGTGGCGCGGTACTCGTATTCCGTGCCGTTGGTGAGCCCGGAATCGACGTAGGTTTCGGTCTGGATTGGGTTTGGACCCACCTGGGTCCAGCTCGAAGTGCCCACCCTGCGGCGGTAGACTCGGTATCCGAGAAGGTCCAAAGCGCTCACCGGCGCGATCAAAACCGTCACGCTCCGGTCGCCAGGAACCACTGTCAGCGACGGTGAAGAAGGCGGCGTGGTGTCCGCCGGCTGAGCCAAGATTGGCCCCGCATACGTAGTCTCGCCGCCAGGGCCCGTGCCCCGGATGCGATAGTAGTAGGACTGGCCATTTTGTACGGACGCATCGAGGAAGTTGTAGCTCGAGGTCGTACCGGCAGGGTGATTCCGAACGGATCCCGAGATCTCCAGAAAACCGCTATCCGGGGCGCCCGAACGTTCCACTGCCATCGTGGTCGTACCTGCAGCTCCACCCGACGCGGTCCAAGAGAGGGTGACCGTCCCGTCAGCCGCGTCCGCCGCCAGACCCGAAAGCGTAGCGACGGCAGCGGTCTCAACGGTGAGCGGGGTACTTTGGCTCGATCCGAGCGTCGTGCCGCTCTCGTCGGCAGTGGCCACGGCATCCACACTGATGACCTCACCAGCGCTGCCTGCGTCTTGGGTCACATCAGCCTCGAGACTGAGGGCGACGCTTTGCCCCGCCGCAAGGCCGTCAAGCTGGTAAGTCACTTGCGTCTCCGTGCCGGCGGTCACCGAAGTCGCGGGGCTACCGTCCAGGGTACCGCTGACATAGTCGAGACCAGAGCCGAGGGTGACATCGACGGTGACGTCGGTCAGATCCGTCGCGCCCGTGTTGCTGACCGTGCCGTTCACCTGGAGAGTCGCGCCGACGGTGGCACTGCCGCTGGTCGTCAGGGTGACTTCCGGATTGCGCAGCACAGTGGCGGTGGCGTACGCCATCCAGTTGTCGTTCCAATTGGCCATGGCGACCGAAATGGGACTCGCGCTGTCGATCCGGACATAGGGGCGCCGCCCATTTTGGGGCTGGTTGAGCGTCGCGTACTCGGCCGTGGTCAAGGCCACATCTACGTAGCCGAGAGCAGGAACGTCGACCGTGCGCGACCACAGTCCGCCGCCCGAGTCCGCGTCGGTCAGCTGAACGGAGGTCTGGCCACCGCGACTGAATAGCCACAGGTGTACGTAAGTTCCACCAAAGGTCGTGTTCCCCTCGTCGCCCGGAGGGCCGAGGTACACCAGGAACTCCTGCGACCCATCCACACCGAAGAGCCCAGGCGCGTAACTCGCGACATCACTGGTGCCGGCGGACCCCGTCTCTAACCAGTTGGCCTCGAAGGCCACAACCGGCCCGCCCGTGGATTGAAGTCGGTACAAGCGATGGCCGCCTCCGACGTAATCCGCATGGTCCAGTCGCTCGAGTGCCCAGGCATAAACCTGTTCGAACGCGTTGGACGCATCGTTCCACCCGTAGAGGGTCGCCACCACGCCATCGTCGAAGGCGATGATGCGAATTTCTTCTTCATTTAGAAGGCCCGGGTTGGTCGGTACGTGGAAATAGAAATCGTTGTCGATGGCGCTGCCAGAGCGTCCAGGAGCAAACCCTCCACCGTCACGTGCCTGGTTTTGAGGGTTGACGCTCGCAATCGCGCCGAAGAGCACCGTGACAGGGGCCGTCGCGACCAGCTCGTAGGTGTGTCCTGCATCGAGCAGATCGCGGCCCAGGCCGTAGCGCACCAATAGGTCCTCGCCCTCATCCAAGTCCGCCGATAACAGGGGATTGTCGGGGCGGGGTGAAAGAGACGTGACGCCCGAGCTCGTCAGCGGGGATGCAGTGACGTCGTAGAGCTCGACTCGGGTGCCGTCTTCGTAAGCGAAGACATCGATGTCACGGCGGGAAACGGTATAGCCATTCGTGTAGAGGAAGAAGCGAGTGCCGCGCAGGGTGCCGTTATCCGACGGCGCCCAGTCGTGTTGCCAGTCGCTGTCGGTCGCGATGTAGACCGACACGGGTTGGGTCGCATCCACGAGAAAATAGTCGCCATCCCAAACGCCGCCGGAATCATCGTTGACGGCTCCGTCTCGGATATACCGAATGAGGCTTTCTCCTTTGGTGAGCGAAACGTTGAGCTGGGTGTCGTCCGTGTCTCCGTCCGCACCATCGTCGACCAGATCGACGATACAAGGATCCGTCGCCGTGCCGGCAAGGGCTGTCACAACCACAACCGAATACCGGGTGCCCGCATTGTTGTTGGGCGGAGCGAAGACTTGGAAGTGGTTGGCAACCTTGGTTTCACGGTAGCTCTGGGCGGTTGCGGTGGTCGCGCTACACGCGGTCGCCAGCAGGAGGCCGAGCAAGACCGACCGTTCGTGGATCATGGTCATAGGCTCGCGTCGTGATGCACAGAACGCGCCAGTTGGTATTTCGCCACTTCATTGGGTTTTCGGGTGGCAGGCATGCCCAACGACGGGTCAGGTCGAAACACGGCGTTTCAGATTGGAGCGCGCTCGCACAGAGGGGTTCACGCTGGGGCGCGCTCTGCTCGTGCAAGCCACAACGCGACCGCGTGGAACGCCAATAGGCTCAGTTGTGCCGCAACAGTGGCCCAAGCGGCCCCGAGCGCTCCGAAGGACGGAATCCAAAGGATGTTGAGCGTCACATTGACCGCCGCCGACAGCCCCTGAGCGCGCGGCACGAGCCCCTCTCGTACGTTGGCGATCCACCACTTGTGGATGAACGCCACGCTGATCTGCGCCGCGCCGGCGATCAATAGGACCGAGAGTAACTCGCCAGCCGCCGCGAATTCAGGCCCGTAGACCAGTGTCACCATGGACTCGGCGAAGGGCACTAGGCACAGAACCGCTGCGGAGCCGCAAAAACCGACGCCCACGAAGGCGGCAAAGTGCGTCATTCCGGACGGGCGAGCCAGATTGCGCACGAGCCTCGGGTAGAGCCCAGTCGCAACGGCAACCGTGACTGCATCGAGGCCGTTGACGAATCGATAACTCGCCGCGTAGAGACCTGTGGCCGCAGGGCCGACGAGACCACCCAACAACAACATGTCGGCACGGGCCGTGATCGAGCCAAACACGGTCCCTACCCCAACTTTTCGCCCACGATGCCAAAGCATCCGCTCGACCTCGGGGTCGCGCACGAGTCGTAGCCGAAAGAGCCTACGATGGACGTGGATGGCGCGGAGGCAGGTCAACGCGATAGCCGCCACGACGTATGCGCAGAGCACGTGTTGCACGCCGCCATGATGGGCGGCCAGTACGAGCCCCACGAAGAGCAGAAGCCGGGTCGCTACGACGCTCGGGAAGTCATGGCGCGCGGACTCCAATGCTAGAATCGGAAGAAAGAGTAGACTCGCTGCACCGTTGACGATCAGAGACGCAACCGCCAGCCCCACGAGAGCCGAACGCGACGGGTCCAAATCGATAGCCACGCAGAAGAGGGTCGCCAGCACGCCACAGACACCGGCCCCGCGAACCCAAACGCGCGTGGTCGCCGTGAAGATCGCCTGGGCGCGTGCAGCGCCGCGGGCGTATAGACTGACGGCGACATCCGACGTTCCAAACAACAGCAGCACGCTCAGCGCGGATGCCACAGCCATCACATAGCTGAGATCGCCGAGCGCCTCGGCGCCGAGCGCGCGGGCGACGATGATACCGGCCGCCACGTGCGTGAGTACCTCCACCGCCTGGCAGGCCATCGCCCAGCCAGCCGGTCCCCAATTAGGCGCTCTGCGCCAGGCAACCGGCGAAGGATCGGGGCGAGACACACGCGGCTCAACCGAGTTGCTCATCTACTCACTCCGCCGCATCGGACCAACGGGCCTTCGAGCGTTCATCAGGTGCCAGGCTGCGAACGACGCGAGCAGGGTTGCCGACCGCCAGACTGTAAGGCGGAAGATCCCGCGTCACGACCGATCCCGTGCCAACTACGGTGCCGCGGCCGATTCGCACGCCAGGCATGACGGTGACGCGAGTGCCGAGCCAGACGTCGTCTTCGATCACGACTGGCTTGATCTGATCCCTATCAACCGGCTCGTGGCGCCTCCGCCGCTCCGCGTCCAACGGATGACCCGGATTGTCGGTGATGTAGCATCCGTCGGCGAGGCGGACGTGGCTGCCCAAGGTGACCGACTGGCTGACGCTAATCACCGTGCCATAGCTGATGTTGGTTTCGTCACCGAGCGTGAGGGTCGGGGCTTCGAGCACCGACCCTGCTGCAAACGTAGTGTGGCCGTTGATCTTGCAGTTACGCCCGATTCGTAGGCGCAGGGCTCCGTAGATATAGGGAATCCCGACATGCAGAATCAGTCCATCCCCGCAAGACTCGCAGCGGGCCCGGAACATCGGTTGATAGTAGAGCCGTTGGACGAGCTCCGCCTTGGTTCCCGTCACCGCTTGGTGCGCGGCGAACAACGGAGCAAAGATGGGTCGAGGCGCAGGAACCTCGGCGCGGCGCGCGGCTTTTCCGATCCGATAGAGGACCCGAGTCGTCGGGGTCTGCTGGCGCTTGATTTGGGCGATCACATCACGGATGGGCATGGGTCCTCCAAGTCGGCTGGGGGCGGAAGTTTGGATGCATCGCGCAACCCGTCGCGCGCTCCACGCGGATGAGCGAGTCGAAGAAGCTGGTCAGCGACGGGACCGAAGATCGTCGCCGCACGGTAGTTCCTCGCTGCTTCGCGGGCCGCATCGCCAAGCATGCGCGCATGCTCGGGTCGCCGCGCTAGCTGGACCATGTGGAACGCGAGGGCGTCGGGATCGCAGGCCCGATACTCGAGGCCCGTGCGTCCCGACTCCACCAGAGGCGCGGACTCGCCGTGATCCGGGACGAGTGGACAAAGCCCTGCGGCCATGGACTCGAGGATGCTGCGCCCAAAGGGTTCAGGGGCGAGCGCCGTGTGCAGATAGACTTGGCAGCGAGCGCGAATCGCGTCGAGGTCGTCGGGCAGCTCGTGAAGGATCACGCCCCTGGGGATCGTAGACGGCAGCGGCGCGGTGTCGGGATGCTTTCCATCGGGTCGTGCGAAACAAACCTCGAGTGGCGGAAGGCTCTCCCGAAGAGCAGCGCGACGATAGGCTTCGAAGGCGAGCGGGAGCCCCTTCCAGCCCACTAGCGCGGAGCACCACAGCCAACGTTCGGCGTCGGCGCGACGCGGCGTAGGCCATGCGCGCTCCCGTAGTCCCTCTTGGACGCGGGAGAACTCGACGTTCGCTTTCGCCACGCAACGCGCGGCCCCGTGCCCCACGGCAAAGATGCGATTTGCTCGACCCAGGCACGCCTTCGCAAGACGGGAGCAGTGGAACGGCCCGCGCACATACTGTGCCAATGGCAACCTCAGCAAAGGTGCCACGACATATGCGGCCAGATTGACCGGCGGCGTATTGTTCGCGAGCAAGACCGACGGCCGGAGTTTCCGACAAAGCCCCAATAGCCTGCGAGCGCGCTCCGCCTCTCGAGCGGCGTAGGCGCCGCCGTGGACGGCCGATAGGTCGTCGGCGCCGAGGTCGATCACGTCGAGGTTGGGGGCCAGATCCCGAAACGCGGAGGGCGCGCGTGCGATGACCACGGTTCGCATACCGCGCGCCCGCACAGACTCGTCGAGCGCCAGAATGCTGGTCACCGCCCCACCCGGCCCCGGGCTCGTGTCGACCACAGCGACTAGCGGCGGCGACGCCATCAGCGAGCTCCGCGTCCGAAAATCATCACCGCCACTGTGCGCGTGACCACCCGAAGCTCCATCGCGATGTAGCTGCGCAGGTCGTAGAGGTGAGCGTTGTACGTGAAATCGTAAAGCAGCTTCTCGCGCACGCTGTCGAGACACGTATCGTAACCCGTGTGAATCTGTGCCCAGCCCGTGATTCCGGGTTTGCATGGCATGAGCCGGTCGTCGTAACCCGGAAGTTGAATGGCGAGCTCGTCCGCGATCGCAGGCCGTTCGGGCCGCGGCCCAACCAAGCTCATCTCCCCTCGCAGCACCTGAAACAGCTGAGGCAGCTCGTCCAGACGGGACTTGCGAAGAAAGGCTCCGACCGACGTGATCCGAGGATCTCGCTCTTCGGCCCACACCGGGCGACCATCGGCTTCAGCGTCGAGACGCATACTCCGGAACTTCCACATCACGAAGGGGTGCGTGCGACCCTCGATATCGAGGGCAAGGCGTTCCTGGCGGTAGATCACAGGCCCGCGGGAGTTGAGTCGTATGGCGATGGCAGCCAGCAACATCACAGGTGACGCGAGCAACAAGCCGATCCCGGCGCCCAACACGTCGAGCGTTCGCTTGAGGATTCGCACCGAGCGTGGCGGCTGAGCGGGCCGCGTGAGCTGAAGAACTTGATTCTCCCGCGGACGTCGCCAGCGGACACCTTCCAGACCGAACAAATAGCGGCCCATTCCGATCGCGCAGGCGAGTTGTGCAACGAGGCCATGGGCTACGATTGCGAAAGGCCGAGGTAGCGACGCTCCATCCCAACCGAGGGCCGCGGCTCCCATCGCGCCCAATAGAAGAAGGTCCCCGATGAGCGCGAGAGGCACGAAAGCCTCGTGGTCGATCGCGCGAACATTCACAAAGACGGTGAGCGCGCCAATCCACACGGGGCCAAGCGTCTTGAGTAGTTTGTGCCCCACGAGGCTGAGGGCCAACCGACCACGCGCAGGGCTGAGTAACCTGCGGTACCGGATCAACATCTGCAGGTTGCCGTGCGCCATCCGCGCGGTCCGCTCGAAGACGGTCGACAGTCGCGTTGGCGCGTCGTCGACGACTAGGAGATCCGGTCGATACACGACTCGTGGGCCGCGTTCGCGCGCCAGCATGGGCCAGACGAAATCGTCGTGAATGGTGTCGGGAGGCACCGTCAAGACGAGGTGACGCCGCATGACGTAACAGGCGCCGTGCGCGCCGAGCAGCATGTCGCGGTCGGCCTCGAGCTGTTTGAGTTTCGTTTCTCGTCCCCAATAAGCGGCGTCGGAGGCTGCAGACGCACTGCCTTTCCCTTGGGCCACGTAGCGGGGCACCGCGACACCGACGCCTGGGTCACTCAGCTCACCAGCGAGCTCGATCAGGGCGTTCGCCGGTAGCACCGCGCCCACATCGGTGAACATCGTCACCTGGCCTCGGGTATGTTCCAACAGAAACGTCAAGGCGCCCAACTTGCCCCGACGGACCTTCAGCTCGAAGACCTTGACTCCCATGCTCTCGTAACGACGCGCGATCGCGGCGGTGGCATCGTCCGAACCATCCGAGGCGACGAGGACCTCGACTTGGTCCTCCGGATAGTCGAGTGAGAGCACGTTCTCGATCTTCTGTGCGATTCGCTCGGCCTCATTGTGAGCCGGGATGAGAATGCTGACGGACGGCAGTGGGCCGCGTTCCGAGCCCCCTGACCGCCGGCGCACGCGGGGCACGAGTCGAACGAGCAACGGATAGAGGACGTAGGGAGTGATGAGGGTCAGGACGAGGACCGCAATCACGAAAGCGTCGGTGGGGGTTGGCATAGCGGTATCTCCAAGGCCGTTTGGCTCTGCGGGTAAACCCGCTGGTTGGTTGGCCATCCCCTTTGCAACTGTCGGACCAACTCTGAAGGACGATTTTTCGTACCGAAGCGAGTCAACGCGGAGCACGAAACGCATCCGTTGAACCGTTTTGGTACGTATTTGTCGTGCCGTTGCCCGAACTGAAACAATCTCCTGCCACGAGGTCGAGGCCCATCAAGCTTTGGCGGAGGCTCGCCGCTCTTGCGCTCCACGAGTGCTCGAGCATGGCGGCACGACGGGCCAAGCGCTTCGCCTCGGTATCGGCCAGGGCCTCGCATTCGAGGAAGTGAATTACATCCTTTGCGGAAGCGCCTACCGCCACTTGTGGCAGAGCGGCGAGCTCGGGAAGCGGCGTCGAGATGCACGGCAAGCCAGCGGCCAAATACTCTCGTGCCTTTAAAGGGTTCACGCCGCGCGTGAGCTCACTCACGCGAAACGGCAACCATGCCGCGCGCCAATGAGCGATTGCCTCCGGAAGCTGCGCGTACGGCAGCGCCGGCAACACACGTACATTCGCGCGGGCGCGCAGGGAGTCGGGAAGTACGCGCACCGGACCCCGCAACTCGATCGTCCAGTCTGGGCGAGCATCTGCAACGGCCGCGATCAGATCGAAGTCGATCCACTCGGCGAGCAGCCCAAAAAAGCCCAGGACCCGCCCCTCTGGAGGCGCGGTCGGAACACGTCCGAAGTGCGCAACGTCGACCCCTTGAGGGAGGTAATGCCAAGTCTCCTGTGCCTCGGGCTCCTCAGGTATCAAAGCCTGGGCGGTTGCGAAACACAGATCCGCTTTGCTCCGCATGCGCCGCTCCGCGTGTCGGGCAAGCTCGGCGTCTACTCCCGGAAGTCGGGGGTAGTCGTCGAGGCGGAGGTAAGCGAGCAGACCTCGACACAAGGCATTTGCGTAATACGCAGCGACGGGATTCGCGCAGAGCACGGTCGGACGCACCAATCCCATGCGACGGCTGGTCCCGGCGAGCGTTCGTCGCAACAACAGCCGGTTGATCCGTCTTATTGTGGGCCGTGTGTGCCACGGCAAGAGAATGGGCGTTAAACGCGTCACCTCAGACGCGGTAGACTCACGCTCCGAAGGGCGCCTCAGACGCGGAAGCTTCCGCCATGCTCGGCCCAAGTCAGCCGTCGAGAAGCGCGGAGCGCGCATTGCGATGGAGTCCAGCCACACGACGCGGTCGCCATCGGGCAGCGCACGCACGAGGTGTTGGGTAGTGGAAGGGTGCCGACCCCAATCGTCTCCGAACACAATCCAGTCCATCATGCCCTCGCCAACTCGCGGTAGTGCTCAGTCGTCAGCTGCGCCCAGCGTTGGGGTGAATGCCGCGCCCGGATCTCCGCCGCACGTCGCCGTGCGCCGATGCGCAAATTGTTGTGGTCGCGGTGCCAACGCACCAACGCCGTTTCCCATGCTGCCACATCGCCAGGCGGCAGGAGAAGGCCTGTCTCGCCCTCCCAGACGGCTTCAGGAACGCCGCCAACCCGACTCGCGAGTACAGGGACCGCGCTAGACGCTGCTTCGAGCACCGCAAGCGGAAGCCCCTCGCGAAAAGATGGAAGCACCAACGCATCCGCCCTGTCGAGCAAGTCTGGAATGTCTCGTCGGACGCCCAGCCAACGCACCCGGTGTTCGATCCCGAGGCTCGACGAGAGTGCCTTCCATCGAACGGCGCATGGGCCATCGCCAGCGACGTCGAGTCGGAGGCGCGTAGGCACGTGGGGGGAGGCGAGCGCCCGCAGCAAGACATCGAGGCCCTTTTCTTCGCTAAGGCGACCCACGAACAAGAGCTCGGTTCCCCCGCCGAGGAAGCGTGGGCGAGTCTGAGACGGGTGAGAGAGAGCAACGGGGTTGGGTACCGTGCGAACTCGGGCCCGCGGGATTCCACGTGCGACCAGCTGCTCTGTAGTCGTTCGAGAGACGGAAAACACTCGGTCCGAGCGGCGGTACAACGCACGGGCGACGCGCTCGTAGAATCGAACCGACGCGCAATGAGACGTCTCGCCGTGATGTGTGACCGCCACTGAAGCCGACCCAGATCGCGCCGCTAGCGAATAGGACAGGGCTTTGTATCCGTGGGCGTGGACCACGACTGGCGCGTGAGCGGTGAGAGCCGCGCGTAGTGTGCCGAGTGCCCGAAAGTCTACCCGACCTTGGACGGGAACGAACTCAGTGGGAATGCCCCTGGCGCGCGCCTCCTCGGCGAAGAGGATGCCGTGTTCGGGGTTTCGCTGCTCGAGCAGCACCAAAAGAGAGAGCTCATGATCTCGTTCGAGCAGGGCCTCGGTCCCCTGCAGCACGACGTTCTCGGCGCCAGCGATGGGGCCAGGTGCGATGACGTGGGTCAGTCGCACGGCACCGCACCGGGTTGCTGGGATGGGTGGACTGAGCCGTGCCCCACGTTTCGGTAGAGCTCCACATACTCTTTCACCATTTGGTCGATGCCATAACCTTCACTCACTCGAACACGGGCTGCCCGCCCGAGAGACAAGCCGAGCGACGTATTCGTCGCGATCAACACGAGAGCGTCGGCGAGTGCGTCTGAAGCGCCGGAGGGCACGAGCAGGCCTGCGTCGCCGCTCAATAACTCGGGCACGCCGCCCACGTCGGTGGCGACCACGGGCCGGCCATACGACATCGCCTCCAGCAACGACAAGGGCAAGCCCTCGCGAACACTACTGAGAACGCTTGCGTCAATCGCGGGGTAAAAGGCACTCATGTCGTCGAGAGCGCCTAGCCAACGCACACGGCTTTCGAAGCCGCGCGCCACCGCACTTCGCTCGAGCTCCTCGCGCAATGGTCCATCGCCCGCGCATGCCAACAGCGAGTCCGGAACCCGGTCGAGCAGGCGGCCGAACGCAGAGAGAAGGGTCGCATGGTCTTTCTCGGCGGCGAGGCGCGCAACGCAACCTACGACGAAGGTCTCCGGACCGGCGCCGAGGAGCCGGCGACCTTCAACCCGAAGTGATGGGTCTTCTCCGGGGAGTGCCACACCGTTGCGAATCACACGACAGTCACCGGGGAACTGGCGTCGAAACTCGGCGATCTCTGGCGTTACGGCGACCACCCGCCCGACCTTGGACATCGATGCCCCGACCCAACGGCGGCGCCACTTGTCGTAAAACTCGTGGGAATGCTCCGTGTGGACGAGTCGAGTTCGTGAAAAGAAGGCGGCGGAGGCACCATAGAGAAACGGGCCTAAATGATGCGTGTGCAGAACATCGATCCGCTCGCGGATGAGGATCGAGCGAAGTTCAGCGACGCGGTCGAGGCGCAAGCCGGGACCGATCGGAAGCATCACCGTTCTGACACCGGCGGCTTCGAGTGCTGACCGGACCGGGCCGTCTCCGAGATAGCCAATGACCAGGCTATCGACGCCGTACCGGCGGGCTTCAACGGCGAGCCGCTCTACCATGCGCTCGAGTCCGCCGACCGCGAAATACTGCATTAGATGTGCGACACGAATGGGCTGTAATGGCATGGGCTTCTCCGTTGGGGCGTCATTCGCCTCCGGGCCCGAGCTTCAGCAAATACCGGGCCATTGTCTGGCGTTAGTGGAAAGGCGCGGCAGCCGTTTCAATTCAGTACGGCAGGTGTACCGCTCGCTCCAAAATGGAACGGCCCGCGTTTCGATATGGGTCAGATTGTTCGGGAACAGGGCCCCAACACGTTTCGGCCCCGATCTTGCTCTGTACGGAGGTCGACATGCCCGGTCTCTCGAAGATGCTGCTCACCGAGCACAAGCTGGTTGCAAGTGCGTTTCAAGCTGCGGATCTCGCAGGCGCGCGCCGCGTGCTGTTGGTCTCCGCCAACCCCGGGGACGGAAAGTCGCACCTGGCTCGCTGTATCTTGCGTCATGCGACTACCGTGACCGATGCCGGTGTGCGGATCTGCACGCTGCAAGACCTTGGATGCCATGAGGACGAAGGCTACCTCTGGGTCGATGGACTCACACTCCTCGAAGAGCCTGGCCCTCGACTTCTGACACCATCCGTACGGGCTTCGCTCGACGGAGCGCTTCTGGTCGCCCGTGGGATGGCAACCACTCGCCGCGAGATCGAGGAATGCGGACAGCGTCTGCGAGCACTGGGACTCGACCCGCTCGGCGGCATCTGGAACGAGTGCGACCACCCTCCGGCCTCAGAAGCGCTGCGCGGGCTGCGATCGAGTATCTCTGAGTGGTCAAGACGCTTCATGCCCGGTTCCCTCATGCGCGCACCCCGGAGGTCACCGTGACCGAGGGGGGGCGCGAGCTGAATCTGGATGCGGTCTTGCAGTTGGGGTTTCGTCGGCGGTGGCTTCTTCTAGCCGGCGTGATCGTCACGATGGGCACCGCCGCGGCCGCGTGGTCCTTGGTTCCCGGACAGTACGAGTCATCCGCGCGCCTGCTCATTCAGGACCAACAGACCATCAACCCGTTCCTGGAAGACATGGTGGTCGAGTGGACGGTCAAGCAACGCCTGCCCCTCATTCAGAGCGTCATCAAGAGTCACGCCACCTTGGGCCACGTCTTGAGGGAGCTGGGTCAAATTGATCCGGACGCAAGCGCAGACGAAGTGAATAGCGCGGTGCAGCGCTTCGCACGGCAGGTCGAGGTGATCGGCCTCGGTGGAGGGCTGGTCAAGATCAAGGTGCGCGCGAACAGCGCCGATGCAGCCTATCAGGCGACCCAGGTTCTCGTCGCGCGCTTCACCAACGAAATTCTTCGCCCGCAGAAGCAAGCGGTCGAAGCTTCAGCAGGCTTTCTCGGTGGTCAAATCCAACGTTTGCGCGGCGAGATCACAGATCTCGAAGAGTCGGTCACGACGTTCAAGACCGACAACGTAACGGAGCTTCCCGACGTTCAACGACTGACGGTCACCGAACACATGGAGCTTCGGAAAGCGCTCGTCGAGGCAGAGGTGCGTGCCGCTGCTGCGCAGAAGCGCCGAGCGCTTTCCGAGCAAAAGATCCGCCAGCTCAATCCCATCGTGCGCCAACTCGAAGCTGATCTAGTAAAAGCCCGAGCCCAGAGTAACGCGCTAGAACACCGCCTTTCGTCCGATCATCCGGAGCTTGCAGCCGCGCGCGAGCGTGTCCGCTGGCTAACCGATGAGTTGAAACGAGAACGAAAGGCACGACGTGAGATTCCGATCGAAGTTCTCCGCTCGCAGCTATTGGCCTACGAAAACACCCAGCGAGAAGAGACACCGCTCGCAGACGGGACGGATGTGCCGACCAGTGAAGTGTTCCAGCACCGCGCCCTGGTGTTGGACCTCGAGGGGGCCCGGGGCGAGATTGAGTTGCTGCACAAACGCTTGTCCGAATCCAGCGACTCGCTGCGCGTGAACGCCAAGAACGGAGAGTCACTCAACCGTCTGACCCGTGATCTCGACATCAAGCTCGCCCTCTATCGCAGCTTGCTCGAGAAGTACGAAGACGCGCTGGTTACAGCAGAGCTTTCCGTCTTTGACGAGGAGCACCAGGTTTGGACTGTCGAGACGCCCGTCCGGTCGACGCGGTCGACCAAGCCCGCACTGTGGATGGTACTGCTCGGCGCGTTGTTCGGAGGCTTCTGCCTCTCGGTACTCAGCCTTGCCGTCTTGGCGGCGTTCGATGACAGCATTCGCGGCGAGCGCGAGCTCGCGTCAGCGCTCGCGGCACCCTCACTCGGTCGGATGCCGCGAGGGGAGGTCTGAGTGCGTGCCGCTGGGGTGTTGGGAGGGCTTGCCATCGTTGCTGGGTCAGCGGCGGGCGCGATCCATCCCCTAGCTGCGATCGGCGTGGTGTTGGGTGTGGTCGCAATCGTTTGGGTCTTATCGAGCCCGTTCAATGCGACACTCGCATTCCTGATCGTCTTGATCGCGAGACCCGCAGATCTGCTGCCAGGCCTCGAAGTGTTGAAGCCGGCCAAGCTGCTCGCGATCAGCGCGCTCGGACTCTGGCTTCTGGGCAAGCTTCTGCGCGAAGACTTGACCATCTCCCGGGCGCCGCACGGCAAGTGGATGGTCGCGCTCGGCGTGGCCGTGCTGTTGTCCACCCTGATGAGCAGCCACCCGGCCGCTAGCATGGCCCTTTTCACCGACTCCTTCGTGAAGATCCTCATCATGTACGCCCTGGTCGTTCACCTGGTCGACGACAAAGAGCGAGCTGTGAAGCTCCACGTCACACTCAGCCTGTGCACGACCGGTTTGGCGCTCTATGCGCTGCACGAGAAGATTACGGGCGTAGCGACGGTCGAAGGCAGTCGAGCCGGCTTCGTCGGGCTCCTTGGCGACCCGAACGACCTTGCGCTGGTGCTCGTGATGTACGTGCCGTTTCTCATGGAAGCCGCTCTTGCAACGACCGGCGTGCGACGCTCTCTACTCGCGGTTCAGTTGCTCGTACTAGTAGCCGGGCTGGTCTCGACCCTGTCGCGCGGCGGCCTGCTCGGCTTGGCGGCAGCGATGGCGCTGGTCTTCCACGACCGCGGTTCATTGAAACAGCGGGTGCTTCCGGCCGTCTTCGCCGTAGTTGCAGTGTTCGGTGCCGCACAGGTGGCGGGCGTCGCCGAGCGCGCCAGCGGTGGAACCCAGGAAGAAGGCATCGACGAGTCGGCCCAAGCGCGGTTGGACGCGTGGAAGGCTGGAGGCCGCATGGTCATGCGTCACCCGCTTCTCGGAGTTGGCTTCGGACGTTTCTCCGATAACTACGAGGCCTATGTTGCTGACGCGGTCATCTGGGGAAAGCTCGAGACCCACAACTCATATATAAAGGTTGCATCGGAAACCGGCGCACTGGGTTTCGTGCCTTTCATGATGCTGGTTGGCCTCACTCTTCGCGGCGGTTATCGGCTGCGAAAGCGGCGCCTTGACGACACTGGAATGGAACGAGCCGTACGACGAGCGATGTTACCGGCCATGTGCGGTTTTTGCATATGCGCCTTCTTCTTGTCGCAGTCTTGGAGCTGGTTCTTCTTCATCATGTTCGCACAAGGTGCGGCCATGCATGACGTTTGGTCGCTCGAGAGCGCTCAGGATTAGGTTGCCGGCGCACTGGCCTGGATGCAGAAGCTCTCGGCCAAATCCGCAGCCCCACAGGCCTGCACGGTGAGCTGGCGAGCGGCTTCGAGCACATAGGCCGGAGCAAGCGCCTTGAGGTAGTCCGAAGCGTAGTACGGCGTCACCTCGATTGAGCTCAGGCCCGAGTTGCGCATCAGGCTTCGCATGCCCGAAGGCGTGCATTGACGATAGTAGGCTTCAAAGCCCTGGCTGGCCTTTTTCTCTGGGTACAAGGCAAACAAGAGCCGCTTCGAAGCGGCTGGCCCAAGGGCCCGATTGACCAGGGCAAAGGGTGCCAGCCCGCAGGGAATGAAGTGCAAGGTCACGCCTCCTGGACTGAGCGCGCTCGCCATGTTCGAAATCGCATCCGAGGTGTTGGATACGTGCTCGAGTACGGCGCAAGAAATGATCGTATCGTACGGTCCGTTCAAATCTGCCGATGCGATATCGCCCACGATCACCGAGTCGTAGCAGCCGCCCGGCGCTTTCGATAGCTCATCTGCATCGACATCTAGGCCGACGACGTGAAGGCCGAGACGACGTTTGGTGGCCAGATCGATGGCCGGGCGCTTTCCGCTGCCGACATCGAGGATCCGGCTACCCGGCTTGATCGCTGCGGGGAGCACACGGGTGACGAAATCGGTCCAGCCTCGCTTTCGAGGGAAAAGAGATTCGAGCGCTTCGTCAACCCGGTCGGACACGGCCACATTGAGATCAAAAAAGCCGCGAGCTCCCGTGTGAAGTAGGCTCGAAACCGAGCGTTGCTGAAGACCGAGATCTGTCATTGCTTTCTCCGTAGTTTGATCATTGGTGCGGTGTGGGCTTGACCAGGGCGCAAACCAGCAAGGTTTCCGCCCGAAAACATTCAAGCGACATGCCGGAAGGGGGTGCCGCTGGCCGCGCAGCAGCGGCGCCACATGGCCTCGACTACGCGGTCAGCGGCACGGCCGTCCCCATAGGGGTTTTGGGGCGGCTGACGGAGGATTCCTTCACGACGGGCAGACAGGACAGAGTTGGCGGCCGAGATGATGGCCTGCTCATCGGTTCCGACCAGCTTCGCACAGCCGGCGGCGACGCCTTCGGGCCGTTCAGTCGACTCCCGTAGGACGAGGATGGGGGTCCCGAGGCTCGGCGCTTCTTCTTGGACCCCGCCGGAATCCGTGAGAATCACCGCGGCACGTGCCATCAAAGCGACGAACCCATCGTACTCCACCGGTTCGATGAGGCGGACGTTCGGAACGCCACGAAGAAACTCATGGGCCTTGCGACGCACGTTTGGGTTCGGATGCACCGGGTAGACGAAATCCACGTCGGGGTTCTGATCAGCGAGCCTTCGCACGGCGGAGAAGATCCGCTCGATCCCAGGCCCGAAGCTCTCGCGGCGATGAACCGTCATCAGGGCCAGTAGGCGACCTGGGGCCACGTCTACGGGGAGCGACAGAGGGCGCTCGAGCGTCTCGAGCAGCGCATCCACGACCGTATTGCCGGTCACCGTAATGAGGTGAGCCGGGATGTTCTCTGCCAAGAGCGAATCGCGCGCGGCCTTTGTCGGGGCGAAATGCAGGTCCGTGAGCACCGACGCCAGCCGACGGTTGGCTTCCTCGGGAAACGGAGTGTTGCGGTCGGCGGTACGAAGCCCCGCCTCGAGATGCGCGAAGGGCACCTTACGATGATTGGCTGCGAGCGCCGTGGCCAGCACGCTCGTGGTATCGCCTTGTGCCAAGGCAATATCGGGCTGGAACGACCTCAGCGTTCGATCGATGCCGAGGAGCAGTTTCGACAGGAGCGAGCTCAGACTTTGGTCCGGCGTCATGACATCGAGGTTTTCCTCGAAATGTACGCCCATATTGCGCGCCGCCTCGGTAAGGAGCTCTCGGTGTTGGCCGGTGAAAAGGACGTGCACCTGGAATCGCTCGGAGTCGGCGCGGAGGCGGCGCACCACGGGTGCCATCTTGATGACCTCGGGCCGCGTGCCGATCACGCAGAGAACACGGATCGGCAACCTGGCCCCGGTGCTCAGACCGTCGTCCACCGTAGTGTCCATCGATCAGGCCTGAGCCGGAATAGGCATCGTGACCGCATGCCGACGGGCTTGCGGCTTGGCCGTTGCTGCTGTGGCGAGGAGCCTGTCGAGCCCAACGCGGCGCAGCAGGTCCTCACACGGCCCCTGAACGTCGACGAGATTCAAGGTCGTGCCGCGCACCCGTAGGTGCGAGTAGAGGCGAACCAGCATGGCGAGGCCTGCGGCGTCCACGTCGGCGACGTTCGTGAGTGATAGTACAACATGATCCGCGCTTGCCAGTTCTCCGAGCGGGAGGCGACCTGAGAGCAACAGGGCCCCCGGGCCACGAAGGTCCCCATCAATAGTAATCTCGAGCGCGTTGGAAAGTGAGTGCTGCATCCGCTGTTACCTCCTGATGCGACTTTTCAAAGCATTTGCCGTGCCAACCCACTCCGGCCGTCAAAGCCCCGGTTAAACGCTTGCGAATGTTCACGACTGAAACAGATCCGAAGGATTCGCCGTACCGTTCCGGTAGCCCCGCACCGAAACGGCACACGGCCGACAGGCGCGGTTTCGACCTCTTCTCTCAGCGTGAAGGGAGACAAGAAGGTGAGGAAGAGCCGCTTGTCACTCTGAAGCGCAGGCCATACGTCACGGACTGTGCACGGCGGCTGCCCCGACGTTCGCGACCCGCCCGCCGAGGTGCCCGCTACGATCCAGGAGCGCGCTTACTCGTCGCCGATTCGGTACGCGCCGGCAGCGCCAGACCCGAGCAACCGTCGACGGTCGAGGACCTCGGTGCGCAGATCAAGTCGGAGGTCGAATGGGTTGCAGAGGTCGACC
>Ga0209271_10000280_pt1 | contig 17789 bp, 16 predicted proteins | sample tdAd002_FD_187123 | JGI IMG/M metagenome (GOLD analysis project Ga0209271, IMG submission 187123) | Marine sediment microbial communities from the Atlantic coast under amendment with organic carbon and nitrate - tdAd00.2 (SPAdes)... | ecosystem: Environmental > Aquatic > Marine > Coastal >... | reverse complement strand
GTGATGCCGAGCATCATCGATGCTGCGAAGGCGTATTGTACCGAGCAGGAGATCTGCGACGTATTTCGAGAGGTGTTTGGCCAGCACCAGGATCGACCGGAGTTTTAGGTCGGGTCTCCAGCCCGCGGATCGCCGAGCAGCGAATTGGCGGTTGGGCGGCTTAGCGGTTGGGCGGATCGCGGTCTAGCGGTTCGCGATTTGGGGGCCGTGGACCGCAAGACCGCAGACCGCAGACCGCGGTTCGTGACAGTGACGGCGTTGGTGTGCTAGACCACGCGCTCACGGAGGGTACATGTCATCTGCCAGCAAAGGCGTAGCCGCTGTTGCGCTCGTGGTCGCCATCGTCGGCGGATATCTCTGGGGTCGCTCGGATGAGCGTGCGGGCAGAGTCGCGCCGCTGACCGAAACCGCGTCGGCCAAGAAGGCCGAGCTCGATGTCTACTATCCGGCGACGGAATCGCTTGGGAAGAATGAAATGCGGGTGGTGGCGCTTGGTACCGGCATGCCGAGCGTGCGGCCGAAGCAGGCTGCCGCATGTTGGCTCGTCGAGCTCGGCAACGGTGAGAAGTTTCTCTTCGACATCGGGAGCGGCTGCCACGAGCGCCTCGCGGCGCAGAAGATTCCGTATGACCTGATCGACAAGGTCTTCATTGGACATCTCCACGTCGATCACATGGGCGACCTGCCGTCATTTTGGTTGGGCGGCACCGTCATGAATCGCCTCACGCCGCTGCGCATTTGGGGCCCAAGCGGAGCAACCCCCGAGTACGGCACCAAGCACGCCATGGACCTCATGGAGCAGATGTACGTCTGGGATATCGGGACCCGAGGAGGGGTCATCGATTTCCGCGGCGGGCAGTTGGACGTGACCGAGTTCGCTTTTGACGGCGTGAACGAGGTCATCTACCAAAAGAAGGGCGTCACGATTCGAAGCATTCCGGCGGTCCATGGTCTCGATGGCGCGGTCAGCTTCATTCTCGAGTGGAACGGCCTCAAGTTCGCCTATTCGAGCGACACCATTCCCAACAAGTGGTGGGCCGAGCACACGAAGGGCGCCGACATCTCGATTCACGAGTGCTTCCTGCCTTCGGTGCTTCTGGTTACGAAGCAGGGCTTTGCTCCACTCGAAGCGTTGAACGTCGGGACGCAGGGTCACACATCGCCTGAGCAGTTCGGAAAGGTGATGTCGGCTACGAAGCCCCGCCTCGCGGTCGGCTACCATTTCTACAACGACTTCGACACGCAGCCGGAGGTGATGCGCCGGGTGCGCAAGACCTACGACGGACCTCTCGCGCTGGCGATGGACTACATGGTCTTCAATGTCAGCAAGGAGGAGATTCGCGTGCGTATGTCCGCAGTCGACGAAGAAATCTGGCCGAGTCCGCCGATGAGAAAGAGGAATCCACCCGACACGGCCAAGGTGATTCCGTTCTCCGACTTCACCAGGTCCGGTGCGATCGCGTACCCCGAGGTCGTTCAGCCGATCTACGACGAGATCAACGAGATCTACGACACCGACTACGAGCCAGTCTTCAAGTAGGCGAAGGGTCTCCGGGCCATAGCCCCCCGCACCCCCCAGAGCCGCGGATAGCGGATCGGTCCTACGGGCCGGTCATTCGAAGCCACATGGCGGTCAGCATCGCCGCGACCATGAGCGTGAGACCGATGGTTCCGACGATGTCCTCGACGCGCTTTCGTCGTTGACGATCTTCGAGCCATCCCGGAACGCTCGGGTCGTAGGCCGAGGTTTCGGAAGGCAACGGCGCCGGGGGCGGCATAGGCCGCTGCAGGAGGGGCTCCGGTAATGCGGGCGCTGGGTTGGTCACTTCGCTCCACTGCTTCTGGTGCGCCCGGGGATTTTGCACGACGTGACTCACGTCGCTCTGTGCGGACGAACCCTCTCGTGGAACGCGAACCACTCTCGTCGTGGTGTCGAGACGCTTCTTTCGGAAATGGCTCGGCCGCCGCTCCGGCTTTCCAGGCCTTCCGGGGAGCTCCGGGTCTTCATCGGGATGCGGCACGAGTTTGTTTCCTTCTGCCGCCCCCGTCGGCTTCCTTTCGAGTATACCGTTCAATCGTTCAGTGTCATCGATGAGCTCGCCTTTTCGAGAGTTCGCTTACAATAAGAGAAATGGATTCGATCGTGGCAGTAGAAGAGATCGATGGCGACTTCGACGGGCGCGTGGTGTTCACGTGCGAGCACGCCTCAGCAGAGCTGCCCGAGCCTTGGACGTGGCCCGGTGAAGATCGCTGGCTCGTCGACACGCATTGGGCCAGCGACATCGGCGCCGCCGCATTCACGCGAAGGGCGGCCCAATTGATGAACGCGCCGGCCGTGCTTTCGCGGTTTTCCCGGCTTTTAGTCGATCCAAACCGACCTCTCGATTCGGACACGCTGTTTCGAGAGAGCGCCGAAGGAAGGACGGTGCATCTGAACGAAGCGCTCCTCGAAGCCGAGCGGTCGCGCCGAATCGATCGCTTCTACCTTCCGTATCACGCCGCAGTGAGCGCGATGGTGGGGAAGAGCCGAGGCGACACGGTGTTCGCTATCCACACATTTACCGACAACTACGAAGGGGAGGCGCGTGCGCTCGAGATCGGCGTCTTGTTCGACCATGACGAAGAGCCCGCGTACCAGCTAGTGCGCCATCTCGAGGCCGCGGGTTTCCACGTCGCTGCCAACGCGCCCTGGTCCGGCAAGGCGGGGCTGGCCTATTCGCCGGTCCGACACGCCCGGGAATTCGGGCGATGCGCGCTCGAGATCGAGGCGCGCCAGGACTTGATCGTGGACGACGCGTTCGCCGCGCGCCTTGCGGAAGCGCTCACGAGTTTCTTCTCGTAAGCTTGCGGTAATGCGTCGATTTCGCTCCAAGCAGACCGGGCTCTCGTACCTCTCCACGGGGCCAGAGCATGCGCCACTCGTGGTTTGCCTCCACGGGTTTCCGGACATTCCACGGACTTGGGCGCGATTGACTGAGCAGCTTTGCGAAGCTGGATACCGCGTCGTTAGTCCCTGGCTCCCCGGTTACGCCCCTTCGTCGCTCGAGGGCCCCTTCGACGCTCCCTCGCTCACTCGGACGATCCTCTCACTGATCGACGAGCTGTCTCCTTCTGAGCCGGTTCGCATCGTCGGTCACGACTGGGGTTCGATCATCACTCAATGCGCAGTGGCCATACGACCAGAGAAGTTTCGCGCGGCCGCTATGCTTGCAGTCCCCCACGTCCTGGCCTTCGAGACGAACATCGAGCGCTTTCCGCGCCAGCTGCAGCGAAGCGCGTACATGGGCCTCTTTCAGTTGCCCATGTTGTCGGACCGTGTCGTGAAGGCGCGGGACTTCCGTTTCATAGAGCGCCTTTGGAAGCGCTGGTCACCCGGTTTCGATCCTGGGGCCGACTACTTCGAAGAGCTCAAGCTGTGCTTGCGCTCGAGCATGCCGGCTCCGTTGAAGCACTACCGCGCCATGGCGTCGCTCAAAGTGACACGCGAGATGCGCGAAATCGTCGGAGCCGGCCCCATCCTGGTCCCGACGATGTACCTTCACGGCGAGCGGGATGGCTGCATTGTTGCCGGGATGGCCGACGATCAAGAGGAGCACTTCAGCGCGCTATTCGAGATGGTGAAGCTGGCGGACGCGGGGCACTTTCTGCATTTGGAGAGGCCCGCAGAGGTGAATGAGGCCATTTTGCGGTGGTTTGCGGGGCACTAGAGGCTACGGCGACGGCGTCAGTGACAGCGTCAGTGGCAGCGTCGGTGGCAGTGCCGGTGGCAGTGTCGGTGGCAGTGATCAGACGCCGACGAGGGGGAGCTGTCTTCGCAGTCCGACGTCGTCGGTGACTGGGATTGGGTATCGGCCGCTGAAGCATGCGCTGCAGAAGCCTTCGCCGCCGACGGCTCGCTTCAAGCCCTCGAGCGACAAGTAGCCTAGGCTGTCTGCGGTGACGTAATCGTTCACTTGTGCAACCGAGTTGTGTGCGGCGATGAGCTCTTCTCGCGTTGGGGTGTCGATGCCGTAGAAGCAAGGCCAGCTGGTGGGCGGGGAGCTGATTCGTAGATGGACTTCCTTGGCGCCGGCGTCGCGGATCATTTTGACGATTTTGCGGCTCGTGGTGCCACGCACGATCGAGTCATCGATTACCGCGACGCGCTTGCCCTCGAGGAGGCTTTGGACCGGGTGTAGCTTGAGACGGACGCCGAAATGGCGAATTGATTGAGCCGGCTCGATGAAGGTGCGGCCGACGTAGTGGCTTCGGATCAGCCCGAGTTCGAAAGGGAGCTTGGCGGCCTCGGCGTATCCAAGAGCTGCGGCGACGCCACTGTCCGGCACCGGAACCACGATGTCAGCTTCGACGGGCTGGTCCTCGAAAAGGGCGCGGCCCATGCGCTTTCGGGCGTCGTAGACGCTGATCCCGTCGAACGAAGCGTCGGGCCGGGCGAAGTAGACGTACTCGAAGATGCACATGTATCGGCGCTCTGCATCGACGCGAAACGGGCGGAGGCTTTGCAGCCCGGACTCGTTGATGACGACCATCTCTCCGGGCTTGATGTCACGGATGAACTTCGCGCCGATCAACTGAAAGGCTGGTGGCTCTGAGGCGATGACGTATGCGCCGTCGAGCTTGCCCAAGCACAAAGGCCGGAACCCATACGGGTCACGCACGGCGACCAACTCGTCCGGCGAAAGAAAGACCAGCGAGTAGGCGCCCTCGACCTGATGCAGCGCGTCCGCGACGCGGTCGACCATGGTCTCGGCTTTCGAGCGCGCGATCAAGTGAACGAGCACTTCGGTATCGCTGTCCGACGAGAAGATCGAGCCGTCCTTTTCGAGCTGATGTCGCAGCGCGAGGCCGTTGGTTAGATTTCCATTGTGCGCGACGGCGATCGAGCCGTGGCCGCAGTCGACGGCAAGCGGCTGCGCGTTCTTGATGTGGCTGCCACCGGCCGTGGTGTACCGAACGTGACCAATGGCGCTACTACCCGGCAGCTTGTCGATCTGATCGGCGGTAAAGACGTCTTGCACCAGGCCCATTCCGCGATGGACGAAGAGCTGCTCGCCGTTGCTCGAAACGATGCCCGCGGCTTCTTGCCCTCGATGCTGCAAGGAGTGGAGGCCGAGGTACGCCAAATTCGAAGCCTCATCCGCCCCAAACACCCCAAACACGCCGCATTGATCATGAAAATGATCGTCGTCTATTACCGACACCGCGCGTACATAGCGCTGGCGCCACCTTCCGTCCATGACCCCCGCATGCCCTCCGCCCAAGCGTGCGCTAGAACCGGACGGTTGGAATGCCCCGGGTACTGAAGCGAATCGAATCGGTCGTTCCTCGAAGGGCGTCCGGCTATGGCGGCAAGGCTCGCAGTCTGGCTGCACTCGCCCGGGCAGGGTTTCCTGTCCCGGCCGCCTACGCGATGCCCGGCTGGGTCGGGGATTCGTTCTTTTCGAGCGTACTCGAGATCGAGGACCGCCCGAGGGCGCTTCTGCGCACCCCGCACGTCTCCGATGCGCGCCTTGAGTCGATCGCAGAGCGCGTCCGCGAAGCGACGCTTCCGCAGGACGTCGTTCGCAGCGTGAGCGACGCGCTACTCGCGATGACGGATGAGGGTGCTACCGGCTTCGCGGTTCGTTCGTCCGCCATGCACGAAGATCAAGAGGGCGCTTCGGCCGCGGGGATGCACTCGACTCTGCTCAATCTGATGCGCGAAGACGAAGTTTTCGAGGCGATCAAAGCCTGTTGGGCGAGCCTCTTCCGTCCCCGCGTGCTTTCGTACTTGCGCGCGCTTGGTGAAGACGTCCCGGTCTCGGTCGGCGTCGTGATCCAGGCGATGGTTCCGTCCGAGGTGTCCGGTGTTCTCTTCACGGCCAATCCGCTCACCGGTGATGCTGGGGAGGTCGTCATCAACGCCGCATACGGACTGGGTTCCTCGGTCGTCGACGGTCGTGTGACGCCCGACACCTATCGCGTCGACAAGGCGACCGGTCAGCTACGCGACCAGATCATCGGCGACAAAGCCCAGCAAACCGTGCTCGAACCCTCAGGCGGTGTGCGCGAGGTGGCCGTCTCCGCGGCACAGCGCGAATGCCCGGCGCTGAGCGAGCAGCAGCTCCTGCACTTGAGCGACCTGGCGACTCGAGTCGAAAACCACTTTGGAGATGCCCGCGACGTCGAGTGGGGCATCACTGAGCAGCAGGTGTACGTCCTTCAAGCGCGTCCCGTCGTGGTTCCGAGTACGCGCAACCGCCGCGGCTCGCGGCGCGACCGGCCATGGGATCGCAGAAAGATAGTCTGGAGCAACGCGAACGTTGGAGAGGCGCTGCCCGGGGTCGCCACGCCGTTCACCTGGTCTGTCCTCAGCCAGTTCAGCGACCTCGGGTTTCGGCGAGCATTCGGCGCCATGGGCTGCACGGTTCCGCGCGACGCGGAGCTCGTGGGGGACTTTCGCGGACGCATCTACATCAATCTCACCGAGTTCAGCTCGATCATGTCGCAGATTCCGTGGATTCATCCGTCGACGCTGGTGCGGCTCGGCGGGGGTCAGTACGCGTCCGAGCTCGACGAGGTCGTGGCTGAGCGCAGTTCGACCGGTTTCTTTCTGCGCTTGCCACAAACGGTTTCCCGATACGCGAGGGAGAACTTCCGGCTGCAATCCCGAATCGACGAGTTCGAAACCTATTTCTCGGACGAGCGGCTGCGGATCCATGGCATCGACCCCCGGCTTCTCGAGCCGAGCGGCCTCGACCGAATGCTCGGCGACGTCGAGCACCTGTTGGACGAGACCGGCTCGATTCTTCTGACCGCGTACGCGAACCTGCTCACCGCGGTGCTCGCGCTGACCGGCGTGTTGCGCACCTTCGCCCAAGGCGAGGGCTCAGGCTTCTACCGCGAGCTCCTGTCAGGGCTACAAGACGTGGCCAGCGCGCGCCCTGGCTTCGTGCTGCGACAGATCGCTCGAACCGCCCGCGAAGAGCCCGAGGTGGCGGAGCAACTCCGCGTTGCAGAGCTTTCGGAGCTCACGGTGGCCGGCCTGCCTGCCGGCCGCACGCGGGAAGCATTGCGCCGCTTCCTCGAGGACTATGGCTATCGTGGCATTCGTGAGGCCGAGATTGCGGCGCCGCGGTGGTCCGAAGACCCGACGCTCATGTTTGCCGCACTGCGCTCGCACCTCGGTAGCACGACCGATGTCGACGATCGCGATCGGGATTTACGGCGGGCGCGCCAAGAGGCCGAGGACAAACTGAGGAAGAGCGTTCCGTTTCCGCTTCGTCCTTCCGTCACGAAGCTGCTCGAAGTGGTACAGCGCTTCACTCGGATGCGCGAGCACCTGCGCGGTCACGTGGTCGAGGTGCTTGGTATGTTTCGTCGCATCGCGCTCGAGGCCTCGCGCCGGATTGAAGCGCGCGAGCCGGAGGCAGGCCCGGACGCGGCGTTCTTCCTGACGCTGACGGAGGTTCGTCGCGTTCTGTATGACGACAACGAGCGAGTCGCGATTCGGGTGCAGCGCCGCCGCCTGGAGTACGAACGCAATCAGGCGCTCCCCGAGCCGCCCACTACTTTCGTCGGGTTTCCGCCAGTCGATGCCGGCGTCGCGTCCACCTCGAAACGCCTGCGGGGTCTGGCCGCGAGTCGCGGGGTAGCGGAGGGCAGGGTGCGCATCCTTCGCGATTCCTCTCAAGCCGCGAACTTCGTGCCGGGCGAGGTGCTCGTGGTCGCGGCCGCGGACACCGGCTGGGCTCCATTGTTCCTGGCCGCGTCGGGCGTCGTGACCGAGCTCGGCGGTCCTCTTTCTCACGCAGCGATCATCTTGAGAGAGTACGGGGTGCCTGCAGTGGTCAACGTGATGAACGTCACCCGCTCTCTTCGTGACGGCGACCTGGTTCGCATCGACGGCGATGCCGGCACGGTGGAGATCCTGGGTGCCTGAGGCCGAAGACCTCGAACCGGAGGTCATCCATCACGACGAGCACCTGCTCATCATCCACAAACCACCGGGCTTACCCACGACGGCGCCGACGCGGACTGAGCCCTGCCTTGCCAATTGGGTTCGTGAGCGCTTTCCCGACCTTCGAGCACACGCGACATCCCGGCTCGACTCCCAAGTCAGCGGCCTGGTGACGTTCGCGCTCAGTGGCGACGCCAATCGGAACCTCCTCGACGCGCGGCGTGCCGGGACATACGACCGTGTGTACATGGGCATTACGATTCGCGAGGTGTCCCAGGATCAAGGGGAGTGGGCTTGGCCAATTTCAATTGATCCTCAAGACCCCAAGCGCCGGGTGGCCGGGCCGGGGCGCGGCGAGCGCGAAGCCGTGACGCGGTATGAAGTGGTCGCGCGCACGGCGGCTGCGACCCTTCTTCGGCTCTGGCCACAAACCGGCCGGACGCACCAACTCCGCGTGCACGCGGCCAAGGCTGGCGTACCACTCTTCGGCGACCTCCTGTATCACGGCGAGCGCCGTAAAGTGCTGCCGCAGGGCAGTGTCGTCACGGCGCGCCGCGTGATGCTTCACTGTGCCCGAGTGAGCTTCCCGTCGCTGTCGGTGTCGCGCTCGCCGGGGAGCGCTCCAGCCCAGCGCATACGCCTCGAGGCTCCGGCGCGGCCAGACATGATCCGGGTTTGGCAGGCGCTCGGCGGGGAGCTTTCAGACCTTCAGCCCTGACGCTTGGGCGAGAACTTCGTGCCAGCGGACTCGTCCTTTGGCCTGTTGAAATGCGCCTCGAGCTCTCGATTTAGAATTTCGAGCACGTCCTCTTGCAGCCCAAGCGGGTGGCGAATGAGGCGCTCGATGTTTCGCTGGTACACGAACAGGCGTCGTTGTTCTTCGCCGCCTGCGGTGGTGGCCATCTCGTCCAGCAAGAGCGGGGTGCGCGGGTCCACACCCTCGGCCACAACTTCGAGACCGGGTAGGTCGCTCACCATGATCAGATTGCCTTCGAGCCGCTGCGCCAGCTCGGGCGGCAACTCACGCAGCGCACTCTGCACGATCTTTTCGAACCGCTCGTGCGATGGCGACCAGGGAGGCCGGGGCAGAAGGCCGTCGAGATGCCGGGTCTTGAGGAACGCGAGCGGCGCTTCATCGGTGCGCCCCTGCCGATCACGCAACAGGCCGAGGTAGTACAAGACGTCTGAGGATGCGTCGGGGCTAGCAGCCGCGCGCTCGATCAAATCGGTTGCAGCCTCGATCTGGTCGAGCTCGAAGTGGGCCCGCCCGATCAGGAAGTCGAGCTGCTGGTTCTCGAAGGGCCCCTCGGGGAGTCCCATCAGCAGCTCCGCAGCCGCGGCGCGGTCGCCCTGCTGGAGCAGTGCATCCACCTTGAGCACCGAGGCATCGGCGATGTCGTCCGCTGTCTGGCAGCTCTCGAGTGCCTGATCGAGGACCCGAATCGCCTCGGCAAAGCTTCCAAGCGGGTGGATCAGGAGCTCAGCTGCGTTGAGCATCGCCTCGAGGTAGTGTTCATCGAGGTCGACGGCCTGCCGGTAGTGCTCGAGGGCCATGTCGAGGTTCCCATTGGCGGCATGGATGTACCCAATGAGGTTGTGCGCATCCGGCGAATCGCCATCGAGCTCGAGGGTTTGCTCGGCCGACGCCATCGCGCCGTTCAAGTCCCCCTGCGTGACCAGCTCCCAGCCGCGGTCGAGATGCGCGCTCACACGGTCCATGAATCCTTCGTTTTGCTCGGACATCACTTAGCCCCCAAACTTACGTGGCGGGTTTAGGACGTCAAGCCGAACCGTGCGCTATCATGCATTTGGAATGGTTAGGGTTTTCGCCGCAGTCGCAATCATGGCGATCTGCTCCTGTGTGACAGGGCCGTTGCCGCCGGGGCAGACGATCTCGGTCGGCACCACCGATCACGGATATCTCCATGACCCGGTTCGCCTGGCAGATCGGGGCGCCGGCTATCGGCGGCTGCGTCCCGGAGAGGGAACTCGATTCGGAACCCCCACCTTGGTGGGTGCGATCGAGCGTGCGGCCCGGCAAGTAGCCGAGGCTTTTCCGGGGAGCTACCCGCTTCGTGTCGGTGACCTATCGACCCCGCACGGAGGCGCACAGTCCCGGCATCGCACCCACCGCACCGGGCGTGACGCAGATCTGTTGTTTTTCGCGCGCGACGCCGGAGGCCTGGCCGGCCACGGTGATGGCTGGCTTCGCTTCGACCGTCTTGGCCTCGCGACTCTGGGCGATCGAATTTTCCGTTTCGACGAAGCGCGGAATTGGCACCTCGTGCGCACCTTGATCATGGACGATCAGGCGCGGGTGAAGTGGCTGTTCTGCTCCAACGAGCTAAAGGCGCGCCTCCTCCGATATGCGGCCCGCTATGAGCGTTCGCCGCAAGCGGTGGTTCGGGCCACCTGGGTGCTTCATCAACCGGCGGGTGGTAACACACACGATGATCACTTCCACCTGCGCGTTGGGTGCGGGGCGACCGAGCGAAGCCTCGGATGTCGCGAGCAGGCGCCACACTGGCCATGGTTGAGCGACACGGCGCGGAAAGAAGACCCCAGCGCAGGCGCTGCGGCGAGCGATAGGCACCTCGTGCGCTGGCTACTTGCCCAGGAGCATGTGGATCAGCGACGCGACGTCGCTGGGCGTCGCCTCGACACCGCAACTCAACCAGCCTCGATCGCGGGTCGCTAAATCAGTCAGATCCCGGTGCTGCTCGGTCGCGCCCCAAACCAATACCCCCGAGTGCCTCGGGAGCTCATGCGCCAAGGTGGCGATCGTCGACGGCTGGATCGACGCCGCGACGCAATCGATGACGACCAATGGGCTCAGCGAGGCGGTAGCCTTGAGGTTGTCGAGAAACGCGACGACGTCTTCGATTTGCTGAACCGCAGCGGCGTCACCGACCTGCTCGGCGATCCCCTCGCATCGTTTGCGATCGCGGGTGGCGACGAAGACCATCGGTAGCGCGGACCCGAGCGGCTGCACGGTCGGGTACTTCGAGGTGTCGGTCTCTGGTGCGTTGGCCGGTTCTTTGCGCGTGACACCCGAGTGCTGTCGGTCACGACCGAGTTTCCGTGTTTCATCCGGACGCACCGTCTTGCGCGGAGGCTGTGAGCTAATGCGGTCTGCGAGCGTGAGCATGGGCGCCAAGTTTTGCATCACCGCTTCGCTAGCTTCGTTGCCCAAGAAGAAGGCCATCGCCGTTCGAAGGTGCTTGTCAGCGAACTGACGCAGTGGCTCTCCCGCCTCGGGGATCTGGTGTTCTCGCGCCATGTGGAGGGCGCGATGGAGGATCTGAACGCGCACCTCGGGCGTAGCGACCGTTTCGATCGCCTCTCGCACCATTCGGGCGACGGGGGCTTCCCTCTGCATCCGTTCCTCGTCCTCAGAGGCAGCATGTGTTCGAGCTACCACAACACCATAATATTACCGTGGATTGGCCATTTGGCCAACCCGACCTTGCTGGTGCCAGCGCCGGACCCCGTGGTACATGGCGGAGATGCTCGTGATGGGGGTCGACGAGAACGGTTTGGGACCGCGGCTAGGGCCCCTGCTTGCCACCTCGGTGGCCCTGCAAACGCCCCGGTATGCCCGCGCGACCCTATGCGAACGGGGCCTCGCCCTCGGGCTCACCGACAGCAAGGAGACCGGCGGATTCGGCCGAATGGGGTTTACAGAGTCAGTGGCCCTGGCCTTGGTGAAGCGGGCGGGTGGGGGGCTGCCCGCCTCCGCCGACGAGCTTCTCGACTGTGTCTCCCCCGAGTCCCGTCCGCGCCTTCGTGCCTGCTGCCCCGATGAGCCAACGGCTGGCCAATGCTGGGCCGTCGATCTTCGGCTGCCGGTCTTTGGCGGGGATGCGTCGTACGGCGAAGAGCTTCTCGATCGGCTGGTCGGTCGCTCCAGCCTTCGCATCGTCGACGTGCAAAGCCGGGTCGCCTGCGCGGGGGTGCTCAACGCAAAGCTCGATGCGGGCAAGAACAAGCTTGCCGTCGACCTCGAGCTCTTCGAGGATTTGATCTCATCGGTGCAGACCCGTCACGGTTCACCGTTGCTCGCGGTTTGCGGGATGATCGGCGGCATTCGCGACTACGCGCCACGTCTCTCTCGCTTCGAGCCCCATCGGGTCGAGTCGCTCGCCGGACGCCGTGGCCAACGCAGGTACAAGGTCGACGGTGTCGGTGAGGTTCGTTTCGAGGTCGATGCCGACGCACGTCACCTCCCGGTCGCGCTGGCTTCGATCGTCGGGAAGTACGTGCGGGAGGTCTGCATGCGCCGCATCGGGGAGTTCTACAGGCAAGGAAATCCGGAGTTGAAGCTGGCGAGCGGGTACCACGACCCGGTGACGACCCGCTTCATCGACGCGACCGAGGCATCACGCCGCCGGCTCGGTATCGCAACTGCTTGCTTCAGGCGGCAAGTATGATGGCTGTGGTAGAACGCTCGTATGTCCGACCGTGACAAGGTCCCACGTTGGATTCTCTGGCTTGGCGTTTCAATCGCCATGGGTTGGCTGCTCTACACCTTGCGCGGAGTTCTGGCGCCGGTGTTTTTTGCGTTCCTCATCGCCTACATGCTCGACCCGCTGGTCGATCGCATCGAAGGGAGCCGCCTGCTCCGCGGCAAGCCGATCGCGCGTGCCGTCGGCATCGCGGTGCTCTTGGTAGGGGTCTTCGCCGTTGCTGCCGTTCTCATCCTGGTCATCCTGCCGATGGTCTACGGCGAGATCGCCAACTTTGTGAAGCGGTTACCTGGCCTCGTGGCGCGGAGCAGGGCCGAGTGGGAGCCGCTCCTGGCCGAGTACGGCTTGAACGTTCCGACCTCGGTGGGCCAAGCCCTCGAAGAGCTCCACCTCGATGTTCAATCGGTCCTCACCAAGGGCTACACCCCGGCCACCGCGGTGGTGAAATGGCTCCTCGGCGGAACGGTTTCGGCGGTTGGCGCCATCGTAGCGGCGCTGATCGTGCCGGTGTTCGCATTCTATCTGCTGTACGACTTCGATGTACTCGTCGCGAAGGCAGGCGAGCTGATCCCCCCGCGCCATCGGCCGGAGGCGCACGACTTCTTTCGCGAGGTCGACGCCGTGCTTGGGCAGTTCTTCCGGGGTCAGTTCACGGTCATGGCGATCCTCTCAGTGCTATATTCGGTGGGCTACGGCGTGATAGGTGTCCCCCTTGCGCTGCCGATTGGGATCATGGCGGGCTTGCTTTCCTTCATTCCGTACGTCGGTAGCACCCTTGCCTTGGCGACCGCGCTGCTGATGACGGCGCTCGACTGGCAAGGTTGGGCGCAGATTCTATGGGTGCTCGGCGTTCACGCAGTGATCCAGGGCTTGGAGGGTTTCGTGATCACTCCGAAGATCATGGGCGACACCGTCGGGATCTCTGCGATCGCCGTCTTGTTTGCCCTCTTGGTCGGCGCCGAGCTCCTGGGATTCACCGGCGTGCTTCTCGCGGTGCCGGCGGCCGCGGTCACCAAGATCCTGCTACAGCGCATCGACGAGCGGTACCGCAAGTCCGAGTTCTTCGTCAGCGACGCTGCGGATGGGCGCCGCGCTACCGAGCCCCCGAAAGACTAGACAGGTCGAGCGTCACCTCGATGGTGCTGCCACGAACTTGCACCCGTGCCGACTGCAGTACCGCCGCCCATGGCGGTTCCACGGAGTCCGGTGGCGATTCGGCCCAAGCCCCGATGAGGGCTGCGTCTTGGGCGGCCAGCTGCGGGTTGGCCACCTCGATATAGACGTCGACCGTTTGCGCGCTCCCCGCCTCAACCGACAAGCCGATGCTCTGCAGCCCCTTCATGGCGGAGGCGCCGTCGCCGAGCTTGGCCACGCGTTCGAGGGCCGACTTCCAGTGTTCCGGAGGATCCAACACCGCAGCAACGCTCGCTCCTGTGTTCACACGTGGCCAAAGTGTCGCGATGCGGGACCGTTCGAGGAGAGTCGGCGCCGCACCGCGCCGGACCGCCAGAAACTCCGCGACAGTTCTGACAGACCCCGTGACGATGGTCCGATCATCGAGCAGCGCGATCGCGCTTCGGCGATCACGGCTCGCCAGAACCCGCCCTGCGGGCCCTTCGAGGCGAACGATCGAGCCTCCTCGAGTTTCGACCAGCAAGCGGTGGCACTCGGCCAGCGTTGCAGCGTCCGCGGCGCGTCCTCGTAACATCAGGCCGATTGATTGAAACGGCTGGTCTTCGGGTCCGCGCACCCAAACCGTGGCTTCGCTCAGGGCCCCAAGCGGGTCCAGTCCGCATATCGCTTCGATCTCGCTGAGTTGTTCCTCGCCGACGAACGCACCGATGAGCGTCTTGGCCGCCGCCGTGCGTTCGAGCGCCCGGGTATCGATTCGCAACACGGCTCGCGCCGTGCCCGGGAGCTCGCGAAGAGCTTGGCTCGCCCGAAGCGTGCGACCGTGTTTCATCGCCGCGAAGAGCAGGCCGGCCATCGCAATCGAGACCACGACGGCCACCTTGAGCGAGCGAGACACCGGTCGAGGGTAGGAAGTTCTTTTCACGGAGCAAGCCCTCGTGCTAGGGCGTGCCCCATGCCGTGGCGCCGAATGCGGTTGCGCAATGCAGAGGTGCTCGCCCGTTGTGATGCGAGTGGGGAGCTCGTTTCGAGGGAGGGCAGGGTCGAGGTGCGCTATAAGCCTAACGACGGGAGGGCGTATTTCGCGAGCACCTCGAACCTCAAGCCGCCCGCCGGCGCGCCGAAGGTCGAGCCGGACTCGTTTTGCGGCCCCGGCGAAGTGGTCAAAAAGCCCTCCAAGCCCAAGAAGAAATCGGCTTCGGCGACCGCGCCGGAAAAACCCGAAGGCGACGAGGTCCTCGTTTATGCGGATGGTGCGTGCAGCGGGAACCCCGGCCCGGCCGGAGTGGGCGCGATCGCCATCTGGGCGGACCAAACCCGCGAGCTCAGCGAGTACATCGGCGAGGCCACGAACAACATTGCCGAGCTCACCGGCATTCTTCGCGGCGTGGAGCTCGCGAAGGAGCTTGGCAGGCCGCTACGGCTCTACACCGATTCGACGTACTCGATCGGCGTACTGACCCAGGGTTGGAAGGTCAAAGCCAACAAAGAGCTCGTCGCCAAAGTGCGGAAGGCGATGGATGCGCATCCCGACACCCAGCTTTTCCACGTGCGTGGCCATCAGGGCGTGCGGCTCAACGAGCATGCCGACGAGCTCGCGGTTCGCGCAGTGCAAAGCCGAGAGTCTACCGGCTGGGTTGGGAACTGAATCGGCTCGCTGCCTCCTCGAGGGTGACTAGCTCGTAACCCGCGTCACGAATCACCCGAACCGCCGTGCGAAGTGAGCGAAGCTTGTCTGCGGCCGTCCGTTTCAAGTCTGCTCGCCGCGGGGCGAGTGCTTCCAGCCCGTCCTCTACTGCGTCGGCCACATCGAATCCATGAAGCTCGAGGTTGATCAGCTCCCTTCCGAGCATCTGCTTGCTGAGTCCTTCGGCGATTCGCTCACCCCCCAGCACCAGTGACGTGCCGATGTACGGGAGCTGCAGTGGGGTGACCCCGATCGGGAGCTCTAATAGACCGTCACCCGTTCGCCAGTACGGCCGCCCGACTCGGTACGGCTCCCTAGGCGCCCGCAGCACTGCCGGACTATCCAAGATGCTTGCGCTCTTCCGGCCTCGAATCTTGATCGCGGCGAGCGCTGCAGCCTTGGCGGCGTAGTAGCTTGGACACGGAAAGACGCTCGAGTCGTACTCGACCCCTGATGCTTCGAGCGCGCTGAACAGCGGGTCGCTGACCGTGTACCCGGGCGCGCGAAAACCGATCGGCCGCTTCCCGCAGGCCTCTGCGATCGCCTCTGCGGCTCGCTCGATGTCATCCCGGATGTCCGCGACGGCGCGGCGCGTGAGATCGTAATGATGATGATACGAGTGATTTCCGATCTCGTGTCCGGCACGGTGGAGCGCCGAGATGGTCTTGCGGTTCTCTTCGCGCTCGAGGTCTTCCCCGATCGCAAAGAAGGTCGCCCGAATCGATTCGTCGTCGAGCCAAGCACTCAGTCGCGGGACGCAGCGGTCGTACACCGCATGCGCTCTCTGCCCGCGTGGAGCCCCGAAGCCATGGATCGCCGCGTAACGAGCCACCTCGTCCAAATCGATCGATATCGATGCCAGTCTGAGACTCACCGTTTGATCCGGATCGCGATGAAGAGCTTCGCCAGGTTTTTCAAGACATTGGGCACCCGTCTTGCCAGGCCGACCGTTGGGGGCCGTTTCTCCAAGACCCGAACCGGGATCTCCTGGAGGCCGAGACCGGCTCGCTCCGCTCGAATGACGAGCTCGGATGCGAAGAGGTCGCGATCGACCAGGCAGCCGTGCGCGATCGCTTGAACAGGCTCCCGCCGAAAGGCCTTGAGCCCGTGGGTGTCGGTCCCCTTGAATCCCAGCGTGACCCTCAACATACCGTTGATCACGACCGTGCCGAGGTGCCGAAGAAGGGGGCGCTCGTCCATGGCGCCCTCCATCACCTTCGAACCGACGACGAAGTCCACAGATGAATCTTGCAACAGGGCGACGGCGCGCTCGTAGAAGTCGGTATCGCAAAGATCAATCTCGTCGCAGATGACGATGTCGCCTCTCGCGTCAAGGATACCCTCCCGAAGTGCCTTGCCGTAGTTGGGCTCCTCGGTGTGTCGCCACCCGAGCTGGTCGAATCGCTCCGCAAGCTCTGCCGCCACCTCGACGGTTCGGTCCGTGGAGCCGTTCTCTGCGAGCACGAGCTCATACGACCAGGGAAAGGCGCTCAGCCGGTCGACGAGGTCCACCACGGCTGCGCGCAGGATCGCCTCCTCGTTGTAAACGGGGATCACGATCGAGATGAATGGCCCTGTGCCGGTGGTGTCGAAGCTCGTCAACGCGCGGCACTGTCTAACGCGGGCATGGCGCCGTCAAGTCAATGTGCAGAGCATCGCGTGAGCCACATCCAACTCGACGCGCAGCGGTCCGAGGCACGCGGGAAGGGCTGCGGTCTGACCGCGCCCGAGCTCCAACGCGGTGTCGCCATCGTGAAGCGTAACGCCACCGTCCAAGACGGTAAGCGAGCGCAAGCGGTCATCGGCAGGAAGCGCCAAGTCGCCCGAGCCGGCCAGGCGTTGCAGGAAAAAAACCTCGGACCCGATCGGAGCACGGTCGCCAACGAGAGTCTCGAGGCTCGCGGTCCCGTCCGTCGCAGCTGGCCCCGCTCTATGGCGCACCCGCTCGAGAAGCGCGTCGCCCCGGGGACCGTCCCAGCTCGTCACACTGAGAGCACGCTCCCGGTGAATCGCACGAGGTTGCCCGCCGGGGTCGAGTCGTCCTGTAGCGTCGTATCTGCGGTTCCAGTCCCAGTACCGGTACGTGATGCCGCGCTTCCCCGGAGAGACACGTTGCGGCTCGAGCAGAAGGACGCCTTTTCCGATCGCATGAGGCGTTCCAGGTTCGATCAGGAACACGTCCCCCGGAGACACCGGAACGAACGACATCAGTGCGTCGACCGCTGCCTCTCGGTCGATCGCCATCTCGATGTCTTGCCGCGACACGCCGTCGCGAAACCCGAGGTACAGGCCCGATCCGGGTTCCGCGCCGATGATGTACCAGGCCTCTGGTTTTCCGCTTTCCTCCGCGGCGAGAGCCGGGTCGGTATCGCTGGGATGGATCTGGACCGAAAGATCGTCTGCCGCGTCGACGAGCTTCACCAGCAAGGCCGTCGAACCGAGAGGGGCCTCCCTTCCGAGGAGAGCGGGGTCGGCGCGGAGCACTTCGTCGAGCGTCGGGCCATCGACGATTCGGCTCGGAAAATCAGGCTCTACGGAGAGTTCCCATGCTTCTCCCACAACGCCG